>Ga0123355_10006761_pt1 | contig 17069 bp, 16 predicted proteins | sample TergutEmb28metaG_3_FD_89872 | JGI IMG/M metagenome (GOLD analysis project Ga0123355, IMG submission 89872) | Embiratermes neotenicus P1 segment gut microbial communities from Petit-Saut dam, French Guiana - Emb289 P1 | ecosystem: Host-associated > Arthropoda: Insects > Digestive system > Gut ...
AATTTGACAAACATGCTCATGGCAATCAAGTTCATAAAAGAACATAATCTTCAGCCAAAAGATACAGCTATAATCTTCTCAGCGACATCAGGCGAAGAAGGACTAGGCAACTTAAAAGGCAGCCGCGCACTCTGCGAAAGATACAAAGGTCGCATAAAAGAGGTCATAGGTATTGATGGTAATATGGATGGGCTTGTGGACAACGGAGTTGGCTCGCATAGATACAGAGTCAGTGTGTATACCGAAGGCGGCCATTCATACGGAAATTTTGGCAATAGAAATGCTATTCACTATCTATCAGCGATGATTAATTCGCTCTATCTGATACAAGTACCAAGAGCTGCAAAAACGACATTTAACGTAGGTATGATAGAAGGCGGTACATCAGTAAATACAATAGCGGAAAATGCGTCAATGTTATTCGAGTTCCGTTCAGAAAGTGTCGAGTGCTTGAAGGTAATGGAGGACTATTTTGACAGTGTGATAGACTCGTACAGAAAGTCAGGTGTGAAAGTAGATGTAGAAGTCCTAGGCATCCGCCCATGTAAAGAAGGCGTGGATGAAAATGCTCTGGATGAGCTAAGAAAGCGCAATATCGCCATTATGAGAAAGTATCATGATGTAGAAATAGAGACAGGAGCGGGCTCAACAGACTCGAACATACCGCTTTCTATGGGTATACCGTCGGTTACTTTCGGAACGAAAATAAGTGGAGGGACACATACTAGGGGTGAGTATTTGTATCCTGAGAGTATGGTGCAAGGGCAGAAGATTGGGCTTGAGGCTGTTTTGTGGTATTTTTAGGGTAGGGGTGTGAGTGTATGGATTCACATGGTAAGAAAGAATTTCTCAGAAATTTGGCATCATCTGCGGTAGCTTATATTGTAGCTAGTTTTCTAGGTCTTTTGGGAATGGTGCCACTTTGGGGATGGGGATATATCTCTAGTGCTTTTGGAATTAGCAGAGATACACCTGAATGGGTAGCAATTATTATAATGAGTATACTTATTATAAGTGGAGTGATAGGGCCAGCTGCTTTTCTGTTCTTTTGGGGCAAGAAGATGAACCTGTTGGGTAAGCATTGGTTGAATTTTTTATCGGTTAGTGGATTTTTGGTAGTTTCTGTGATTTTAAGCGTCGTTTCAAGAGATTCTGAGCTTTTGTTTTTTTCGATATTACCTTTATTTGCAGCATTTTTGTTAATTACAAGGTCTATCCCAGTTTTTTTCCATGATATCCTTATGGGTGTAATGGCAATCCTTCCACCAACAATTATGTGGTTGGGGATGTTGCCTAAGTGGAGGAAGAGCCGAACAGATAGGCTGTAGCGTCCTAGAACATTATGCCCCAAAGTGTAGGCAACCTTTGAACCAACAAAAATCAAGAAATTTAATCCCGAATTGTAATGCGGCAGGCGACTACAAGTCGCCCCTACGATGGGTCGACTGTCGACGGTATAAGGTTATAGTTTCACATTCCTGGTTATCTAGGTGCAAAAAACGTGGCATATACACAGACTCAATTTGGCAACGAGGATTCCACGACCACATAATCCGTAACGAACAAACTTACCAAAAAATCTGGCAATACATAAACACAAATCCAGCAAAATGGAAAGATGACCGTTATCACACAACATAGAAAAAACCTAAGACAAAAAAGGAGACAACCCAAATGTTCTTCACATCCATCTTCGGCAAGAATCTTGCCATATATTTGAGCATAATACTTATCAGCTTTACTGTACTTGGCACATCGCTTGCTACTATTTATCGTTCGTATTTTATGGATCGGCAGGAGCAGACGCTTATTTTGCGCAGTGAGAGATTAGCAAATTTGTTTTTTGAACAGGCTCATTTGCAGTTACCGTTTGATGCGGTACTTTTTCTTATGTACGATGAGCTTATCACGACAGAGGCAAATAATTTGCAAGAGTATCTTGGATATGGTTTTTTGCTTGTAGATAGAGAGTTGGAAATCCTTAGTATGTCGGAGGGGCTGCCTTTTAGTGCGCATATTCTGCTTCAGCAAGGTCTTCGTGTAGATATTAACGCTATACCTGAGCTTGCGTCGGTTATGGATGGACAGGTTGTGCGCATTGTAGGCACTCTTGGAGGGTTATACAGTGAACCGATGCTGACCATTGCCTATCCTATAGGCAACGAAGAGATAACAATCGGCGCAATATTTATGTCAACGTCCATGCAAAGTGTGGATGAAAATATCTCAGCGGTCGTAAGAATAACTGTGAGAGGCGTTGTCCTTTCATGTATCGCGGCGATTGTCATGATCTATTTTTCATCAAGACGCATGACAAAACCGCTCAGACAGATGAACGAAGCTGCAAAGGTTATCGCTGGCGGCGATTTTGAAAAAAGGATTGAAGTAAAATCATTGGACGAGATTGGGCAGCTCGCAGAGAGCTTTAATAATATGGCAGAGGGGCTAAACACGCAAGAAGAGGGTAGACGCGAGTTTGTGGCGAATATTTCGCATGACCTTCGCTCGCCGCTGACTTCTATCATTGGCTTTTTGGAAGCGATGAAAGACGGCACTATTCCTGAGGAACGCAGAGAATACTATCTTGGCATAGTGCTGACAGAATGTAAGCGTCTTGCAAAGATTGCGAACGACTTACTTGATATATCAAAGCTCGACCTGACGGGAGAGATGGAGATTTTGCAAGAAGAGTTTGAGCTTAACAAGCTTGTTCGTGACGCGCTTATCCAGTTTGAGAACCGTATTAGGCAGAAAAGTATTGACGCCGACATTTCCTTTGCGGATGAGACTACAATGGTTTATGCTGATTATGAAAAAATTCAACGCGTGTTACACAACCTTTTGGACAATGCGGTAAAATTCACCCCAGACGGCGGGAGAATCAATATAGAGACAACGCTTAGAGACAAAAAGGTCTACGTGAGTCTAAAAGACAGCGGGCGCGGACTCTCAGAAGAAGAGCGCAAGCATATCTTTGACAGATTCTACAAATCGGATTCATCAAGAGGTATAGATAAAACAGGCTCAGGTTTGGGACTCGCCATTGTCTGGGAGTTTATCAAAGCGCATGATGAGAAAGTCTATGTCGAGTCGGTTGAGGGACTTGGGTCTAACTTTGTATTTACGCTGAAGATGGCTGATGGGAGAGGGCGTCGGAGGGTGTGAGAAGGGGCTGGGCTGGAATAGTTTCGTTGATGGTTATGCTAGCAGGGCTGACAGGTTGTGACAGAGCATATCAATATAAATATTACATTGAGTATCAAAGCGTGTATGTGGATGAGCCAATATTTACGGTTGATATACTTGGCTCATGTTTGCCAGAGATGGAGAGCTTCCCTTACGCTGGCGCAGTATTTGAAACCAGAGAGCTACGTACACGGTGTTCCTGTTAGGGTAGTAATGCATCCGTCAGGAGCGGGCTTTGGTGCAATGAACAGGTATTGGTTTCAGGCAGACCTTACTATGGGCAGCATAGTATATTACGTGCGTTTTTCAGACACGAAAGATAATGGCAAAGAGCGGATGACAGAACTGGTCAACAAAATCATATGGGGCGGTACGGAAGGGCTGCATATGGTTTTTGGGATAGGCATGTAAAAGGAGGAAAACTTATGAATCTAAATCCAAACCACCTAAAACAAAAAATCCAAAAACACCTACACGACTACATCGCAATTCAAAGTGACACAGGAACAGCCACCGAGCGCAACATCGAAGCCTTCTACAAAAACTGGTTCGAAACAGTACCATACTTTAGAGAAAATCCAGACCACAGAGGACTATTCAAAATACCAAATGACCACCTAGACCGCCATGTGCCATGGGCACTGCTCAAGGGGCAGGGGAGCAAAACAGTCGTGCTTTTACACCACTCAGACACGGTGGACACGGAAGACTACTTGACGCTTCGTGACGTATCGTTAAAGCCAAATGAGCTTGAACAAGCCTTACATGAAGGTAAGATTTATTTGCCAGATGACGCGAAAGCTGACCTTGAAAGCGGTGAGTGGATATTCGGGCGCGGCACTATGGATATGAAGGGCGGTGCGGCTATTCACATCGCGATGATAGAAGAGTATAGCAAGCTTGAGGACTTTAAGGGCAACTTGCTTTTGCTCGCTGTGCCTGATGAGGAGAATTTGTCCGCGGGAGCGATAGGTTCTGCGTATCTTCTTAATGAGCTGATGGATAAATTTGGCTTGGAGTATAGCCTTTGTTTACTATCTGAGCCTGATATGAGCGGGTCTGGGCGCAGTCTTATGGATGGCACTATTGGCAAGATTATGCCGCTTGTGTATGCGCGTGGTAAGCTTGCGCATGTCGGGAAAGTATATGATGGGTTGAATCCGATAAAAGTGCTGTCAAAGGTCGTAGACTATCTGGACCTTAACCCTGAATTTATCGAGACGAACGGGACGACTACGATCCCCGCTCCGACATTTTTATATACCAGAGACCAGAAGAAAATTTATGATGTATCTTTGCCCCCCGCTGCGAGCGGATTTATAAGCATATATTGCTTTAACCGCACACCGAAGGAGCTTTTGGAATCAATCCGTGCGACTTGTGAGCGGGCTATGGGTGATGTCATCAAGTCGGTCAAGCATAGCTACTCTGAGTTTGTGCGTATTTCTGGTAGTGACGGCAAGCCGCTTGATTGGCGCGTAAATGTCAAGCTGTACTCAGAGCTCTATGACGAAGCCGTGAGAGGCAGTGGCGATAGCTTCCTAAACGCCATTAAGCAAACCGAAACCGAAGTCGGACAAAAAGTGAAAAGCGCGCAAATGACTCTGGTCGAGGCATCTCACGCAATAATCGAGCGGACTTTGGAATTTGTCAAAGATTTGTCACCCGTTGTAGTGATTACACTTGTTCCACCATACTATCCATATGTGAGCAATGAAAAACTAGGCGAGCGCGGTCAGTTCATAGACAGGGTAGGCGACGAGCTAATAAAATATGCCAAAGAAAAGCATGGCCATGAGTATAAAAAAATCTTCATGACAGGTATGTGCGACTTTAGCTACATGATGCAGACTGACACCAAAGAAAGCAATGACTACATCGAGAACAATATGATGATGTGGGGCAACGGTTATCACATCCCTTTTGAAAAGATTCGTAGGATATCGATGCCGATTTTGAACCTAGGTCCTACTGGGAGAGGTGTTCACCAATATACGGAGCGTGTGCTTAAGTCGGATTTGTATTATACTATCCCTGAGTATACAGGGTTTGTGATTGAGCGGGTTTTGGGGTCTGAGTAGATAGACAATCTGATTTGATTCAATCTAATTGAAGAGTTGTAAATTAAACGGCTATAGCTATAGGATAGTCTCAAAAGGCGGCGAGTCTTATGACTCGCCGCCTCAGTGTTTTATGGTTATTCGACTATAGAGCTTATTTATCCGATATACTTCTTCATGTTTTTGAGTGCGCTTTTTTCTAAGCGAGATACTTGTGCTTGACTAATACCTATTTCATCAGCCACTTCCATCTGCGTCTTCCCCTCGAAAAACCTCAAATTTAATATATGCTTCTCACGATCCCCAAGTCTCTTCATAGCCTCAGAAAGTGACAAGTTCTCAATCCAGCTAATATCCGTATTCTTGTTATCACGCACCTGATCCATGACATAAATAGCATCGCCGCCATCGTTGTAAACAGGTTCAAACAACGAGATTGGATCTTGTATAGCATCAAGTGCAAAGAGAACATCCTCTTTTGGCATCTCAAGCTCTTTGGCGATTTCTTCTATGGTTGGTTCTTTTGAGTTTGCATTTATTAGACGTTCTTTTACTTGGAGAGCTTTGTAGGCGGTGTCTCTTAAGGAGCGGCTTACACGAATAGAATTATTGTCTCTTAGATAGCGGCGGATTTCGCCTATTATCATTGGCACAGCATAAGTCGAAAACTGCACACCCTGAGTAATATCAAAATTATCAATAGCTTTGATAAGGCCGATGCAGCCTACCTGAAATATGTCATCTACATATTCGCCGCGGTTGTTAAAGCGTTGTATAATGCTGAGGACGAGGCGAAGATTGCCGAAGATATATTCACTTCGTGCTTCTTCGTCACCTTCTAGTATTTTTTCAAAAAGAGCCTTTTTTTCGTCGCTTTTTAGTACAGGAATTTTGGCAGTATTAACGCCGCAAATTTCAACTTTATTGTTAAGCATAAGCCCTCCGAATGGTAATATGATGTTATTGGTAAAGCAATATATTAAATCTTTTCCTGCTGATTTGAAAATATACTTGGAAAAATTGTCTAAAATGTAAGTGTATTGCTGTGGCAGGACTTATAAGGCGACTGGTAAAAAAAGGGAAACACATCATCATAATCATGAGGTAAGACGACGATGATTGCCCAATAAATAAAATTACCCATAAGACGAGCTTGGGTTTTTGGAAGCATGATATATGAACAAAAGATTTTTATTGATGAAATATGAACTTTTACTTGGAAAAGTTGTATAAAATGTGATATCATTAACTAAGGACAACACAACAAAAATTCCCAAAGAGGTTCTTAATGGAGGATACGTTGAAAAACTACTGCACGTCAGGCGGCTGAACGGGTAAGTTAGGGCCGGAGGCTCTATCGGAGGTGCTTAAAGGGCTGCCAAAGACGTTTGATGAAAATTTAATGATAGGTTATGATAGCTCGGATGATGCGGCGGTTTATAAACTCAGTGACGAGATTGCTGTTGTTATGACGCTTGATTTTTTCACCCCTGTGGTGGAGGATGCCTATACTTTTGGTAAAATTGCTGCAGCGAATGCGTTAAGTGATGTATATGCGATGGGCGGCGAGGTTAAGTCTGCTCTAAATATTGTCGCTTTTCCTGAGAAAGAGATGGAGATGCGCATTTTGAACGAGATTTTGCGTGGTGGCGCTGAGAAGGTGCAGGAAGCGGGAGGCGTACTATCAGGAGGACATTCGATAGTAGCCAAAGAGCCGATATATGGTCTTTCGGTCATGGGCACGGTTCATCCTGATAAAATTCTGCCGAACAATGGTTGCAAAATAGGCGATAAGATTATACTGACAAAGCCGCTGGGTGTAGGTATCATAATGGCTGCCCACAGGATGGCAGAGGCAAGTATAGAAAGTTATCAAGAAGCGATAAAAAATATGGAAACGCTGAATAAATACGCAGCAGATGTGATGAGAAGCTATAGAGTAAATGCGTGTACGGATGTTACAGGGTTCGGGTTTATAGGGCATTTGGGTGAGATGATAGGGGATGGGATGACTGCCCTTGTGTATTCTGGTAAAGTTCCTATTATAAAAGGTGCAGAGCATTTGGCAAAAGAGTTCTATATAACAGGCTCAGCGCAGAAGAATGCGAATTTTATGAGAACAAAAGTGAAAATGGACGATATAAGTTTTGAACTTAAAGAAATCTTGTACGATCCGCAAACCTCAGGCGGACTTTTGATAAGCGTTCATGGGGATGATGCGGACACGCTTTTAAAAGATTTGATAAAGAATGGGGTAGATGCACACGAAGTTGGTGAAATAGTGTCGTTCACAAATTTTGATATCGAGGTGATAAAATGACAGAGATTGATTGTGTAGGTGAATTATGCCCGATCCCAGTCATTAAAGCGAAGAAGATGCTGGATACAATGATGAGCGGCGAGCTTATAATTACAGTAGATAACGACATAGCAGCACAAAACTTGGAGAAACTTGCCAAAGAAAAAGGCTGCGCATACAATGCTAAAGAAAGTGCGGATGGCAAATTTTTTAGAGTGAGCTTGCAAAAAGACGGTAAAAATATAGAAGGGAATGACACATGTACGGAAAAGGATACAATACATGTAATCTCTGAAAAGACGATAGTTGCTATCACATCGGATACGATGGGTGAGGGCGAAGTGAAATTTGGACAGACGCTTATCAAGGGTTTCATATACGCACTTTCAGAGTGCGACACGCCTCCTGGAACTATTGTTTTTTACAACAAGGGTGCGCTCCTTACGAATGAGGGTTCAGAGAGCATAGAAGATTTGAAAAAACTTCGAGAAAAGGGTACAGAGGTACTCACATGTGGCGCGTGTATTGACTTTTACGAGCTCAAGCTTGGCGTTGGCGAAGTTACGAATATGTATTCAATAGTTGAAAAGTTTATGGCGGCGGATAAAATAATCAGACCGTGAGACTCGTAGTAGCAATTGATTCTATAGGACGGAGATGTTAAGGAATGCCTACATTTTTATATACAGGAATAGATAATAATGGATACGGATGTACTGGTGCAAAAAAAGCGGTATCGGAAGATGCGGTTAGCTCGCACCTAAGGAGTAGCCAGATTAGTGAATTTAGTATATTTGAGACACGAACTAATATAAACCGTGGTATGTATAGTCTTGTTAATCATGCGGAGCTTGCGCTTTTTTGTAAGCAGTTTTCGATTCTTCATTCGTCTGAGATGACAGCCATAGAAGTTGTGCAGCTCATGGCTTTTAGGAGCACGAATAAGACTTTGCGAGCAGCTCTTAATGAGATATATGACATGATGGAGGAAGGGTACGGCTTTAGTGAATCACTTAGTTTGTACAGCCACATCTTTCCGCCAAAAATCATATATATGGCGATGATAGGTGAGCAAAGCGATGCGCTTGACGAAATTTTTGAGAGGCTTTCATTCTATTATGAAAAGCAAGCCAAAGTGAGGGAACTTATTTACTCCACGGTTGCACACCAAGTAGGGCTTAGCGCGGTTATGGCTGTGGTTATGGCATTTTTGATGTTCTTTGCGATGCCTCGGTTACGCGATATGCTTTATGACTTAGGGCATGAACTTTCGAGGGCGACTGAGTTTATTATGGGCTTTGGTAATACTGTTGGAACGGTTGTGCTTATATTTGCGGTGGTTTTTGTTATAGGCGTTGTGTTGCTGAGATTGTACTTTAGAAGTGCGATGAGCAAAAATGCGACATGGTTTGCAGGTTTTAAGTTAAACGCTCCGCTCATCAAATATGTGCATAGAAGAAACCTAACAGCGCAGATTGCAAACGCGCTTACGATACTGCTTAACAATGGTGTGGGACTTGTAAATGCGATGGAGGTAGTAACTCCGCTGATAGAAAACGATAGCGTCCAAGAAGGCTTTGCAATGGCGAAAGATGAGATAAATGAGGGCGGCGATATCGGTGAGGCATTGGAGCAGGTTGGTATCTTCTCAACAATGTTTATAAAAATGGCAGTTGCTGGAGATAGAGCAGATAAGCTTGCAGAAATGTTAGAGAGCGCAGGAGAAATAGCTGAAGCCGAAGCCAATACGGCGATAGAGCGCATAGCATCTGTAGTTGAGCCTGTACTCATTACTATAGCGGGGCTTGTAGTTTGCGTGGTATTGCTTAGTGTGATGTTGCCACTTGCAGATCTTTTGAGCGCGATTGGATAGGTGAGACGATGATAAAATTTGTCATAAAAGTAGGGGTCGCTCTGATTTTTGCAGTTGTTGCGATAGTGTTTGTGCATGAAAGCACAGGGGTCAGAGAGCGTATTTTGGCGGCAGAAATCGCGCAGAGTGAGGCACGCACAGCGATTGATTATATTAGCTATACGCTTCGCACAAATGATGTAACTGGGCGCATAGCAATTGCCCCCATCGAGCGTATAAGCAGAGATGCAATACTCATCCGCCACAGAACCGCTGTGGAAGAGTTTGATAGATGGATCTATGTTGAGGATGGCAATTTGATTGAAAGACAAGCAGAGCCTGGTGAACAGCCGAGCTCTGGGGAATATACAATTATTGCGAGGGTATATGACTTTAGAGTCACATATGACCATATACGCTCTGTTATAAGCATTGAAATAAGCTATGAATATAACGGAGCAACTAGGCAACTTACAAAAACGATAGGTATGAGAAGTGACCTAGGCGATGGTATAATTATTTTGTAGAAGGTGTCATATATAATGAACTATAAATTTCGAGACGGAAATGGATTTACACTACTTGAAGCTATTATCGGGCTAGGTATGATAGCTATTGTTGGCATATTAATTTTGCAAATGTTTATGGTGGCTTCAAAGGTGAATGTGCGAGCTGCGGATATAAACACAGCTCAGATGATTGCGGTGAATACGATTGAGGAGATGAGGGTAGGGCGATGTCCAAACGCCATCTTTGACACAGAGTTTGTTGTGGGCAGCCAATTTGCATTTGGACGGGACTCATTTTCTGTGGTGAGTTCGCGCATGGGTTTAACCGCGTTTGAATTTGTCTCGGATGATTTCACCTTGGTTAAATACTACAATGAAGATTGGCAGCCAGTACATTTAGAAACAGCTGAAAACGAACCGCACGACCCACAAAACGAGTACGCGGTCTTTAAACTAGAGCTTCGCCTTATACCACAAGAGGGCGAGTTTGAAGATGCGATACTTGGACTTTTTGATGTGTCTGTTTACATTTGGGATTTAAGACGTTCGGATATAGACGACCCTGTCGTATACTTTTACACAAAACTATACTTTCCAATGGTGGGAGAATTGATTTGATGAGAATTAGATTTTTATCAGGGGCTGCGGGTGGCGCAGTATTTATTACAATAATATTTATGACGATTGTTTTGGTGGGCATGGGCTATTCATCCATAGCTGCGGCAAGCCAAGGCGTCAAAGAAGCCCAAGAAAGCACCTTGGACAATCAAAATTTTTATTATCTGGACGGTAGGGGCGCTGAGTTTATGGCGCATTTGGACGCCCTTCTTTTGAACGCGCAAAATCTTACGAACGAATATATTGAAAGTGGAGCGTATGCAGGACTTACACATCCGCATATACAACTGTCGATGCAGACATTTATCCGTGAAGGTAGTGCGGCTGCTAATAGGGCAGAGTTTATGGATTCGGTTATTGAAATGCTATTCTTTTTATATGCAGATAGGGAACTAGAAGCTCTGTCAGAGGTCTATCCAGATGTGATTATAACAGCGACAAGGGAGTATATAGGCGAGTTTGACAATGTTCGTGCATTGATTGCAGACATCACGATAACGCACCCAGAGACGCACGATTTACACTTGAGCATAACGGTGAGTGTAAATAGTTATAACTCATATAGGCAGGAAATCGGTGCTGGGAATGCAGCGACCCGTTATAGAATTACGAGCTGGAGGCTGTGGCGCAGTTAGTCTAGTCGCACAACTTAAAAAGCGCACATATAGCGGAAAATTAACTCGCTGTATGTGCGCTTTTTCAAATTGCGGACTATAGTTTAATCAAACACTTTCTTCAAATCCCCAAGTGCATCTCTCACATCTTTTATCGCATTGTCAAAGATTCCACTCTTTACAAGATTAAGTGCGATCATAACAGCAATAGGACCAAAGATGGCGCCCCAAACGCCATAAGCGCGAAGTCCCACATAAATACTTGCAAGTGCTATGAGCGGGTGGAGTCCTGTTTGTGTACCCATTACTTTTGGCTCGATAATACGTCTGATAAAAAAGCTCACCCAGCTCAGTAAAATGAGGAATATCCCTGTCCATAAGTTGCCCATAATGATCTGTGCAATGCCCCACGGCACAAGTACGATGGATGTGCCAATAAGCGGCAAAAAGTCGAGGAAGGCAAGTAATAAAGCCAAAATAAATGCATAGTCTTGACCAAGTAATATCAAAACGACGATCATCAATACAAAAGTTATAGCAGAGAGGATAAGCTGAGCCTTAATATATCCACCGACGGCAACTTTGGTCGCGTCTCTTAATGTTTGGAAATATCTATAAATACTGCCTTCTGAGTACTTGGCAGCTATTTTTTTCAAAAGAGGATATTCAACAATCATAAAATAAGACGCCAAAATAAACATAATCACATCCAAGACACCGCTACCGACCCTCGTGGTTATCACAGCCGTTCTAGCTACTAAAAAGTTGCCAAAGCCCATGACAAATGTACTTATCCATTCAAAAGCGTTATCCATAAAATTGCCCGTAAATGTCTCAGTATCACCAGGGAAAAAGTCCAATAAAGTAGTAGACATTGTGCCCACAACAGCGAGCGACTCAGAAAGTGATGCCCAGATCTCATCCAAATTATTTGCAAGCAGTACAAGCTCATTCACAATAATATATCCAAGCCATCCAATTAAAGACAGCAAAGTAATTACAACAAAAATGACCAAAAGAAGTGCCAAAAGCTTTCTAGGCCAGCCAAACTTTGAATGAAGCATAAACACTAAAGGGTTAAGAATAGCTGCCAGTAAAAAGGCATAAACAAAAGGTGCCACAAGCGAAAAGGCAGCAGGCAAAAAATGAACAAAGAAAAAAAAGATTAAAGCCGCGATAACGGCTCTAGCCAGGATTCTTGAATATAGTTGTTTTTGATGAGCTTGAGTATGATTGTTCACTAAAAAGCCTCCTAATCTTGAGCGGTTTGAATATATAATATCATATACTTGTAGATTTGGCTATTAATTTTGTACTTGCTAATTCTTAAAAAAATGTGTAGTATTATCCTATACTACATAAATTGGGAGTTGGTTAAAATTAATAAAGTTTTTATTGGCATGGCATTTGTATTTTTGAACTTTAATTTAATGATAGGCGTTTGGAATGTGGGGTTGTTCCCGAGTTTTATAGGGTACTTTTTCATCTTAAAAGGATTGACAGAAATGTCAGGTCTAAGCCTCAGATTCTATAAAATGACTCCTATTGTACTAATAGTTGGTGCATTTTCGGCTATGATGTATGTCTTGGAGTTGCTTGGAGCAATTGGTGTTGGCGCTTTTGGACATATTATGATTCTGATTTCTATCAATCTTGCTTTGTATGTCACATACAGCTTTATAATGGGCATACAAGATATAGAAGTACATAAGACACAAGACTTGAACATGACGCAGTTGTTTTTCTCTTGGAAAGTGCTTGCAGTGGGTGCATTCTTGCCGCTTATTGCAAGGCTTGCGCCTGTTCCTGAGGTTCTTACCACCGTGGCAAGTTTTGCAATTGTGCTCTACTTTTTACTTGTTTTGGATAAAACTAGAAGATTGGTGTATGCTAATAATCCTTTGGCGTGATTTTGGCAAACAAAAAGCCCCGATGTCGGGGCTTTTTGTTTGTTGTTATAATTAGTGTCTTACACTAAATCCATTTAACCTTATATCGCTCGATGATCTCCAAGAATCAAATACTCGGAGCGAGTAGTTTGCATCATCATGCTCAGCTACAAACTCAAGTTGGAAAGTTCGGCGTGAACCACTGGTTGTGGAAGTAGACGTACCAGCAATCCATGGATTTTCAGGATGAGATATGTCAACTTCATCAACTTCTAAATTAGTAACGACATAGAGCCTAACTCTGTCTCCTGTGCGTACATCGCTGTTTGAGCCATCACGGTTGTAAATAAATACATCATATACATCGCGCAAATTGACGCTAATACGATGGCCATCAGGTTGGTCATTTGCAGTGCCAGTTCCGGTTCCTGTTCCTACAATTACTTCAAATGGTACGCGTACATAGTCATTATTACGGTCAAGAGCAACGATATAGAATGTGTACGTACCGTTTCTATTAGGTGAGTTGAAATCAAATTCCCATGTGCGGAAAGTACGGGTATAAGAGATATACCTATTAGTTTGGTCTAATTGTCTACCAGCATCATCTTCGATTCTTATTCTCACGATGTCATGGTCGGTTCTAAACGTTCCGCCCACAGTAGCGTTAGTGTTGAATCTGTTGCGACCTGCTCCTGTGCCTGAGAGTATAATATTCGTTATAGCTTCGGCTGGCGGAGGTGGTGCCGCCGCTACATTAACGGTAAAAGTTTGCGGTGTAAATACAAAGCCTGCCGCGTTCCCAGCGAACACTTGAAGTGTTACTGCACCGTGCTCAGTTGGATAAATATTGATTACAAAATATCTGCCTTGAGAGTCATAAGTGAACTCATTAACAAGCGCAAGCTCATTATTACCAGAACCAACTACTCTAACGCGGTCTGCCGCATTGTTTGTAGCAACATGTATTATAATAGGCTCACCATACTCATGGTCGAGTTTGCCTACTGTCGCAGAAAACACAGTGATGTTTCCTGAAGCGTCAGCTGGTGGTGCAGTAGCTTGTCCAGATGGTGGTTGCGTTTGTGCTGGAGAAGCTTGAACAGTCCAGATATCTACAGTTCTGGTCATAGGTTCCCAATCTACCTCGTGGCCGATTGCCTCAGCAAGCATTCTGATAGGCATAAGAGTTCTATCATTTGCAATTATAGAGCTCATGCCAGGCTCAGTAAATGGTAGAGCTTGTCCATTTACAGTAATAACGTTCGTATGAACAGTATGGATCACAGTCCTACCAGGTGCTGTAAAGACCATAGTGGCACTAGATTCGTCCCAATGACCCTCCATCGAAAAATGTTCAGCGACCGCTCTGAGAGGAACCATAGTCCTATCATTAATAATTTGAGGCTGAACATCTTCAAACTCAAGTCTCACACCATCGAGAAAAACAGAAACAGCATTCGCCGAAACGGCCATTGCAGAAAACGCCGTGGCAAAGAAAAATGTAGCCACGAACAAAGTTGCAACTAAAAATCTATTAGCTTTCATTTTTGAAAAACCTCCTTAAAAATCTAAAAGCAAGCATATAGCTTCACCCAAATTATACCGCAAAAGCTTGATGCGGTAAAGAGTATTAACAAAACTATAACATTTTCGTAATAGTTTGTAAAGGTTTTGTTGATAGACTTCAAAAAAATGCATCATCAGCAATTATAAAATTTGTTGACTATATAATTGAAATTGACGATAATATAGTTAATGATAGTGTAAATGCAGAAACTCAAAGCTTGGAGGCAAATATGAGCAAAGATCCCAAAAAAGAAAGAATCAAATACTTGACCCAAACCCTAAACGCTGCCTCAAAGGCTTATTATGCGGACAATACAGAGATTTTATCCAACTACGAATTTGACAAATTATATGATGAACTTGTTGCGCTTGAAAGCGAACTCGGTGTGGTAGAAGCGGACAGTCCGACAATAAATGTAGGTTTTGGTGCGGTTGATTCACTTAGCAAAGTCGCCCATGAAAAGAGGATACTGTCTTTGGATAAAACAAAGGAGATAGACGCGCTGAGAGCATTCTTAGGTGAGAGAAGCGGACTTTTATGGTGGAAGCTTGATGGGCTTCATATTGTGCTTAAATACGAAAATGGTCATCTCATACGTGCGACAACTCGTGGCAATGGTGAAATAGGAGAAGATGTAACGCACAATGCGAAGCATTTTGATGGAGTGCCTGCGAATATTGATTTTGGAGGCTCAGTGCGTATCAGTGGTGAGGCGGTCATCTCCTATAGCGAGTTTGAGCGAATTAATGAAAAGTTGGATGACGAGTCAAAGTACAAAAATCCGCGTAATCTATGCTCAGGAACAGTAAGGCAGCTTGATAGCAAAATACTAAAGGAGCGTCGCGTGAGCTTTTATGCATTTAATATCGACTTTGGTGAAGATAGCGCGAGCGTACCCAGCATAAATAGCAAACAAGAAGCCTTAGACTGGGCGAAAAGCTATGGCTTCATTCCGATTGAATACAAAATGGTGTACGAAAGCGACTTAGAAAATGCGACGGCATATTTCAAAGCCAATGTTCACAGCAGCGACCTGCCGACAGACGGTTTGGTACTTACATTTGATGATATAGCGTATAGCAAATCGCTTGGTGCGACTGCGAAGTTTCCAAAAGACTCCATCGCATTCAAATGGGAGGATGAAATAGCGCGGACAAAGCTTATCAAGATAGAGTGGAATACGTCGCGCACGGGACTTATTAATCCCGTTGCAATATTTGAGCCAGTTGAGCTTGAAGGCACGACTGTGGAGCGTGCGAGCCTTCATAATCTGAGTATTGTGAAAGCACTTGAACTTGGCATAAGCGACGAGATAACAGTCTATAAAGCTAATATGATAATCCCACAAGTAGCGGATAACTTGAGCAGGACAAATACTTTTGTGATACCAAGCGAGTGTGATGTCTGCGGGTTTAAGACAGAGGTTGTGGATTCGGGGAGTGCTGAGTTCTTGTATTGTAAAAATTCAGGATGCGCGGCGCAGTTGAAGCATACGCTTGTACATTTTGTTTCGCGGAATGCTATGAATATTGAGGGATTATCCGAGGCTTCTATCGAGCGGTTTATAGAGCATGGTTTTTTGGTCAATTACTTGGATATTTTTGATCTTGAAAGTCACAAGGATGATATCATGCAGATGGAGGGATTTGGCAAAAAGTCAGCGGAGAAACTGCTTGGCGCTATTGAAAAGAGCAAGACTTGCACTTTGCACAATTTTATATACTCGCTTGGTATTAACCAGATAGGTGTGGTGAATGCCAAGTTGCTGTGTGCATTTTTTGCGTATGATTTTGAGCGAATAATAGATGCAAATGAAGATGAGCTTTTGGAGATAGACGGATTCGGACCTGTGATGGCCAAGTCTGTAGTGGAGTATTTTGCAAATGCCGAAAATAGGCGGATGGCAAGAGATGCCTATAAAGTTTTAGATGTGCAAAAAGCAGAACAAAAATCGGGTGAGCTGGACGGACAGACTTTTGTAATAACTGGAAGCTTGAACCACTTCGCTAATCGCGGTGCGCTCTCGGACTACATTGAGAACCTAGGAGGACGCGTGGCGTCGTCTGTAAGTGCGAATACGACGTATTTGATTAATAATGATGCGACTTCAGGTTCTGGGAAGAATAAGAAGGCGAAGGAACTTGGTGTTTCAATTATTACGGAAGAAGAGTTTATGGAGCAGTTTGGGGGATGGTGAGTTTAGGCAAAAGTGCTGTTTTATAGGGTCGGGCTTCATACGCTCGACCCTTATTGTAACTTAACACATGAAGCCTATTTTTGCAACCCATGAATCGTCTCAATCATAGATTCAGAAGTCATCTTCCTAGACCGAAGCACTCTTCCTAAATCAAAAAGGCTATCAGGCTCTCCTGCTTTAACAACACTAACCACCTCACGGCAAGTAAGGCTCGCCAAAAACCCCGCAGATTTTAGCACATCATTACTCTCCTTTGACTGGCTGCCAAATGGGAA
>Ga0123355_10006762_pt1 | contig 17066 bp, 20 predicted proteins | sample TergutEmb28metaG_3_FD_89872 | JGI IMG/M metagenome (GOLD analysis project Ga0123355, IMG submission 89872) | Embiratermes neotenicus P1 segment gut microbial communities from Petit-Saut dam, French Guiana - Emb289 P1 | ecosystem: Host-associated > Arthropoda: Insects > Digestive system > Gut ...
GCTTTGTAACTGCGACCCAACATCTGTTTCCCTAACTAGGCTATTTTTCCCTGGTCTGGACACACTGTCCCCTTCTCTCGCTCTAGCAAACATGTGCCCTGCTGAGTACCAGAAACAATTTTTTTTTTTTTTGAACCTTTATTCTAATAATATTGTTTCCATCGGTTATACTGTTTTATTCACATTTTATATACAGTGTGTGCTAAAATTTAAAAAAATAATTCCGGCGCCAAAAGGTTAAGTCATCAGCGGTATCAAGAACAACGGTCACAAGTGAGACACAGTGCCAGACATGCATCCATTTCAGAAGAACTGAGGCTTTATATTATGGTGGCAGTTTGTACACGTTTACGTGGTTATGTCAACGGAAGTGACGAAAGGCGTCGCTGTCACGTAGCACCCAGGTTGTCGGTAGAAAAACAGGTTTGTACAGCCACAAGGTTCGCCCGTAGATTGAAGGTGGGAGTACAGGAAGCACCACTCGAACCCACACGTAGTTTGACTCCACTCTCTGGACACACTACAAATTCTCATTCCAATTTATTCAACATTTAAATTCCCACAAAGCAAATTCCGTGGTCTTGAAATTCGGGACAAGAACTGTGTGCGTTTTGTCATCAGTTCTCATTTAGTTCACTTCCGACGTTTTGTCACGACTGCACAAGGCTCAGAATTTTCAATGTATTGTAAATGGGAATCTGATGCATGATGGGAACGTAACGTACGAAAATGACAGGTTAGGAAGGTGGGTACCTTTATGTTTAAGAGCAGCATTGAAGGTAGAAGCGCTATTTTGCAAACCTCACTTTTAATTTTACATCATTTCGAACCTGCTGTCCCGCGGTACTTATAAAACGTGATTGCACGAGGCACAAGTACCGAATTTCGGTCGGAAGACAGAGCGTGGAGACCACTGGGAAGACACAGGCGTCTATGAGATGATGTGTGGCGCGTTCCCTAACCGTTGTTGCAGTGCATGTGATTAATGAAGCTGTCTAGAAGAACCACGGTGGACCATGCAGTTCTGTACAAAATACACTCTATTTTTTTGTTAAATCACAATTTCAGTTAGCAGACAACAGAATTCTGCAAATTATACGTACCAGTTTTTAAAAGAAATCATATTCCAAATAATTTGCATTTTTTTACACATTACATACAACCACTGCACAGAAACAAAAGAATTCTTTTGCTCACTGCCTTCTTTAGACGTACAGTTTGGCTAAACTGATCGTAGTTTTTGTTGCCGCGAAACATTTTACGAGATCAGACGGGATTACTCAAATATGAAACAGTAAGTATTAAATAATATGAGTGTGTGTCTGTATTATTGCCTTAGTTATCCAGCAAAAGCAAAGCGCCTCTTTTCTGAGCAGCATTATATTGTCACCTGTGGCCTGCCTTGCTCTACCATATTTTCCACATTAGCCCAAAAACGGAAAAATTTTTTTTTTTTGGGGGGGGGGGGAGCTACTGAACGTAAAATGTGTTTCAATTTTCTCTACAAATTTGGTCTGAACATCTCTCATTGTCAGAAGAATTGAACCAGATATTACCATAAATGTACATTGGTCCTCATGTGAGGTACCCGTTATTCTTGTCAGGTTTTAATGAAATTTGAACTTTGTCGAGAGATTTTCGAAAAAATATATAACATATTAAATTTCATGGAAATCCGTCCAGAGGGAGAAGAGTTGTTCCATGCGGACAGACGGAAACAAATGACGAAGCTAATGGTTGGTTTTCGAAATTATGCGAAAGCGCCTAAAGATCGGCCTTAAAGATATAGCATGTGGGATGGATTCATCTGGCGCAGCACGTCATCCCGCGAGCGCAGTAATGCCACATGAGGCGCAGAACTACAGTGTCTGACAGGGAATGATATTTTAGACTCTCTTCTCGAAAGCAACGTTACTGCAAGATTCCTCTTTCATTTCGTTGCTGTTCATTTTTTTCCTATCTGTACTCCTTGCTTTATCTTCGCTGGTGATGGTGCACATAAAGGTGAAGTGTCCGTGTGCCTGATTAAGCCTCGCGCCGTGAAGAAATATGGGTTGGGGGATGGAGGTGCAACTCCACCCATTCTTAACCTCGGCGACAATGAGAGGTAGAAGACAAGCTCAACCTTCTGGCCGCTTCAACAGCGAGAAAAATGCCGTCGGTTTCCGGTGGGTGGCACAGCTGTGCCTGTCTGGCACACTTGGTATTTCACCTGGTCTAAGCGCGATAGACAGCATTCTGAACGACAGTCGTGAGTGGCGGAGAATTTGATGACTAAGCAGATCCTCGATGGAGTTAGAAACTTGTTTGTTCGTGTGTGACACTTTGTCGCTCATATTGAGGGAGGCACATAGGCTGAGCGTGTTTGAGAATAGGGTACTGAGGGATATTTGGGCCTAACAGGGACGAGGTGACAGAGAAGTGGAGGAGACTACATAACGAGGAGCTTTATGATCCGTACTGCTCACCAAATGTTATTCGGGTGAACATATCAAGAAGAATGAGATGACCTGGGTATGTAGCATGTATGGGGCAGAGGAGAGGTATGTACAGGGTTTTGGTGGAGAGACCTGAGGCGTAGAGGGGAGGATAACATTAAAATATACCTTAAAGAAATAGGATGGGGTGGCGTGGTCTGGATTTATCTCGCTGAAGACAGAAACAGGTGGTGGGGTCTTGTGAATACGGCAATGAACCTTCGCGTTCCACAATATGCGAGCATTATCTTGGCTAGCTGAGAACCAGTTAGCTTCTAAGCAATGCTCTGTGGAGTTAGTTAGTTAGACAGATAGTGATTAGTAGCGCTAGCCAGGCAATTGCAAGGATGCTTGAGTGTCAGTAAGCTACCGGTCCTACAAGTAACTGCTATCACACAGCCTTCATTATAAAATAACCCCAACCTGGCTATCATTCCTAAGGCGCAAAATTTTGCAGCGTGTAGCCTACTGGGTGGCAATTGTCAACAGTACTACTCAGTAGCAAAACGCGTAATAACAACAGAAGTACGAAATATTCACGCATTAACCCTTAGCCCGCCAACGTGTAGAATATGGTGAGCTCGTAATAGTGCCAGCAAATGGCATATGGGATTTAACTCGGCGTTTAAAGGGTTAATGATTTGTTTAATTGTCTTCTTATTTACGGTTTATTCCACGACTGAGCCAGTATTACAGCAAATTCGGAATTCGTTAAAATTTTTAATGCATTGTGGCAACTGCGTGCCGTCAAAGACACGCGGCTCTGCAAGCCGCACGGGCGACGTAGCCTCATTCGATATGATTCACACACACACACACACACACGAGAACTACCTTGCAGTCGAACAAAATAAGCACTCGCTGTTGTCTATGACTCCAAGGTCGTTCGTTTCCTTTGTTCCGGCTATCGCTCAGATAAAGGCGCCATCAGCTGGCCGACCACGACAGACAATGATCTACCCACTTGTTCACACCTATCCATTAATCCCGTTACACAAAGCTCACCGCGAACCGGTTTCTGGCCTATCAAGCAAAGTACAAAGCCGCTCTGCGCATTACGTTAGTGCCATTAATACAGCCGAGGCATTCTTTAACGACACTTTCAACAGCTGCCACCTGCCTCTCACCGCACAGGCCTGAGTTCGATCCCAGACCACTCTGTCCCCGCGAGGGCCATGAAAACACACGGGCGAGTGGAGGTACAGATACACCGATTCTTAAGCTCGGCTCTAAACGAAGGCCAGCAGTTAGCTACACGTCCCGACTGCTTTATTTCCGAAGAAATAGCTGCCGTCACCTACTGAACAGGGGCTCCGTGGGCCCCAGAACCGACACGGATATTTTGGAGATAATAAAACTCCCTTGTTCGTGCCGGGAATCGAACGGCGATTACTTGGTTGTGCAACCCGTGGCCTGGTCACTATACCGCCTGAGGTACCGCAGTTCCTTATCAGCTACAGACGGCGGAGAAACAATAATGTGAGTTTGCATGTTTTCCTTGTCAGGCACACCAAAATTTAAGTACCCCAGCACAATTACCAATATCATGAACCACTTCGAGCCGTGTTCCAACGAGCAGGCTGGCAGACGTCAGGGGTGGGCTGCAAAAAGTGTGCTCGTTGGTGCAAATTTCGATGGGAAAAGAAAAACAGAAACTGGAACTGCAAGAACTGGATGACGATTGGCTCGCACATCAAGACATGTTCCAGAACGCTGCACTGGCAAGCAGGAGCGCATAAAATAAATAAGAATTAATGCCATTTTACGGCTGCGCTAACAAGGATCGTGTCATGTGATGACGTCTACATAATACTCGTACACGTTAATCCACCTCTATCGTAACGTCACTCGCAAACTAAGCTCTACCGTAACCATGGCAACCCGATAACCAAGGTAGTTCAGGTGCGACTCAATGTCACTCTATCACACCACGACATTACACCGAGTAGATCACCACCACCACGCCAAAGGACAGATTGACACAGTAATCCCGCGTCACCACATAGCCTCTTTCATAATTGTTTCTTGTAAAAAGCTTTACAATCGATCAAGACCTCCCTTCTTCTGGGAATCTTGGAAACCTACGCCGCTACTCTTCACCCTTAATTTCATCTGTCTTGCTTAGTCCATGTGCAGATCCTATTTACATTGTGCAATAATTTCCTGGTGATTATTGCTAAACAGCTATGATACTTCTCAGCGTGTTCCTCAAAGAGAACACATTCGGTAATGCGTCGTATCAAGAGTAGCCGTAATATTCGCGTGATATTTCATGGCCTCTTACATCGATCGTTTCTACATTCTTAGAGAAAACTAAGCGTTAGTCTCACCTATCGGAGTGCTGCCATATGCAACTTCTGTGTTGTATGATATATTCTACGCTCAGCTGTGTCTTCTGCCTCATTGAAAATTAGAGCCTAAATGAACAGTGGCAAGTCATCAGCGCCGGAACGTTCGTGACTGTCTGCCTAGGTGTTCAGTGTCTGGCAGGCAGTGAGTGTAGGCAAGGTCGAAACGTCTAGCTCAATCACACACTCGTTCAGACTAGCTAATTTACTACAAAGAAGTTAAAATAATGGAGATTGTCTGAAGGCAATATATAGTCTCCCTCTGCTCGTACGTCCGCAGTTTACAACGCAACTCAATGCTCTACCTTCCTACGTATACAAACAGTCACTCAGCGTTCTGCACTGCTGGCAGACCCCTCACATCTATCATGAATTAATTTCGCCATAATCAACTCTACAGCAATCGCCCTAGTCTCAGAAAGTCATAGCACACTCTGAACACAGGCCTACCTCGCTGGTTAATCTGGTAAAAGTTCACCTTTCCCTGCTTGCAGTTCCTAGCCTCTGACCTCAAGATGTTCATAACCGTTACCTCAAAATGACGTCGACGAGTGTCGTAGCCTCCCTATACATCAGGTATTTGGGATGGGGGGACGCTTCTGCGTTTGCTTGGGTTTCATCCGACATTTCAGCTGATTCCGCAGCAAAAACGTTTCTGTTTCCTTTGCATCATGAACTGCCACATTGTTGTACGAGGTACGGAACGGACAGCAGTGTTTTGTTGCTAACTAAGCGTCTGCACAATGGCTGCCTGGCTGGCTGGAATCTGCAACATTACGTGCCTCGGTCTGCCACAGTGTAACTAAAACCATTTTCTAATAAATGGCGGATCACAACTATGATGCATTCTTTATGAAAATAAATCTGTGAGCCAGGAAGACGTTACTTTAAGGAGGCAGGATGAAAATTTACTACAGCCGTGGATCATAACTAGCGTTTAAATTAATGTGGAAGATCGAGGAACGTGTTCGGGACAGTGGAGGAGTTAGCACTGTCAATATGCCGTCTGCTAGAGGACCGTCCCCAGGGCAGTTCGCTTAATATTGATTCCAGCTACCGTTTGCAGTCACTCCAAGGCAGTTTTTCCCATAATGTTTTTGACTTCGAAAAATACCCACGGATCATCTCATCCTTGCTCACATAACAAAGAGCATCCGAATGTTAGGTATCCAGAAGTAGAAATTTGTATCTGGTACCTGATTTGAGATAGCTACCAATACATACCGGTAGCACATGGAATAACGCATTGCAAGATTTGACTAATTAAACTGACTGTCGCTCGCTTTGTGGGTGCAATAAGTTTCTTCATTCGATATTCTAACATTCATACGAAATAAACATAACGCCAGTTGAAGAAGTTACGTAATTATTTTTAACAAGATATTATGCTTTACATTTAAAAAATAAGTGAACTTCAAATTAGCCCGCATCGACGGATCTCTGTGAACTGGTCGCGGGTACTTTGGGGCAAGCACGGCACACTTTAGGCAACAGTGATGTAGAGGAATCCAGTGAAGGTGCATTGTGTTAAAATTGACTTAGGTTTGGAAGCTGTCAGACAGGCTTGTTAACGGCTCAGCCTTTGAGAGACTGGATGCATCTCCGGCTCTGGGCAGGGGAGGCTACATGGGGATGATACTGTGTCCTACTGTGTTGGGCCCTTTACACGGTCGGTAGGATGCTACTGTATTGGGGCCTTTACACAGTCGGTAGGGAGCTACTGTGTTAGGCCATTTACACAATCGGTAGGGTGCTACTGTGTTCGGCCCTTTACACAGTCGGTATGATGCTATTGTGTTAGGCCCTTTACACAGTCGGTAGGATGCTACTGTGTTGGGCCCTTTACACAGTCGGCAAGGTGCTAATGTGTTGGGCCCTTTACACAGTCGGTATGATGCTATTGTGTTGGGCCCTATACACAGTCGGTAGGGAGCTACTGTGTTAGACCCTTTACACAGTCGGTAGGATGCTAGCCTGTTGGGCCATTTACACAGTCGGTAAGGTGCTAATGTGTTGGACCCTTTACACAGTTGGTATGATGCTATTGTGTTGGGTCCTTTACACAGTCGGTATGATGCTACTGTGTTGGGGCCTTTACACCGTCGGTAGGGAGGTACTGTGTTAGGCCCTTTACACAGTCGGTAGGATGCTACTGTGTTGTGCCCCTTACACAATCGGTAGGAAGCTAATGTGTTGGGCCCTTTACACAGTCGGTAGAGTCCTACTGTGTTGGGCCCTTTACACAGTCGGTAGGATGCTACTGTGTTGGGCCCTTTACACAGTTGATAAGGTGCTAATGTGTTGGGCCCTTTACACAGTCGGTAGGATGCTATTGTGTTGGACCCTTTACACAGTCTGTAGGATGTTACTGTTGCGCCCTTTACACAGTCGGTAAGGTGCTACTGTGTTGGCCCCTTTACACAGTCGGTAGGATGCTACTGTTTTGGGCCCTTTACACAGTCGGTAAGGTGCTAATGTTTTCGGCCCTTTACACAGTCGGTAGGATCCTAATGTGTTGGGGCCATTACACGATCGGTAGGGAGCTACTGTGTTAGGAACTTTACACAGTCTGTAGGGTGCTACGGTGTTCGGCCCTTTACACAGTCGGTATGATGCTATTGTGTTAGGCCCTTTACACATTCGGTAGGGTGCTACTGTGTCGGGCCCTATACACAGTCGGCAAGGTGCTAATGTGTTGGGCCCTTTACACAGTCGGTATGATGCTACTGTGTTTGGTCATTTACACAGTCGGTAGGATGCTACTGTGTTGGGGCCTTTACACGGTCGGTAGGGAGGTATTGTGTTAGGCACTTTACACAGTCGGTAGGGTGCTACAGTGTTGGGCCCTTTACAAAGTCGGTAGGATCCTACTGTGTTGGGCCCTTTACACAGTCGGTAAGGTGCTACTGTGTTGGCCCCTTTACACAGGCGGTAGGATGCTACAGTGTTGGGCCCTTTACACAGTCGGTAAGGTGCTAATGTTTTCGGCCCTTTACACAGTCGGTAGGATCCTGCTATGTTGTGGCCTTTACAGGGTCGGTAGGGAGCTACTGTGTTGGGCCCTTTACACAGTCGGTAGGATGCTACTGTGTTGGGCCCTTTACACAGTCGGTAAGGTGCTAATGTGTTGGGCCCTTTAAACATTCGATAGGATGCTACTGTATTGGGCCCTTTACACAGTCGATAGGGTGCTACAGTGTTGGGCCCTTTACACAATCGGTAGGATGCTACTGTGTTGGGACCTTTACACGGTCGGCAAGGTGCTAATGTGTTGGGCCATATACACAGTGGGTAGGATGTTACTGTGTTGGGCCCTTTACACAGTCGGTACGATGCTACTGTGTTGGGGCCTTTGCACAGTCGGTATGATGCTATTGTGTTAGGCCCTTTACACAGTCGGTAGTTTGCTACTATGTTGGGCCCTTTACACAGTCGGTAGGAAGCTACTGTGTTGGGCCCTTTACACAATGGTTAGTGTGCGAATGTATTGAGCACTTTACACAATAATTAGGGTGCTACTGCGATGGGCTCTTTACACATTCGGTAGGGTGCTACTCTGTTTGGTTCTTTAAACAGACGGCAGGATGCTACTGTGCTGGGCCCTTTACACAGTCGGTAGGATTCGAATGTATTGGGCCCTTTAAACATGGGTCTTGTGTTATTGTGTTGGGTCCATTACAAAGTCGGTAGGCTGCCACTGTGTTGGGCCCTTTACACAGTCGGTGGGGTGCGAATGTTTTGTGCCCTTTACACAGACCGTAAGATGCTACTTTGTTGGTCCCTTTACACAGTCGTTAGAATGATACTGTGTTGGGCCCTTTACACAGTCAGCAGGGTGCGAATGAATTGGGCACTTCACACAGTCTGTAGGGTGCTATTGTGTTGGGTCCTTTACACAGTCGGTAGGATGCTGCTGTGTTTGGCCCTTTACACAGTTAGCAGGGTGCGAATATATTGGGCCCTTTACACAGTCTGTAGGGTGCTACTCTGTTCGGGCCTTTACACGGTCGGTAGGGAGCTACTGTGTTAGGCCCTTTACACAGTCGGTATGATGCTGTTGTGTTGGGCCCTTTACACAGTCGGTAGGATGCTACTGTGTAGGTCCCTTTACACAGTCGGTATGATGCTATTGTGTTTGGTCATTTACACAGTTGGTTGGATGCTACTGTGTTGGGGCCTTTACACGGTCGTTAGGGAGCTACTGTGTTAGGCCTTTTACACCCCTTTACACAGTCGGTAGGATGCTAATGTGTTGGGCCCCTTACACAGTCGGTAGGATGGTAATGTGTTGTGCCCTTTACACAGTCGGTAGGGTGCTAATGTGTTGGGCACATTACACAGTCGGTAGGATGCTACTGTGTTGGGTCCTTTACACATTCGGTAAGGTGCTGATGTGATGGGCCCTTTACACAGTCTGTAGGATGCTACTGTGATGGGCCCTTTACACATTCGGTAGGATGTTACTGTGTTGGGTCCTTTACACAGTAGGTAAGGTGCTACTGTGTTGGGCCCTTTACACAGTCGGTAGGATTCTACTGTTTTGGGCCCTTTACACGGTGGGTAAGATGCTAATGTTTTCGGCCTTTTACACAGTCAGTAGGATCCTACCGTGTTGGGGCCTTTACACGGTCTGGAGGGAGAGACTGTGTTAGGCCCTTTACAGAGTCGGTAGGGTGCTACTGTGTTGGGCCCTTTACACAGTCGGTAGGATGCTACTGTGTTGGGCCCTTCACACAGTCGATAGGTGCTACAGTTTTTGGCCCTTTACACAGTCGGTAGGATGCTACTGTTTTGGGACCTTTACACAGTCGGCAAGGTGCTAATGTGTTGGGCCCTTTACACAGTCGGTAGGATGTTACTTTGTTGGGACCTTTACACAGTCGGTAGGATACTACTGTGTTGGGGCCTTTGCACAGTCGGTATGATGCTATTGTGTTAGGCCCTTTACACAGTCGGTAGGATGCTAATGTGTTGGGCTCTTTACACAGTCGGTAGGATGCTACTGTGTTGGGCATTTTACACAGTCGGTAGGGTGCTACTATGTTGGGCCCTTTACACAGTCCGTATGATGCTATTGTCTTGGGCCCTTTACACCGTCGGTAGGATGCTACTGTGTTGGGCCCTTTACACAGTGGTCAATGTGCAGATGTATTGAGCCCTTTACGCGGTAGTTAGGATGCTACTGCGTTGGGCGCGCTACAAATTCGGTAGCTTGCGAATGTATTGTGCCGTTTAAACATGGTTCTGGTGTTACTGTGTTGGGTCCATTACAAAGTCGGTAGGCTGCTACTCTGTTGGGCCATTTACACAGTCGGTAGGGTGCGAATATTTTGTGCCCATTACACAGACCTTAAGGTGCTACTTTGTTGGTCCCTTCACACAGTCGTTAGAATGATACTGTGTTGGGCCCTTTACACAGTCAGCAGGGTGCGAATGTATTGGGCCCTTTACACAGTCTGTTGGGTGCTATTTTGTTTTGTCCTTTACTCAGTCGTTAGAATGCTACGGTGTTGCACCCTTTACACAGTCAGCAAGGTGAGAATGTATAGGGCACTTTACACAGTCTGTAGGTTGCTACTGTTTTGGGTCCTTTACACAGTCGGTAGGATGCTACTGTGTTTGGTCCTTTACACAGTCAGCACGACGTCAATGTATTGGGACCTTTACACAGTCTGTAGGGTGCTATTGTGTTGGGTCCTTTACACAGTAGTTAGGATGCTACTGTGTTTGGCCCTTTACACATTCAGCAGCGTGCGCTTATATTGGGCACTTTACACAGTCTGTAGGGTGCTACTATTTTGGGGCCTTTACACGATCGGTAGGGAACTACTGTGTTAGGCCCTTTACACTGTCGGTATGATGCTGTTGTGTTGGGTCCTTTACACAGTCGGTAGGTTGCTACTGTGTTGGTCCCTTTACCCAGTCGGTATGATGTTATTGTGTTGGGCCATTTACACATTCAGTAGGATGCTACAGTTTTGGACCCTTTACACAGTCGGTAGGATACTACTGTGTTGGACCCTTTACACAATGGTTAGTGTGCGAATGTGCTTGGCGCTTTAGACAGTAGTTAGAATGGTACTGCGTTGGGCTCTTTACACATTCGGTAGGGTGCTACTCTGTTTGGTTATTTACACAGACGTCAGGATGCTACTGTGCTGGACCCTTTACACAGTCGGTAGGGTGCGAATGTATTGGGCCCTTTAAACATGGGTCTAGCGTTATTGTGATGGGTCCATTACAAAGTCGGTAGGCTGCTACTATGTTGGGCCCTTAACACAGTCGGTAGGGTTCGAATATTTTGTGCCCTTTAGGCAGACCTTAAGGTGATACTTTGTTGGTCCCTTTACACAACCGTTAGAATGATACTGTGTTGGCCCTTTACACAGTCAGTAGGTTGCGAATGTATTGGGCCCTTTACACGGTCTGTAGGGTGCTATTGTGTTGGGTCCTTTACTCAGACTTTAGAATGCTACTGTGTTGGAACCTTTATACAGTCAGCAAGTTGGAAATGTATTGGGCACTTTACACAGTCTGTAGGGTGCAATTGTGTTGGGTCCTTCACACATTCGGTAGGATTCTACTGTGTTGGGCCCTTTACACAGTCAGCACGATGTGAATGTATTAGGCCATTTGCACAGTCTGTAGGGTGCAATTGTGTTGGGTCTTTAGACAGTCGGTAGGATGCTACTGTGTTTGGCCCTTTACACAGTCAGCAGGGTGCGAATATATTGGGCCCTTTACACAGTCTGTAGGGTGCTACTCTGTTGGGGCCTTTACCCGGTCGGTAGAGAGCTACTGTGTTAGGCCCTTTACACAGTTGGTGTGATGCTTTTGTGTTGGGCCCTTTACACAGTCGGTAGAATGCTACTGTGTTCGTCCCTTTACACAGTCGGTATGATGCTATTGTCTTGGGTCCTTTACACAATCGGTTGGATGTTACTGTGTTGAGAACTTTACACGGTCGGTAGGGAGCTACTGTGTTAGGCCCTATAAACCCCTTTACACAGTCGGTAGGTTGCTACTGTTTTGGGCCCCTTACACAGTTGGTAGGATGCTAATGTGTTGGGCCCTTTACACTCTCGGTAGTGTGCTACTGTGTTGGGCCCTTTACAGGGTCGGTAGGATGCTACTGTGTTGGGCTCTTTACACAGTCGGTAGGATGGTACTGTGTTGGGCCCTTTACACAGTCGGTAAGGGGCTAATGTTTTCAGCCCTTTACACAGACGGTAGGATCCTACTGTTTTGGGGCCTTTACACGGTCGGTAGGGAGCTACTGTGTTAGGCCCTTTACACAGTCCGTAGGGTGATACTCTGTTGGGCCCTTTACACAGTCGATAAGTTGTTTCTGTGGTGGGCCCTTTACACAGTCGTTAGGATACTACTGTGTTGGGCCCTTTACACAGTCGATAGGGTGCTACAGCGTTGGACCCTTTACACAGTTGGTAGGAAGCTACTGTGTTGGGACCTTTACACAGTGGGCAAGGTTCTATTGTGTTGGGCCCTTTACACAGTCGATAGGATTCTACTGTGTTTGGCCCTTTACACAAGGGTTAGTGTGCTAACGTATTGAGCCCTTTACACAGTATTTAGGATGCTACTGCGTTGGGCTTTTTACACATTCGGTAGGGTGCTACTCTATTTGGTTCTTTACACAGACGGCAGAATGCTACTCTGCTGGGCCCTTTACACAGTCGGTAGGTTGCGAATGTATTGGGCCCTTTAAACATGGGTCTGGTGTTATTGTGTTGGGTCCATTACAACGTCGGTAGGCTGCTACTTTTTTGGACCCTTTACACAGTTGGTAGGGTGCGAATGTTTTGTGCCCTTTACACATACCTTAAGGTGCTACTTTGTTGGACCCTTTACACAGTCATTAGAATGATACTGTGTTGGGCCTTTTACACAGTCAGCAGGGTGCGAATGTATTGGGCCCTTTACACGGCCTGTAGTGTGCTATTGTGTTGGGTCCTTTACTCAGTCGTTAGAATGCTACTGTGTTGGACCCTTTACACAGTCAGCAAGGTGCGAATGTATTGGGCAATTTACACAATCTGTAAGGTGCTATTCTGTTGGGTACTTTACACAGTCGGTAGGATGCTACTGTGTTTGGCCCTTTAAACAGCCAGCAGGGTGCGAATATTTTGGGCCTTTTACACACTCTGTAGGGTGCTACTCTGTTGGGACCTTTGCACGGTCGGTAGGGAACTACTGTGTTAGGCCCTTTACACAGTCTTTATGATGCTGTTGTGTTGGGCCCTTTTCACATTTGGTAGGATGCTACTGTGTTGATCCCTTTACACATGCGGGATGATGCTATTGTGTTGGGTCCTTTACACACTCGTTACGATGCTATTATGTTGGGCCCTTTACACATTCTGTGGGATCCTACTGTGTTGGACCCTTCACACAGACGGTAGGATGCTACTGTGTTGGGCCCTTTACACAATGGTTAGTGTGCGAATTTATTGGGCCCTTTACACAGTAGTTAGGATGCTACTGCGTTAGGCTCTTTACACATTCGGTAGGGTATATCTCCGTTTGGTTCTTTACACAGACGGCAGGATGCTACTGTGCTGGACCTTTTACAAAGTCGATAGTGTGCGAATGTATTGCGCCCTTAAAACATGGGTCTGGTGTTATTGTGTTCGGTCCATTATAAAATTGGTAGGCTGCTACTCTGTTGTGCCCTTTACACAGTCGGTAGGGTGCTAATATTTTGTGCCCTTTACACAGACCGTAAGGTGCTACATTGTTGGTCCCTTTACACAGTCGTTAGAATGATACTGTGTTGGGCCCTTTACACAGTCAGCAGGGTGCGAATGTATTGGGCCCTTTACACGGTCTGTAGGGTGCTATTGTGTTGGGTCCTTTACTTAGTCGTTAGAAGGCTACTGTTTTGGACCCTTTACACAGTCAGCAAGGTGCGAATGTATTGGGCACTTTACACAGTCTGTAAGGTTATATTGGGATGGGTCCTTTACACAGTCGGTAGGAAGCTACTGTGTTGGGCACTTTACACAGTCAGCACGATGTGAATTTATTGGGCTCTTTGCACAGTCTGTAGGGTGCTATAATTTTGGGTACTTTACACAGTCGGTAGGGTGCTACTGTGTTTGGCCCTTTACACTGTAGGTATGATGCTGTTGTGTTGGGCCCTTTACACAGTCGGTAGGATGCTACTTTGTCTGGTCCCTTTACACAGTCGGTATGATGCTATTGTGATGGGTCGTTTACACAGTCGGTTGGATGCTACTGTGTTGGGGCCTTTTCACGGTCTGTAGCGTGCTACTGTGTTTGACCCTTTACACAGTCGGGAGGATGTTATTGTGTTGGGCCCTTTACACAGTCGTTAAGCTGCTAATATGTTGGGCCCTTTACACAGTCGGTAGGATGCTACTGTGTTGGGTCCTTTACACAGCCCGTAGGATGTTACTGTGTTGGGTCCTTATTACAGTCGGTAAAGTGCTACTGTTCTTGGGCCCTTTACACAGTCGGTAGAATTTTACTGTTTTGGGCCCTTTACACAGTCGGTAAGATGCAAATATTTTCGGCCCTTTACACATTCGCTAGGATCCTACTGTTTTGGGGCCTTTACACGGTCGGTAGGGTGCTACTGTGACAGGCCATTTACACAGTCGGTTGGGTTCTACTCTGTTGGGCCCTTTACACAGTCGGTAGGATGCTACTGTGTTGGGCACTTTACACAATCGGTAAGGTGCTAATTTGTTGGGCCCTTTACACAGTCGGTAGGATGCTATTGTGTTGGGCCCTTTACACAGTCGATAGGGTGCTACAGTGTTGGGCCCTGTACACAGTCGTTAGGATGCTACTGTGTTGGGACCTTTACACATTCGGCAAGGTGCTAATGTATTGGGCCCTTTACACAGTCGGTAGGATGTTACTGTGTTGGGCCATTTACACAGTCGGTAGGATGCTACTGTGTTGGGCCCTTTACAAAGTCGGTAGGGTGCTACTGTGTTGCGCCCTTTACACCGTCTATAGGATGCTACTTTTTTGGGCCCTTTACACAGTCGGTAGGGTGCTTCTCTGTTGGGCCCTTCACACAGTCGGTATGATGCTATTGTCTTGGGCCCTTTACACAGTCTGTAGGATGATATTGTGTTGGACCCTTTACACAATGATTTGTGTGCGAATGTATTGAGCCCTTTACTCCGTAATTAGGATGCTACTGCGTTGGGCTCTTTACACATTCGGTAGGGTGCTACTCTGTTTGGTTCTTTACACAGACGGCAAGATGCTACTGTGCTGGGCCCTTTACACAGTCGGTAGGTTGCTAATGTATTGGGCCCTTTAAACATGGGTCTGGTGGTATTGTGTTAGGACCATTACAAATTCGGTAGGCTGCTACAGGGTTGTGCCCTTTACACAGTCGGTAGGTTGCGAATGTTTTGTGCCCTTTACACAAACCGTAAGGTGCTGCTTGTTGATCCATTTACACAGTCGTTAGAATGATACTGTGTTAGGCCCTTTACACAGTCAGCAGGGTGCGAATGTTTTGAGCCCTTTACACGGTCTGTAGGATGCTATTTTGTTGGGTCCTTTACACAGTCGGTACAATGCTACTCTGTTGGGCCCTTTACACAGTCAGCACGATGTGAATGTTTTGGCCCCTTTACACAGTCTGTAGAGTGCTATTGTGTTGGGTTCTTTACACAGTCGGTAGGATGCTACTGTGTTTGGCGCTTTACACAGTAAGCAGGGTGCGAATATATTGGGCCCTTTACACAGTCTGTAGGGTGCTACTCTCTTATGGCCTTTACACGGTCGGTAGGGAGCTACTGTGTTGGGCCCTGTACACAGTCGGTATGATGCTATTGTGTTGGGTCCTTTACACAGTCGGTATGATGCTATTGTGTTGGGCCCTTTACACAATCAGTAGGATGCTACTGTGTAGGACGCTTTACACAGTCGGTAGGATGCTACTGTGTTGGGCCCTTTACACAATGGTTAGTGTGCGAATGTATTGGGCCCTTTATACAGTAGTTAGGATACTACTGCATTGGGCCCTTTACACATTCCGTAGGGTGCTACTTTTTTTGGTTCTTTACACAGACGGTAGGATGCTACTGTGATGAGCTCTTTACACATTCGGTAGTTTGCGAATGTGTTGAGCCCTTTAAACAGTGGGTCGGATGTTATTAAGTTGCGTCCATTACACAGTCGGTAGGCTGCTACTGTGTTGGGCCCTTTACACAGTCGTTAGTTTACGAATGTATTGGGCCCTTTACACAGACCGTAAGGTGCTACTGTGTTGGGCCCTTTACACAGTCTGTAGGTTGCTATTGTATTGGGCCCTTTACACTGTCGGTAGTATGCTATTTTTTTGGGTCCTTTACACGGTCGTTAGGGTGCGAATGTATGGGACCCCTTACAGAACCGGTAGAATGCTACTGTGTTGGGCCCTTTATACAGTCGTTCTAATGCTACCTTGTTGGGCCCTTTACACAGTCGGTAGATTGCGAATGTATTTGGGCCTTACACAGTCGTTAGGATAATTCTGTGTTGTGTCCTTTACACGGTCGTTAGGGTGCAAACGTATTGGACCCCTTGTAAAGCTGGTAGGGTGCTACTGTGTTGGGCCCTTTATACAGTCGTTAGGATGCTACTTTGTTGGGTTCTTTACACAGTCTGTAGGGTGCGAATGTATTTGGGCCTTTACACAGTCGTTAGGATACTACCGTTTTTTGTCCTTTACACTGTCGTTAGGGTGTGAATGAATGGCCCCCTTACAGAGCTGGTAGTTTGCTACTCTGTTGGGTCCTTTACACAGTCGTTAGGATGCTGTGTTAGGCCCTTTAGACATTTGGTTGGGTGCGAATTTTTTGATTCCTTTACACAGTCGGTAGGGTGCTACTGTGTTGGCCCCTTTACACAGTCAGTAGGGTGCGAATTTTATGGGTCCTTTACACAGGCGGTTGGGTGCTACTGTGTTGGGCCCTTTACACAGTCGGTAGGGTGCTACTTTGTTGGGCCCTTTACACTGTTTTTAGGGTGCTACAGTGTTGTGCCCTTTACACAGTCGTTAGGATGCTACTGTTTTGGGCCCTTTACACAGTCGGTATGGTGCTACTGTGTTGGGCCCTCTTGTGTAGATTTTATAGTTAGTAAGTTTTGTTCTTTTAATTTGTGTTACATTATGTCGCTGTACTTATGGCAAACTCTGTACCTTTCGCTATTGTACAATGTAATGTTGAATCAATGAGTAGCTAAGTTAGAC
>Ga0123355_10006763_pt1 | contig 17066 bp, 10 predicted proteins | sample TergutEmb28metaG_3_FD_89872 | JGI IMG/M metagenome (GOLD analysis project Ga0123355, IMG submission 89872) | Embiratermes neotenicus P1 segment gut microbial communities from Petit-Saut dam, French Guiana - Emb289 P1 | ecosystem: Host-associated > Arthropoda: Insects > Digestive system > Gut ...
CTTCAGTACGCCCTTCAGCGTATGAAACACTTCCACGCCCCAGCGAAAGCCCTCGGAAAAACTGGGCGAGCCCACCGGCACCACCATAAATTCCTGGAAGTCGACGTTGTTGTCGGCATGGGCTCCGCCGTTCAGAATGTTCATCATCGGAGTTGGCAGCGTATTCGCCCCGGCCCCTCCAAGATAGCGATAGAGGGGAATGTCGAGACTCCAGGCCGAAGCCCGCGCCGCCGCCATCGACACCGCCAGAATTGCATTCGCGCCTAGACGGCCCTTGTTCTCCGTGCCATCGAGTTCGATCATCTTGCCATCGAGGCCTCGCTGATCGAAGGCGTCCCAGTTGGCCAGGGCTTCGGCGATTTCTCCGTTCACGTTCTCGACAGCCTTGAGCACGCCCTTGCCCATGAACTGGTTGGCATCTTCGTCGCGCAGTTCGACCGCCTCGTGCTCGCCGGTTGAGGCGCCGCTCGGTACGATCGCCCGTCCCATCGAGCCGTCTGCCAGGAAAACCTCTGCTTCTACGGTAGGATTGCCGCGTGAATCCAGAACCTGACGCGCATGAATCGCTGTAATATTCGACATACCTTGCATCCATCCCTTCGTTAAGTATGTGTTTTTTGTATCGTCATCGACAATCACACTCGGGTTAACCACTCGAACGACGGCCGATGACCCGTTAGGTAGCCGATGCCCCTATACTCTCTTCCCATCGAGTATGGCGAAACTGTCGATTATATCGGATGGACATTATGGGATTGTGACGCCTGCGGGCTTCTTTTGCCGCGAGATTCCACATCAGGCGCCGTCCTTTCGGCCACTCCCCAGGCTCTGTTATCTCCTCAGATTCCCCCTCCCCTGACCGTTGCTTGCCCATGTCCCAGCGCTGGTCTACAGTTCTAGCAAGCTTCGAGGTAGGAGTGTCACCATGAGAAAGTGGTTGCTGTTAATTTGCGCTCTGTTCGCGACGGCGCTTGCGGCCCAAACCAATCCTGCAGTTCCGGCCGGAACGGTCGTAATGGTCCGGCTCGAAACCACCCTTGCCACCTTCAGCAACCGCGTGGGCGACCCTTTCCGGGGCAGCATCACACGCCCCATCGTCGTGAACGGGCAGACTGTCATCCCGGCAGGCGCCATCGTCGAAGGCCGCCTCACCAAAGTGACGGAGCCGCGCCGCATCTCAGGCAAGCCCACTATCGCCATCCTGCCCGAAGCCGTGATTCTCCCCAGTGGCGAGCGCTATTACCTTGATGCGACTCTCACCGACACCAATATTCCTGGTACAGATGTCAATCGTGAAGGACAATTCAAGGGAAGGGGGCATGAGCGCCGCGATCAGCTTGAAATCGGAGGCGGCACCGCAGGAGGAATGCTCGTGGGCGGCTTGATCGGCGGACCTGCGGGAATCCTGGTCGGAGGCGCAATCGGAGCGGGGGCAACCACCACTCATTGGCTGGTGCAGCACCATTCGGCGACCTTGCCGGCAGGCACCCAGCTGACACTGGAACTCAACCGTCCCATCACGGTCGCCGCCCCGGCAGCACAGCCCACCACGGCGGCGGAAAACGGCGGCAACCAATAACTCATTTTTGCTATTCCCCGCCGGAGCGGGTTTCGCTCCGGCGGATGGGTGGTTTTTCTGCGCTATGCTTTCCCGCCCTGAAAGGCGAGGCCCGCCGCGCATTTTGCTCAAGGCAGTCGTCGCCGAAAACGCGGGCGGCTTTTAGCTGCTCCTTTTCGATTAGCGTGTGAGCTGCAGCGAGTGACGTTTGAACGAGCGCTCGGGAAGAGCAGCACCAATCGATCCTGTTGGAAATCCGAAGAACTCAACAACTACGCGCCAAACAGCAATTCCCCTTCACTCACCACCTCGAGTTCAATCCATCCCTCGAGCGGCAGCGAATCGACCGGCAGGCGGTTCTGCCACAGGCTGAAACGCAAACGCAGTTTGCCCGCCGGGGTGGTGGATACAGCTCCCGCCTTGCGCGGCACCTGCTCCGTCGGCGTGACGCTCGGAACAGCCAGCAACCAGGCAAGCGGCAGCTTGAATTCAAAGTTTCTCAACAAAGCGACAGCCACATGCTCGTCCGTTTTTTCCGAGGACGCCAACACCTCCTCGGCTACTCCGTCTTCGATCTTCCATTCCGCCAGCTTGCCTTCTTTGGCGGCTGCCTCGACACGAAGAGTCCGCCGCGGATGGGGCTCCCCGCTCGCCGAGGATTCCACGTTCACCACAATTTCAAATTGTTCAACGGGAACTTTGTCCACGAAATCCAGACGGCCGTACAGGTAGATCGAGTCAATTCCCGCATATACCGAATCGAGCAGGAATTGCTTGCCGTGCATCGCTCCCGCCCGATGATCGGCGGTGTAAGTCGCCGCTCCCATCCACTCAAAATAGCGCACCTTGTCCCCGGCAACTCGGGGATGGATGTAGGCCGTCTGAGGAATAAAGGACGGGCGCACCTCGCCGCCGGTGATGGGTTGCGCCAGATAGTCAGGCGGCGTCGCACCCAGCGCCTGGTACATGTTCGACAGATGCTTGCGGTAGAGTTCGTCAAAATCGCGATCATTGGCCGAGTGATGCTCGGGGCCGTACCACCAATTCCAATCGCTGCCCTCGGCGATCAGAATCTCCTCGAATGCCAGGGTGCGCTGCGCTTCGGTGGCCCGCCCCCCATTCTGCTGATAGAACTGGCGCGCGTGATGGAGGTAGTCCCATGCCCGATTGTCTTCAGGGGCCCCAATCCAGACATTGAAATTGGCGTTGATCCATGATCCCGGGATCAGCGACGTCAGCTTCCCGAAATCTTTGTGGCGCGCGATCGCCTCGGAAATCGTCACCGCTTCGAGCTCTGGCGCCTTCGCGAGAGCTTCATAGAAACGCCGCAGAAACTCGCGGCCCGATTTCGGGTAGTACTCCCAGGCATTTTCGCCATCGAGAATGATGGACACCACTGCGTCCTGTCCCTTCGCCAGCAGCGGGCGGGCCGCGTCTTTGATGGCGCTTATCAAGTGGCGAGCGGCATCCGCCGGAGGCATCCCCGAATACACAAACCCGATCAGATCGGAGATTGTGTGGTCGCGGAACACCAGGTGCATGCTGGTCGAACCGTTTTCATAGCGGTAAATGTTGTAGAGTTTGTCGGCCAGATGGGCGGGCAATCGTCCGCCGCCATCGCGGGCGAAGAACAAGCCCAGAGTCCGGCCCAGGACGCCTTCGTCGGTCGCCATCCACTTCACACCCAGCTTGTGGGCGATCGCCAGGACTTCTTCCGACACGCTCCCCTCCGACGGCCAGACTCCTGTCGGGCGCATGCCGAAGACCTTCTCATGCAGATCGAGGCCACGGGCAAGTTGCTCGCGCGCGTCCTCGGGTTGCCGAAATCGATTTTGAGGCAGCGGCAATCCCGGAGATGAGACAGCGCCTGCGTTGGTGTCGCACACCAGGGGCAAGATCGGGTGATAAAACGGAGTAGCCGAGATTTCGATCGATCCCTTCTTGGCCGCCTCCGCATAAGCTGGCGGCACTCGCCCCAGCAACTCCCTCTCGCGCGTGATCACAAATTTCTGATCGTCGAGCGAGTAGCCGTGCCCCTTGGCCACCAGAGCCGCGACTTCTTTCTCTTCCAGAAAAAATTCGTCGAACCAGGCGATCTGCGACAGGACCTGGAGATCGGTAAAATCCTGCAGCTGAAAATAGCGCTCGGCGCGCTCCGCATGATCCCCGTGCTGGCGAAATCTCTCCCACAACTCGCGGTAGCGCGGATATCTGCCAACTACATTCTGCGGATTGGCCTGAAATAGATATTGCAGCGCGAAGCGCCGCTCCTCAACAGTCAGATCCTTGGCCGGTTTCGCCGCTACTCGCAAGAATGGGTCTGAGGCAGTCCCGGCTACATAGTCCTGAATCTGAACGATCAGGGAGGGCACAAGATTGAAGTTCTGGCGCACAGTGGGAAACTCATCCAGCAACTTCACCATCCCGTAGTAGTCCTTGAGCGCGTGAAGACGAGTCCACGGCAATCGGTATTCGCCCGTAACCAGATCTTTGTAGAAAGGCTGGTGCTGATGCCACAGCAGGATTACGCGCAAGGCAGGCATGGCTCGAGCAGTCAGTCTAGCACGCGGATTCCGAGATCATCCCGAGACACGAGGCACGGCTCCCGCCGGGACATGCGCCAACGACGACGCGGGATAGAGGGGCACGACCAGCCGCGGATAGCGGCCCGCAAAGAAGTACAGCGCATATGCCGGGAAGAAGACGAGGGCCGGCACGGAAACCAGTGCCACCAGATAGAGGAAAGCTCCCAAGAGAATACAGCCAATCACTGCAGCCAGCGCGATCGTGTGTGGATTCCAGGTCATTCCGGCGGACTTGCCGGTGATAATAGCGAGCAGGCTCAGCCCAACGGTCGGGACGACGAAGAACAATCCGATGAGGAGCGTCCCGATTCCGATGATGATGCTGGCGATGATAGCGAGCACGATCTTCATTCCGATGTAGCCGGCGTACGCTCCCGTTTCCGCCTTGATCATGGGCCACAGCCTCCGCCATCCCTCCATCGTGTCGATATCCTCGAGCGCCATTTGGGGGACTACGAAATCTTTTGTGAGGACGAAAATCACGGCGGTCGTGATGCCAAACGCAAACAGCAGCAAAAACAGAACCATCCCGACCGGCACGAGAACCGAAACGTGCGCTTTCGGATCGTGAAACCATCCCGCGTTGTACGCCAGCGCCGCGGGGATTCCCACCACGACCGCAATGCCCAGCAGGCTGAGAACACCGTAGGCCAACTTCCAGACAAAATAGCGCCAGCCTGGAGTCATGCGGCGGCTCCAGCTTTGGCGGATGTGACACTCTCGGGCCAGGATGCTATCAAACAACACAAAGCGCATCACGCTGCCGATATAGTGCAGGATCAGGGCAATGGCAATGGCGGCAACCACTGCGGCTGCGATAAAAGCGAACAGCAGGGCATGATCGATTCCCAGCGTGCCGGGAAACCTAGCGTGCGGCCCGGCACCCCGATGAGGGGGACTAAAGTTGGAACCGTTGAATCCGTTCAAACCGAGCTCTCCTGCCAGGAGGCCGACAAAGGCAAGTTTCGTCCACTGGCCGATTCGGAAGGGACGGAATAGCTGCTGTTTGGTGTGCTCTACGGCGAGAGTGATGGAATCTGCTGCAGAGATCGGCAACCTGCACCTCGGGGCTCAACAAGGTTTTCAGCAGAAAGGTACTAGGAATCGGGCGGCGGATCAAATCGATTCGATTTCAGTAATCTGTATGCGCTCTCCCACTCAACTTCTGTACACTAGAGCCCGCATTCGACCTGGCAAACATCATGAGCCCTGACAGCCCGCAACTGCTCACCGAGCAAGACCTCTACCTCTTTAATGAGGGCAGCAACTACCGCATCTACAACAAGATGGGTGCTCACCCTTTCACCCACAACGGCCACTCTGGGGCGATGTTCAGCGTTTGGGCGCCGAACGCGCGCTCAGTGTCGGTGATCGGCAACTTCAACGGGTGGGACCCAAAAGCGCACCATCTCAACCCTCGGGGCTCATCGGGGGTGTGGGAAGGGTTCGTTTCCGGTGCCAACCACGGGGCGATTTACAAGTTCCACATCGAATCGAACCTGCACGGGTACCGCGCGGACAAGGCCGATCCTATTGGCCTGCTGCACGAAAAGCCTCCGCGCACCGCATCGGTTGTGTGGGATCTCGACTACCAATGGCACGATCAAGAGTGGATCGAGAAGCGTGCCGATCGCAACTCGCTCGGCGCACCGCAAGCGGTCTATGAAGTTCACCTCGGCTCATGGATGCGGGTTCCGGAGGAGCACAATCGTCCGCTGACCTACCGCGAGATCGCGCCCCGGCTTGCCGAGTATATGGGGCAATTGGGGTTTACCCACGTCGAATTTCTGCCGGTGATGGAGCATCCCTTCTATGGATCCTGGGGATACCAGACGACCGGCTACTTCGCACCCACGTCGCGCTACGGCGCTCCCCAGGATTTCATGTATCTGGTCGACTACCTGCACCAGCATGGTATCGGTGTCATTCTCGACTGGGTACCGTCGCACTTTCCTGGCGACGGCCATGGTCTGGCTTATTTCGACGGCACGCACCTTTACGAGCACGCCGACTCCCGCCAGGGTTTCCACCCCGACTGGAAGACACACATCTTCAACTACGGCCGCGCCGAGGTACGCAGCTTCCTGCTCTCGAGCGCCATGTTCTGGTTCGACAAGTATCACGTCGACGGTCTGCGCGTGGACGCGGTCGCCTCCATGTTGTATCTCGATTACTCGCGCAACCCGGGCCAGTGGATTCCAAACAAATTCGGTGGCCGTGAAAACCTCGAGGCCATCGACTTCCTTCGGCAATTCAACCTGGAAGTGTACAAAGAGCATCCCGACACTCAGACCACGGCAGAAGAATCCACCTCCTGGCCGATGGTCTCAAAGCCGGTGTACCTTGGCGGCCTGGGCTTCGGCATGAAGTGGGACTTGGGATGGATGCACGACACCCTCACGTATTTTCAGCATGATCCCATTCACCGCCAATACCATCACGACCTGCTGACCTTCCGCATGCTCTATTCCTGGCACGAAAATTTCGTGCTTCCGCTCTCTCACGACGAAGTCGTCCACGGAAAGGGATCACTGATCGGGAAAATGCCCGGCGATGAGTGGCAGCGCTTCGCCAATCTGCGCCTGCTCTATGGATACATGTACGCGCAATCTGGCAAGAAGTTGCTCTTCATGGGGGGAGAATTCGGCCAGGTGCGCGAGTGGGCCCACGATTCAAGCCTGGAGTGGCACGTCCTCCAATATCCCGTGCATCGCGGGGTTCAAGTCTGGATGGAACAACTGAATCGCTTCTATCGCAGCGAACCGGCGATGCATAGGCTCGATAACGACCCTGCGGGCTTTGAATGGGTGGATGCCAACGACAGCACGACTAGCACCATTTCCCTGCTGCGAAAAAGCGAGAATCCGGGAGACACCATTCTGGTGGTGTGCAACTTCACGCCGGTCCCGCGTCTGGAATTCCGCGTCGGGGTTCCCCACGGCGGCTACTGGCGCGAAATGCTCAACAGCGACGCCCACGAATACGCCGGCAGCGGCATGGGCAATTTAGGCGGAGTGCACGCCGAGGAAGTCCCCAGACATGGGCGTGCATTTTCTTTGAGCCTGACGTTGCCGCCCTTGGCCGCGTTGTTCTTCAAGGCGGCGTGATGGCCTATCCGAAAGCCTGATAGTCCTTCCAGAACTCCGGCCACGGCAAACGCGGTGGGCCGCACACGTAGATGTCCGGATGAACCGTGCTCTCCTCGTTGCGAATTCCTTCTCGATTGCCGTTGTGGCCTGCCAGACGGCAGGCGGTGAACATGCGGTTTGCATACGACTGGCTATGTCCAATCACAATCAGGGTGGAAGGCGGATTCGCCGGATACCCACGCAGCCAGGCCGAATTCGTGCCGCTGATGGGCATCGGCAGTCCGTACGCCGGGCCCAGGATTTCGATCGCACCCTGCTCGCCATAGTTCCCAACGACCACCCCAACCGCGGCCCGTTGTTCCGGAGGCAATGAATCGCGCACGCTCTGGACTGCGCGAACCAATTCGTCCCAGCCAATCTCTTCGCGTAAATCGCCGTTGTTATTCAGCGCGAAGGTTCTGAGAGGCCCGCTCGACGCGAACGGGATCACTATCGCAGCGATGTAGGCGCCCGAAACCGCCAAACCGGTGAAGAAAACCCCCTGCACCGCCCATCGCCACGCCCGCCGCATTGAGGTGACCCAGCGCTCTCCCATCACCGCGCCCATCGCCATCAGCATGGGATACGCCGCCCCTAGGTAATAGCCGCGCCCTTTCCCTACAGCAAACAACAGCAGCGGGATCAAGTACATCCACGCCAGCATTCGATATCGTCGATCGCGGAGGAATCCAAGCAAACCTCCCAGCCACAAGGGCGCGGAGAAGGGATTCGTGCAGATCATGAACTGATGGCGCCAGAATCCCTCAGCCCGGCCCTCACCCACATCGCGTTGGTGAATGTGCTCGAGAAAGTGCAGCGAGATGAATCCGTGCTTTACCTGCCACAGGATGTTCGGCGAACAAATCGCCAGACCTAGCGCCATCCCTGCCCAGAACCACGGGCTCCGGAGATGGCGGCGAGCCTCGGTCAGCACCAACCCTCCGAGGATCCCGCACAGATAGAATCCCATCGTGTACTTGGTCATGAATCCGACGCCCACCGTCGCACCAATGGCCAGCCACCATCGCGGATTCTCCGTCTTCAATAACCGAATCACGAAGTAAGCGATCAACACCCACCACAGATAGTCGAACGTCGTGTATTGAAACTCGGTCCCCTCAAACAGCGGCAAAGGGGAGAGCGCCACCGCCAATGCCGCTGTCAGCTGGGCTAAACGTCCGCCACCGAGTTCGCGCGCCATGAGTCCGGTGAGGAAGATCGCCGAGGCATTCGCGATCACGGAGAACAGTCTCAACCCCACGAGCGAAAATCCGAAGATCGACATCGCGATCCGCTCGACAAATGGCGTAAACGGCGGATACGCCACAAACCCCCAGTCCAGATGCCGCGCGTCGCTCAGAAACTGAAGTTCATCGCGATGAAAGCCATAGCGTCCGTTCGTCCATAGGTGAAGGAGAGCTACCGCTCCAACCATGACCAGAAGCCCCAGCGTGTCACCTTGCCTTGCTTTGGGTGACTCGATGGTGTCCGTGTTTCCCAGACGGGCAGCATTCGCGGTGGCCATACGGAGTCCTCCCCACAGATCTTCAGACCAAAATACGCACGGTAGGATCGCCAGGTTCCCGGTTTCCTGATTTGTTCATTCCGATCGAAGGGAGGAATCTGCTCGACGCCGCCGCGCGGCCCGGCAGGTTTCTCACCGGCGTTCGCGGTTCGGAATGACAAAACCGGGAACCACGGGTCAACCGAGTCAGCCTTCGATCCATGCTATGCTCGCTCTAAGCGTTTTCCATGCGGATTCTGACCCGCTACATTCTGCGCGAAGTGACGGCACACGCCCTGATCGGGGTTGCAATCTTTACCTTCGTCCTGTTCACGCGCGACCTCGGACACATTCTGGAACTTGTGGTCCGGGCCAGTGCTCCGCTGCCGAGCATCGCTGAAATTTTTTCCTTCACCATCCCGCTTGCGCTTACTTACACGCTCCCCATGAGCGTGCTGGTTGGAATCCTCATCGGGTTGAGCCGCCTTGCCGCCGATAGCGAAATCACCGCCATGCGCGCGAGTGGCATGGGTGTGTGGAGTTTTTTGCGAGTGCTCTCGATCTTCGTATTAGCCGCGTGGGTCGCCGCCCTTGCCAATGGCCTCTACATCGCTCCCAGATCGCAGGCGGCTCTGGCTCGTCTTGAAGACCGCCTCAAGGGGTCGCAAGTTTCCTTCGAAGTCCAGCCTCGGGTTTTCTATGAAGGATTCCCCAAAATCGTTCTCTACGTGCAAGACGTCAAAAGCGCGGAAGGCGCCGCGATCTGGAAGGGCGTCTTCATGGCCGACATCACGGATGCGACCAACCCCAAGATCACTCTCGCCAAGCAAGGCATCGTGGTCAGTGAAGGCCCTGACCGCCTGCACCTTCGCTTGTTCGACGGTTCGGCGCACGAGACCGATCCCAAAGACCCGGATCACTATCAAATTGAGACCTTCGAGAAGACCGACATTCCCATCGATCTGCCCTCCACGGAGAACAGATCCGACGAGTCGCTTCCCGCCAGTGTGCTCGCCACGTCGGAACTGCTCGCGAAAGCACGCGCCTCCGATCCCGCCTCGGCACGGTGGTATCTGATCGAGTTCCATCGCCGCTTCGCGCTGCCGACCGCATGCCTGGTTCTGGCTCTGGTCGGAATCCCTTTGGGGCTTTCGTCGAAAAAGAGTGGCAAATCCGGGGGATTCGTACTAACGATCATGCTGGTCTTCGTCTACTACGTGATCTCGCTGATCGGAGTCTCGCTTGCCCGCCAGGGCCGAGTCTCGCCGTGGTTCGGCGTCTGGCTAGCCGATTTTGCCTTCCTCGCTCTGGCCTTATTCCTCTTGTCCCGCGCGGAAAAGCGTCCCTTCGAACTGGGGTCGTTGCGCGTGAGCAAGCAAACCGTGCCCGCCCGGAACACCTGGAACGGCCGCGGCCGCCGGGAAAACGCCTTCGAACGTGTTTCCACCCGGCGTCGCGTCTTTAGTGCAAGTTTCCCCACTCTGCTGGACGACTTCATCCTGCGCGACTTTTTCATCTACCTGGGGATGATTCTTTCCACCTTTCTGGTTCTGGTGCTGGTGTTCACGTTGTTTGAGCTTTTGGGTGACATCCTTCGCAACAAAGTCCCGGCGTCGGTGGTTGCCGAATACCTGTTGAACGTCACGCCCTATCTGTTGTACAACGTCGCGCCCCTGGTGATGCTGCTGGCGGTGCTGGTCACATTCGGAATTATGCAGCGTTCGAACGAGATCACGGCGATCAAGGCGACGGGAACCAGCATCTATCGCATCGTCACCCCGGTCATCGCCGCAGCGGCCTTACTTTCCGCTGGACTATTTTTCGCCGACCAGTTCTACCTGCCCCACAGCAATAAGCGGCAGGAAGCTCTGCATAACCAGATCAAGGGCAAGCCGCCGCAGACCTACCTGCGTCCCGACCGCAAATGGATTTTCGGCCAGCACAACGATATTTACTACTACCAGTTCTTCGATCCTGACCGCGACCAGTTCGGCAACATCAGCGTGTTCACGCTCGACAAGGCCAGCTTCACCATCACCCGCCGCATCCATGCCGACCGCGCTCACTGGGCCGACAATCTGAACCGCTGGGTATACGAGCAAGGATGGGTACGCAAGCTGAACGTTTCGGCGATGGGCGACTTCCACCCCTTCGAGGTGGCAACCTTCCCCGACCTGCCGGAGACGCCCGCGTATTTCAAGAAGGAAGTAAAGCAGTACACCGAGATGAACTACCAGGAACTACGCCGCTACATCCACGACCTCCAGCAAGGGGGATTCGACGTCGTTCGATTGCGGGTCGAACTCAATAAGAAGCTTTCCTACCCCCTGATCACTTTAATCATGGCGGTTTTGGCCATACCGTTTTCGCTGTCGACGGGAAAAAAGGGAGCCATCACGGGGGTCGCCGTGGCTGTGGGAATTGCCGTTTTCTATACCGTCGTCTCGCGCTTGTTCGAAGCCATGGGAGAGCTCAATCAACTTCCCCCGGCATTAGCAGCATGGTCTCCGGATCTGATCTTCGTACTGGTTGGCGGCTATCTGATCCTAAAAGTTCCTACGTAAGAGCGAACGTCAGAGATCGAATCACAGGCCAAATCCAGTCTGCAGCCAGACGCTCCAAATCTGCGGGCGCGAGGTCTCGGCTCTGAGTGCCTGAGCTGCGAGGTCTGCAGTCCGCTATTTAACCGCGACCCCGAAGGGAGAGTTGTCGGTCTGGATGGCAGGCAGCACCGTCAACGCCCCGGTGGCAGGCGTCACCGAGTATTGCGAAACCGTATTCCCTCCCAGAGCGCCGGTGCCGAAGTTCGCGACAAAGAGCCAGTTGTCATCCTGGCGAATTGTCATCGAAACAGGCCCCTGCCCGGTGGCCACCGTCGGTGGAGTCAATGCGCTGAGAGCGCCCGATATCGGGCTGATCTTGAACGGCGACACCGTATCGGAAAGCGTGCCGAGAACATAGACGTTGTTGCCGAAGGGATCCACCACGATCGGTCCGGGACTCTCCACGCTGCCTGCCATCGTGAACGGCGATCCCGGAACCGGAACCAGACTGCCGTCCGCATAAGGACAGGGTGTGGGGAGGATGGCGACACTGCAGAGCACGTATCCGCTCACCTTGTTGGTGAGCATGTCGCTGACGTAGACGAATCGGTCACAAGGATCCACGGCAACGCCCATCGGCACTTTGTCCGTAGGAAAGGTGAACACCTGCGACGGATTCACTCCCGGGTTCCCGAGCGCGCCGGTTGAGGTGTTCACGGCGAATTCCAACACCTGGTAGTTCGTTGCATCGACCAGGTACAGATACTGGGCGGTTGGCGGAGTGGCGCCCGGAATCGAGCACACCGCATTCTGTGTGCCATTAATACCCACTTGAGGGAAAACCGTGGGCGAGGCCGCCAGGGCCACAAAATTGGGGGTCGTTGGGAATGGGGGCAAAACGTAGGACGACTGCACAGCCGTCAACGCTCCGCTGCTGCCAATGGAGTAAACGCAGACTCCATTTACGGCCTGGGTTTGAACACAAGGTGTGTTCTGCGTCATGGAGTTGTTGACCGCAGTGGAGCTCAATCCTTCCGCCACAAACAGGAACTTCCCGGCTGGATCCATGGCCATGGCAATCGGATTCGGGTCCGGCACCAGGTTCCCCACTTGCGCGATGGTTCCATCGGAGTTCACCTTGAACGTGGCAATCCCGTACTGGGTCGCGTTCGGACATTGATCGCTCTTGTTGAAGATGACGTAGGTATAGGTCCCGGTCGGGTTCATGACCATGTTCGCTGGCGACCCGTTCAGAACGCAGATTTCGTTGGCCGTGAGATTCGTCGGATTGGTGACCTGAGCCACACTGCCCGTGTTGAGGTTGAAGCTGAAGGTCTGCAGCAGCCCCGATCCCTGGCTCCCCACCACCACCAGTCCGTCTGTCCCCGCGTTGTAGTTCGTGCCGCACGCCACCAACAGTCCTGCCAGCACCAGCCCCAGTAGCCCGAGCAGCCAAAATCGTCTCGCCATTCTCTCGTTGATCTCCATGTTTGTGTGAGGTTTAAGCGCGCACGCCCGGCGCCCCCGGGTCTCTAGCAATCTGAAAAATGGGGAAAATCCCAAACAACTTGTGTATCAGGAATGCGCACGAAGAGCAATCTCCCCCAGAAATTGATTGGAACCTTGGGAGCTGTCAGGAGTTGCCCGCTATCGCTCGAGTCTCAGTATACGGCAGAAGCTTGGCAGGGCTCGGGAGGGTGATACCGATACCCCCTTTTAAGCCGAGACTGGCTCGTCGGCCCTTACCGTCAGCGCGACTCCCACGATCAATGGAAGCCGAATCTCCACGGTCAGGCCACCACCTTGCCGATTAAAGGCCTTGACCTTGCCGCCATGGAAGCGGACTGCCCGCTCGGTAATCGCCAATCCCAGGCCAACCCCGCCGGTTTGCCGCCCGCGGGCTTCGTCCAGCCGATAGAAGGGTTCGAAGAGCTTGTCCAAAGCGTCCGCCGGAACCCCGGGTCCGGAATCGCTCACCCGCAGGACCGCCTCGTGCACGCCCGACCGCTCCTCACCGTCCAACTGGACATCAACCGAAGACCCTTCCTGGGTATAGCGAATCGCATTGCGCACCACATTCTCTACGGCACTATGCAGGAGCGATGCATTTCCGCGAACCATCCAGTCGCCTTCGGCGACCGTCGCCCGCACATGACAATGCCGAGCCTGCGCTTCGAATTCCGCATCCTCGATGATGCTGGCTACCAATTCGCCAAGAGGCACCGGAGTTTGCGAAACCGGTTGTTCCCCATCCTCCAAACGGGCCAGAGTCAGGATGCGTCCGATCAACTCGTTCAGCCGGCTGGCCTCGAGCTCAATCCGATCCAGCATGTCCGCAGTTTCGACGTTGGCACGCTGGCGGGCCAGCCCCAGCGCCACATTGAGCCGCGCCAGGGGCGAGCGGAGTTCGTGCGAAATGTCATTGAGCAAGCGCGACTGGGCTTTCAGCAATGTCTCCAACCGCTCTGCCATCGCGTCGAAATCGCGCATCAGAGCGGCAATCTCGTCCCGCCGTCTCCCGGCGTGAACTGCGGTTCGCACTTTCAGATCACCCGCCGCCAATTGGCGCGCTGCGGTACGAAGCCGCAGGATCGGCTTGGTTAAATACCACGAGAGCAGATAGCACACCAGCCCGGAGGTAATTACTCCAATGATCAGGCCGGTGAACGGTACGCGGCGCGGTCCAATGAAAACCCGCGGCCCGGGAGGCAGTCCCAGCACAACGGTGTAGATATGCTTGCCATCAAACGAGGCTCGCGAGTCGCGCTGGGTGGGGAGCGCGGGAAACAAGAAACCATCCCGCGGGGTGCGCCGCCCACCCGAGGCGACTCGAATCGCCCAGTCAGGCGCCGGACGCCCGGAGAGCTCGACTTCATGCTCGTCAAAAAGATAACCGCGGACGTGCTGCGTTGCCTCCAGATTGTCGAAGTACTCTTTGAGCTGAGGCTGGCCGCCCTCTTCGTACGCATTGACGGAATCGTTCAAGACCGTAGCCCGCAGCGCTTCCCACGTGGCCGCGCTCGGACGGAATGCTACTGTCACCAGGATCGCGAGCACCACAAACAGCGCCTGCGCTATCCAGAACGACAAGAAGATTCGAAGGAACAGACTCTTCATGGGTTTATTCACAAAAACATTAAGGACATCAGGGCTCAGACCCACCCGCCAACCAGGCGGATCGAGCTTGAGCTCGAGGTTTCAGATCCGCGTACTGAGGTCGTCTTGCCTAGACTTTCACCTTCTCCCGCGGCCTTGCAAAAATATATCCCACACCGCGCACCGTCTTGATGTGCTCATCATTTTCCGTGTCCCCCAGCTTTTTCCGGACCTTACTCACGTGCATGTCGATGCTGCGGTCAAAGGGCGAGAATTTTCGGCTGAGAACGGCATTCACCAGACGTTCCCGCGGGACCACGCGTCCGGCCTCGCGCAACAAAACCTCCAGCAGGTTGAATTCGACCGAAGTCAACTCCACTGGCTTGCCATCCAACCGGACCGAGCGTGTCGCCGGATCCAGTTCCACATCGCCCACAGTCACCACATCGGGTGCTGGCGGGGAACCGCCGCCCTCCCCGCGCGTGCGCCGTAGCACAGCCCGAATCCGCGCCACCAGTTCCCGCGGATTGAATGGCTTCGGCAGATAATCATCCGCGCCGATCTCCAGCCCCACGATCCGGTCCACATCCTCGCCCCGCGCCGTCAGCAACAACACTGGCAGCCTTGAGGTAGCACGAATCCGCCGCAGCACTTCAAATCCGTTGATGCCTGGCAGCATCACATCCAGCACCGCTAGCAAATACTCGCCAGCGCTGGCCTTCTTCAGGCCACTTTCCCCATCATGCACACACTCAATCGCAAATCCCTCTGCCCGCAGATATTCCCCGACTAAATGGCAGAGCTCGACATCATCATCAATCACTAAAATACGTTCCATCGCGTCTTCAATTGTGCACCCGTATACCGTCGATCGGCAGTAAAGAATTGTCAAACCTTAACACGCTGAGGGCTTGTTTCCGCAGTGTTTTGCGTTCGATGCGCCCACCTCCAGGTCCCAGCAATCCTCCACCCGCCCTCCCCGGGAGCCTGTCCATTACAAAACTTTACTCTGGTTGACCGACTTTTTACTGCTGTCCCGGCCCGTTCCGTGTTCCTATTCCATGTACGCAAGAGTAGTAGCGGAAATACCCAACGACTTAGGAGTCACCATGAGATCTTTTTGCTTGCGCTTCCTGATCGCCGCCTTGGCTGTTCTGTTGGGCTCAGCGCTGATGCGCGCCCAGACCGCCGAAGACTCTCCGCCACCGTCGGCTATGCATGGCCGCGCATTCGGTGGGGGCGGCGGCCCCATGATGGGATTCTTCGCCAAGAAGCTCAACCTGACCGATGACCAGAAGGCGCAGATGAAAGCCATCATGCAGAAAGAACACCCGGCCATGAAGCCTCTCTTCGAGCAACAGCACCAGATCGACCTCGAGCTGCGGCAGTATGCCGAAGGCACCTTCGATGCCGCCAAGGTACAGGCGCTGGCGACTCAGAAAGCGAAGGTTCAGGCTCAGCTCACGGTCGCCGAAAACCGCATCCACAACGAGCTTTACCAGATCCTGACGTCCGACCAGCAAGCCCAGCTCAGACAGATGGAGGCCGATCACGAAGCCCGCATGGAGGAGCGCATGCACCAGCAGCCTCCGACCGCGCCCGAGCCATAGCGATCTGTGGAGCCCTCTTCTGGGACAGAGAGCTCTGCCATTGCGGCGCGAGGCCGTTCTCTTCGGACGCCTTGCGCCTTCCTAGAAACTCAGTTTACACATGATCATGAGCGATTCCTTCCTTTCCGACGCCGGTTGGCTGTTCTTTGCCGCCTGGAGTGTGGTCGTTGGCGCCATGGGCATCCTGGCATTCGGCCGAGACTTGCTGCCTTCCAAAGCTCGTTCGTCCGAACCCACCCCGCCCGGCAAAGCAAAGAACCATTAGCCTGCTCTTCCATTGCCCCGGCTGCACCCTGGTATGATGCCGGGCATTTCGAGGTGTGCCCTGGAGGCCGGCAATCCGGCGTCGCCCTTCTCTCGCGTTTTCCCGTTCTCTGCTGCCGCAATGGTCATCGGCTCCTACGTCTCTGCATTGTTCTCGCCACCGCGGGCGTTGACCCTCCCCCGCGATACTGCTCTCGCCCGGTCAGCGGACCGACCGCGCCGGATTCTGTTTCGCCGCCCTGGCCCTCGGACTGATTCAAAGCGGATCGGAACTCGAGATTCAGCCCGCGATTTCCCTTCGACGCAGCCGATCCGTGGATGACGGCACGCTCTCGCGTGATGCCTGGACCGCGCAGCTGGGGCCAACTCGGAATTTCCGAGCTTCGACTGCTTCCCGCGAACGGCCAGCCGGGCACAACCTCTGAGGCTCCGGCCCAGTGGAAGCTATTCTTGCTGAGACCGCTTCTTCCCCCACGCCAGTGCGGCCCGCTAAAAAGCTGAAGCCCGAATTGCGCAGGCTTATCGCAAGCACTACCATCTTCGTATGCCGGTTGAAACTGAAGTTCAGTCTTACACTTCTATTCGAGCCCCGCGCGGCCATCAGATCACCTGCAAAGGCTGGCAGCAGGAAGCTGCCATGCGCATGCTGATGAACAACCTCGACGAAGACGTTGCCGAGCGTCCCAGAGATCTTGTCGTCTATGGCGGAACGGGACGGGCCGCACGCAGTTGGGAGGCCTACCACGCCATCGTCCGAGCGCTGAAGAGTCTCGAAAAC
>Ga0123355_10006764_pt1 | contig 17064 bp, 14 predicted proteins | sample TergutEmb28metaG_3_FD_89872 | JGI IMG/M metagenome (GOLD analysis project Ga0123355, IMG submission 89872) | Embiratermes neotenicus P1 segment gut microbial communities from Petit-Saut dam, French Guiana - Emb289 P1 | ecosystem: Host-associated > Arthropoda: Insects > Digestive system > Gut ...
CTCCTCCATTCCCCCGTTACCTCGTCCCTCCTAGGTCCAAATATTCTCCTCAACACCATATTCTCAAACACCCTCAGCTTCCTTTCCTCTCTCAATGTCAGCGACCAAGTATCACAACCACATAAAACAACCGGCAAAATTATAGTTCTATATATCTTGGTCTTTAATTTTTTGGATAGCAAACTAGAAGACAAATGATTCTGCGCCGAATGATAGCAAGCATTTCTGACCTCAATCTGCTCTTAATTTCTTCCGCAATAGAATTTCGATTTGTTAAAGTTGTTCCCAAATATTTAAACTCTTACATCCACTCGAAGGTAATATTATCAATTCTCACACTGTGATTTTGTCCTGCATTCTGATCTCGACACATGACCAAGTACTTAGTTTTTATCCGCACTTATTTCCAGGTCAATCTCCCTAGTAGCAGCTACTAAAGCTTCGACGTTTTCCTTTAGTGTATGTATGCTTCCTCCCAGTATATTAACATCATCGGCATAAGCCAGAAGCTGATGTGTACCATTTAGTTTCAAGCCATCCTGATTTACCTTAACCATCCTAATGGCGTACTCTAAAACAAAGTTAAAAGCATTGGTGATAGAGCGTCTCCTTGTTTCAAACCATTCCTAATAGGGAACCTGTCAGACACATTCTCGCCTACCCGAACTCTGCTAAATGTTTCAGTCAGACTCATCTTAATTAACCTTAAAGTTCTTATATTGGAGAATAATATTAAACTCGTTGCTGAGGGTAACATGTGGTGGAATGGAGTGGATTAAACTGGGAACTGGGCCCAGTGGCGGGTTATTTTAAACGTAACTATGAAATAAACAATCGGGTTCCATACGAGGAAATTTTTTGACAACTTTAAGGGCAATCAGCTTTTAAAGAAAGTTTACGACCCTCAGAATTGATTATGCTTGCCAGTTGTGCCGATTACCGTTCTTGTATCTACCCACACGCAGAGAACCGCCAGAAATTAGACCGTTTTTCTGATCCTGGTACTGTGACTGTACGGCCGTTTCGTTGTGCCGAACGCTGAAAAGGACTCCGAGTTTTAATTTTGTGTAGCTAGGTTTTCGCCCTTTTTATAGGCCACGCAGGCCCTTAGGGTGAGTAGAGATATAGCTGTACTCTTTTCTAGGACCTTCGGCACTAGATGGGGTGGAGGCGTCAGCCTCACGCCCCGGCCGCCTCTAACCCCGGGAAGGACCCGGTTCCAATTTTACATGAGGCCGGTCTGGACGGGCGGAAAATCTCGTCCCAACCGGGATTCGATCCCGGACCGTCCAGCCCGTAGTCAGTCACTATACCGACTGAGCTACCCGGCCTACTTAATTCTGTGTATAATTAAAAAAAAAACTTTCGAACTCTGAACGGAACACGCTACAGAGGAGACGACAGTGACTGCATTCCGCTTTATGGAGAAAGGGTGTTAAACAAGTAAATAGGTGAATGACTAACACACTGTCGTTTGTCTGAGCGACTGATTCGCTACCTTGCTGACTGGCTTACTGGCTGACACATTATCAGTTGCTTTAGTCACTAGCTATTGTGTTACTTGTTACTGAATTAAGTCTGTTAATGAAGAACAAACATTAACAGGGTAGACATGTCAGATACATCCGCTTGAACTTGGGTTTTACTATGGCAGATGGATGGGCTACGTATATAATGCATAACAAACCACATGAACCCTTTTAATAAAGCCTTATTAACACGGTACTCAACTAGACAGACAACGCCAACACGCAGCAACAAACTTCTTGCACTCCTGTTGCAGCAACGTTTCGGCCAATGCACTTTCTTCATTATCATAAACTTTGTTCCTGTTTAACCATCCTTTAATATCGACTTTTTCTTTCCAGTTTTTTTTTAATTTACAAATATGTGTTGATTAATAATAAGAACCAGATGTTGGCGAGAATTGTTGTTCGGGTTGGCTATTAGCTAAAATTCAAAACTACTGCAAGTTACAATTGTTAGCCAAACTATTCCAAATTCTACGGAAAGTCGAGCTCCACAATAAAAGAATACGTTTATACAGAATTTGATGTGTGGTTGACCGTGCATCGTAGTTCAATGTGGAATAAGAAACCAACTAGATGTCACTTAGTATTATATTTATTTCTACTTTATAAGTTGCTCTTTATAAGTTGCTCAACATGTTTCGGGCCACCTTGTGCCCATCTTCAGGAGCTGACGACTTAGTGGTATTTTTTCACATGTGGTGTAGTGCTGTAACATTGTTAGAGCACTACAACACATTGTTCAGAATGAGACCGCTAGTCGATTTTACTTCTACTTTATTAACAGAACATGGAAAAATAAATATACCTTTTTTGATAAAGGCTTCTCTGTGAGGGTAGAGTCAGCTGTAGCGTGAAAATATTTATTTCAAGTTACAGTTCTATCAAAATCCTGACCCAGCCCCTTCAAGACTTATTACAGTTCTAGGTCTATACTTTTACCCTATAAACATGTGTAAAGGTAAAGGTAAAGCAATCCCCGTAGAGTCCGGGACAGGCTCTCAGGGTTACAGGAGGTTTAGGCTCCCAGATTTCATGACAATCGGCACATGAAAGTGTTAAGGTTTTCGGCTCTACGCACCTGTCGACTTTACTCCCCTCCCACCCCAGGAAATATCCCATAGTGCGGCCGGAAGGATTATGTCAAAGAAAAATTCCAATGACATCATTGGGAATCGAACCCGCAACCTTTCGGCTTGTAGCGCAGTGCCTCAACCAACTGCGCCACCGCGTGTTCCCGTATGAACTTTTGTATAATTCTGAATGGTTACCTAGACAGAACTGTTTGAGTCTACAAACACAAAAGAAATGTGAATGCAAAAAAGAAAGAGAAATTACGTACTGTTAATTGCATTCTAATTTTAATACAATGTTTAAGTGAGACACGCGTTACACGGAAATGACAGATTTGTTACAGTTCACAATAAATATTCGATAAGCCCATCGCCAACATCAATTCACTTTGCAACTCGTGTGCGACGATCGCATGTTGTTCGTCTGTGTGTAACTTCACATTGCAGGCAACAGCTTCCAAAGTGGGAAAGAGCGACCCGTTTCGTGTACCCAGTTTCCTTTTTTGAACTTCATTATTCATCCAATCCCACAAAACAGGAAACCTAACACAGTTAGTTCTGGAGATTCAAACAGCCCCATCTCGGTAACCACTCAGAATTAGACACATGTTTTACGATCTACTTTTGCTCAAAACGACCGATACTGTCACCTCCCAAAAATTTAACTTTTGTCCTGAATCATTCCGTGTATGAAAACTGTCAGGTGCAGCTGCTTAATACGACGCACAAGGGTATATTTGTCCACTCTTGTTCGTCTCAGAAACGAGGGCCGTAAAATAACTTCACCATTTCCCGAAGCATGAGAGGGGATTTTGAAGGAACTGTCTGTCGTATATGGAGCCCACATCAAATTTGTTTCGGAACAAGAAGGGAGAATTCTTGTCGGGGTATCGGCACCCATCAGGTCTCCACATCTACAACACGTGGAGACGGACAGGCGGGCGCAGGACTGGCGATCCCACAGCGCGATAGGGAAGTTGGGGGAGGGGGGTTGACTTGTCTGCGGGGTGTGAACCCAGTTCTTCTCTTGATAAATATCGAAACAACGCGCTATGACACAAAACAACCATAACACTAGATATTCATGAAGTAATGTATGGGCCCAAATGATAAATATTAAGTTGGAAGTGTTTGCGTGTGTTTGTGTGAGTGCGTTTGGGGAAGGGGTGGTGTAGTGTTAGCGGGAAGAGTGAATCATGAACACAAGAGACAGAGACGTCATGGGGGCATATTTGAGTACGTCAGTCCGATATGTCTATTAAATGATCGCGTATTTGTGGAAATACAGTATTATATTATTCAGGTATCTACTGAAATAAGGACTGAAATATTTGATATGTACATTTGTGTTAAGAGAAAGAAAATAAGCGTGTGTGAAAGGAAGTAATAATTATATCACTACTACTGCTACTGCTACTACTGCTAATGCTACTACTTCTGCTACTGCTACTACTACTATTACTACTACCGCTACGACTGCTACAACTACTACTACTATTGCTGTTGCTACTACTACTACTACTGTTACTACTGCTACTACTACTGCTACTACTATTGCTACTACTACTACTACTACTGCTACTGATACTACTGCTGCTACTACTATTGCTACTACTACTATTACGACTGCTACTACTACTACTACTACTACTACCACCGCCACCACCACCACTACCGACGACGATGAAACAGCAAGAGAAACAACAGCAGCAACAACAGCAACACAACAGCAGCAGTAGCAGAAACAACAACAACAACAAACACGTTGAACTATGCAAGGTAGCAAATCAGTAGCGCCAGAACGTAAATGGCCAAAATGGGGAAGAGAACGAATGCAGAAAACTTTGTTTTGGAAAACTATCTTGGGCAGCTCGTGATAGAAAGTTCCAGTAATGTAGTAAATAAAAACAGATAACGAAGAAATACATAAGGAGTACCGACACACCTGTCGGTACGGTTCGCTCGCGGACTAAAGCCACGGAGTTATTTATACATAAGGAGTGGAAGGTAAATGTAGTGGGCTGTGTCCCGTGTGAGGCTTTGGAGGCAGCGGTTTTGACACAGTGGGATAAAATACAGCAGCGCTAACTGCGTGAGAAATATCATAAATCGAGATAAAAATAGAGACCTGAGAAACAGCAGACAAGCACTTTACGTGTCACTATACTATGCGTAAGGAGGAGAATTCAGACGCTACCGCAATAATGGCCAACTGCAAGAGGGCGCATATTTATTTCTTACTTACCGTTATTTTACATTTGTCTCTTCAGAGATTGTCCCTGTTACACTAAGCTCGCACTCAGTGGCTTGCATTGATATAATTAAGCTATATGGTTGCTGTATACTTGGGAGACCTAGGCGTAGATGGGTGGATAATATTAGGATGGATCTCCGAAAGGTGGGATGTGGGGATCTGGACTAGATTGGGCTAGCCCAGGATAGAGACAGGTGGCGGACGCTTGTGAATGAGGTAATGAACCTTCGGGTTCCATGAAATGAGGGGAATTTCTTGACTAGCTGCAAACCAGTTAGCTTCTCAAGAAGGACTCTGCACCATGGAGTAAGTAAGTAAGTAAGTAAGTAAGTAAGTAAGTAAGTAAGTAAGTAAGTATATGGTTGCGGTATACTGTTTCTTAATGTGAGCAGAAAATGGAGAACGATTTTTAAAAAATGGAGTCGAACTTATCTGATTACTTTGATTTTCGCCTTCTTGGTCTCCGGTAACACAAAACGCCTCCATAAGACGCCTACCGAACAGCAGTATGTTACACTAAACTACACGATCTGACTTGGAACCTACACGCATACGTTTAAGTTTGATATGCTGGAGGGAACATATTTACAAAGACAGTTATCATACGCACACATGTTGATGCAAACCACGAAATTTGTCATTCGCAGTGTGAAATTACGGCAGACATGGTAGATACAGCAGACTGCAGCACTTTCCATTCTGACAGTTTTAAATTCAAACAGCTTGCATAATATTCTAATATAACTTCAGTGTTTATATTTCATGTCCGAACAACAACTTCTTACGCAATTCTGCAGAGCACTTAAGCGTTCTAGAACTGTATTTCTAACGATTTATGGACAAACGTCTGACAGAATATACATACAATATATCTCACTCTATAAAGCCCATGCATGTTCATATGAATGTACTCACGGGATAAGAACCTCCATGTAACAGTTACAGTGTAAATCATGTAAAAGCACCACATAGATTCACACAAATCCACAGAACGCATATAAGAGGTTGTTTTTATTACGGGGGATGCTTTTAGTTAAAAACACGATGACCACAGGCCTCTTGAACATACAGAATGCTCAACAACGTGAATGTAACAAAGTATAAAATGAATTCCCCTGATAAATAGCACTCTGTATATGCAAGGGCTGCAGGGTACAGAAACTCAACATAATGGAGTGGATAGGGTGGATTAAAAATAAGTATTATGAACGGCTGCCGGTACTTGAAAACACAAAACACGCGTGTTGGTCCCAAAAGCCTAAAGGCAGGAGGTAACGTAGTGGCATCTCCTGTCTCTCTCTTCTGATAATGAGAACTGTTGCCACAGTAACGATCAGTGACGCCCGTTTATTCGTCCACAAGAGAACATCACACTATCAGGCGCACAAGGACCTATATCCAGTTCTACAACATAAAGTGAAGAGAAAACCTTAACTAATCTCCTAAACTTTTCTTTACCATTTTCACCCCATCATTCGCATGAAGTTCATGTATTGAAGACATATATTTTTGGAGTCATTATAATCACAGTAAAGATAAAGGACCCAGTGGACGTAAATTATTTTCCTCCCCATTTTGCTACATACAGTATGATTTATGTAATGCCTAGATTAGGTGGTAAATACATGTATTTGCAACAACAACAAAAATATATTAAGTAGAAATTTAAAATCTGTACTGCATGACACACACACACACACACACAGAGACACACACACACACATACACACAGACACACACACACACACACAGACACACACACACACAGACACACACACAGAGACACACACACACAGAGACACACACACACAGACACACACACACACACAGTATTTACACCCCTCATTTCCGCAGCTCCTTCAACCACAGCTACGTTGTCGTGTACAATATTTATTCAGGATTCCAAGCCCTATAACAGAATATTCAGTCAAACCTCAACGATAATATTTATTTAGTAATTTGAGCTTCAGTTCAGTAAGGTTTACCTCTTTTTATGCTGATAAGAAATAAAATTAATCCTCTAATTTTAAATATGGACTCTCAATATAAAAAATGTTTTACTTCCAGTATTTTCGATGAATCAGCATTCAAATTAACGGACGGACATATTGTTCTGTCGTCCATTTTATGAATGTTGTGTGACAGAACGCACAGAAGCTGAATGTCATTCCTGATAATCCGATTGCAACAGAAACTGTGGGAGTCATTTTTAAATGTAATGCTACAGAATATCTGATTCCTTTTTGCAAGACTTTCTTGATATGACGACAGTCACTCACCAATTCAAGGAATATTTCGCGTTTAATGTAAAAGTAACGGCCATATGATCCCTCTAGATGATTCAGATATGGAAGCCGATGTTTCTGTCAGAAAATATTAATATTACCTTACTAATCACACTTAGATGTCTAAATTTGGGCACTGACTTTGGACACATTGCCTACCTGATGGAAGAGCGTTGTACTCTCGTCCCACACTGACCTCCCTTATTTCGAAATTCTAATAATTAGAAGCGAGCAGTGCGCTGCGAATTATTCAAATACTTACTACAAAGATTTGCTTACTGTCGTATTAACACTGAATAAAGTTCTCAGTTTTATAAACTAGCGAAATATTTGTTGAGAGTAAACCGTGCATTTTGAAAAATCCCTGAACACGTTTTTCGTGGAGAACACTGCCATTGAGCCACTGTTTCTCCTTACAGACTTCAGGAACCCTTGGAATGCCAATAGGCTACAAGGAAGGTGACTCCCAATTCAGAAACTAAAAAAAAAGTACAAGCAAATTCATCACCATCTGCATTTGAAGCCCTCTGCTAGCACGCGAATGAACAGGAAGAGGAGGATCAAGCAGAACGAGAAAAAGTAATAAGCAGCGTTACCAAAATAAGGCCTAAATTAGAATTTACTTCTTTATAATACAAGTTGCAATACACTGTAACAGAGCTATTTTTGTTTCTTTCATGCAAAATATGCATGGAGATATTAACGCAGCTGTCGTTAGTAAAACGCAGTAAGACATTTCAATTAAGACAGGGATGCTAAGAGAAGCTCTTTCGCACCGACGTTATACATTTCAAAGTTGCAGAGAGGCAGGGCTGGATAAGTTTATTCGGTTCAGTAGACAAGGCATGATCAGTTACAGCACTCACATTAATGGTGTACTTTGGCGGTTGATTGGTTGATGTTGTTAGGCTAGAAGGAAGTGAATGAGTAAGGCCTTCACGCTCGAAATGAAGTTCCCCTGTTCCTGTTTTTCTGTATGAATCGTATTGAAGCTTTGAAACCCCTTTGTTCATTTGTGGATATTTACCAATCCACATGTAGATTTCCTTCTGACCTTTCGGATAACTATATTAAAGAGAATGTACTGTTCTAAAATGTGACGCCGTCTATTCTGGTCGACAGTTACCGCCGTTCCAAAGGAACCCCCTGTTTTCATCTTCTGCAGTGAGGCTGGAAATAGCGTGAGCTTTCGAAACCTCGTATATTGTGGAAGTTACACGGCGTCACGTCCCGGAAAGCTGCACTATTCATAGTCGCCTTCGCCACAAACACAGACCTCACATTATTGTTGTAAACACCGAGTCCGGGATATCTGTGAAATTCTGTAAGAACGGCATAACACCGTTTAATTCGCTGACATCAGTAATAGCATAATGATGACATGGCGAAATTCTGAGGTGGCAGCGACACTAACGCCAAACAGCGACTTCATGCTTACTAAATTGTGAGCATTATTTTCAAAGTATCCGTCCTTCTGCTGAGTTAATACTTTGAAAATGCTATCCTATAATGTAATAGTTTATTCATATAAAGCAAGTTTGCTTCGTCATTAACAGCTATTTGGTCCACACAGTAAACCTGTGTTACTGCCTCATCTGCCCATTGTAATGCTGTGAGTCAAAAATCGTACCAGAAAGAGACTTGTCCTTTAAACAAGTGGGTCAGATTCGAGGTCGAACATACTGTCCCGGCCGTCATAATTTGAATGACTACGCACAGGAAAGACAATTGCTCTAGGAATATGTAATTTTGCGAAGAAATATAAGGGACAAATTAGGGTTATAGTTTATTACTCACAAATTTCAATTCATTGCAAGCACACAAGGTGCACTGTAGTTTTAACAGGCTTATTTAAGGATTAGGTAAGTTCGTAGACAACTGTAAATAGAGATAACCGATAAAAGAATACGAAAATGTTTCTAGGGAGAAGTGAGCATCTTTGTGTTTATTATAACTCCTACCACGAAATATTTAGAGTTGCGCAGTTCGTCAATAAAATAACTGTCCCTATAAAAGTCGTAGTTCTTTTTTTTTTTTTCCAAAATTTCAGCTCCTGGTCTATCAAGTGAGAAAACGAAGTGCAGCCCGTATCATTCTAATCTCTTTTCTTTATTCTCCAATACATGTGTAAATATCCTAAGTGCTCTCGTACACTCAAAGTCCTGTCACTTAGTTCATGCGTGCTAAGAACCATACCTATCTTCTCGAGTTCGCGGACAGAATGAAATGTAACTCAGCACAGGGTAGCATGGCGACGTTTGTGAGTACTGGAATAAAACTGCGGGAGTCATGATTGTGGATCAGTCGTAAAAGATAAATTTTTGAGGATAGTAATCTCATTCACCTTTTATGGTTACTGTACGTACTGCCTTCTTCAAGACTAAAACTCTGCATATTGCTTCAATATTTTGTGTGTCCTTATGATATCTACAATGTATGACGTTTATTTCTCTATACAGAATTATACCCTTTGTTTTCTAATGGAAGTTCACAGCGTTTTCTGTGTTTTACGAACTGAGTATACTCGTATGTAAGTACAGTAGATTAACATTAGTCTTTAAATGGATATTTACGAAGCTTAATTCTTGATAATTTCTTATAAAATTTTTATTCTCAAACACCATCAATTCATGCTCTAACGCCGCATTCCAAGTTTAAGAGTTTTATGTAAGTTTGCAGAAAAAAGTAGGGTTTTTAGCCTTTCAGTCTAAGGTCCTCTTGATCCCTCGCGGTTCAGTTTACATTATTGTACATTCTATGAATCCAGAAGTTGGTCATAAGGACAATAGGATGTGGAACACGTCATAAATACATAAATGTACACAATTTTAGAGTGTAAAATACTATAAACATAATATAAAATTGTATTAATATTAATCTTTACACAAACAAAAGCATCCGCAGAGTAAAAGTATTTCCTGATGGCTGCTTTGAAGTTTGTCTTTTCAGTCTGAAGGATTGCCAGGCTACGAATTAAAAATGTCGAAAATTTTGATGTAGCCTAGAAAGTATATTTAAAAAAAGAGAAAGGTTAGCTTTTGGTGAATGAAGATTATGCTGATACCTTGTGTTGTTGTTGTGTAGACGAATATTTCTGAAAATATTCCTGACTACAGATAATGAAGTTCTTTAATAAAAGTGTATATATATATATATATATATATATATATATACTGGCATGGAACAGGTAGAATCTCTAATTGTCTAAATAGACTTCTACATGAAGTTCTGCGTTGTGTACAGCCTTTATTCTGACAATTTCTTTGTAATGTGAAAAACTTCGCACTGCTGCAAACAACGCACAAAACTTGTGCTGTTTCAGTCCTTACACCACTTTTGTTCACAGTGTCTGTGAACATCGTGTTACGAATATAAAAATAACAAGACGGAATTGGCAGCACAGAGCGCCTGTAAACGGCCGGCCAACAAAAGCTTACCTAGCTGCATTGTTCCGTGTTCTATTATTACGTGGTCGACCCCAAACTCTTTGTTATAAAATACGGTCATACACACTCCTAGCCCCCCACCCCCCACCTTTACACTGACATGTGCCACAATTTTAAAACAGTATTTGGACATTATTTTAAAGTGAAAAGCATGTCTATATAGATGCCACTGACAGAGGTCGGCTTGTAGTAACAGAAATGAATCATGTCGTGGATCGCTCTAGTACAGTGCTGCCCTCTGCCTCTAGCATGCACAGAACTGGCTTTGTTTACCGTCGTCATGATGATGACTGCGTTAGCATACAGCATAAATCATTACAATGAAGAACTTCATAATATTAGCGCCAATTTAAGAAATAGGCTTGCATGAATTAGCAGTTATATGAGCAGAACTAAGTTTTGTGAAAATGTAATACAAATAAATGGTACAGTCTGTATATAACACATAAGCCATGTATTATATATAATATTCTGTGTATATGTAATGTAAAGAAGGTAAAGTTTTCCCGTTACAGGCCCGGTGTGGCCCAGAGGGTGGGTAGAGGTATAGCTCTACTCTTCCATGACCGCGGCATTAGAAGGGGGTGAGTGGTCAGCAGCACGCCCCGACCGCACTTTACCCCCGAGAAAGATCCGGTACCCATTTTACAGGGGGCTGGGTGGGCCCCAGGGCCGGTCTGGACGGGCGGAAAATCTCGTCCCCACCGGCATTTGATCCTGGACCGTCCAGCCCGTAGTCAGTCGCTATAGAGACTGAGCTACCCGGCCCACATATAAGTAATGTATTCTAAATTATATATTATTTATATATACAGTCACCAACAAGTAACCATCTAAAGCAAAACATATTTCAATTATGGTGTTATTTAATTACTGATATCAAGAAATAAAGAGTTTAACATTCTTTTAGGACCGACTGTACGACAAACAGTGAAAGGTTAATGACATATTAAAGTTAAATACATTTATTCTGAGACAGTGTAATTTTTTATTCATATTAAGTATAATAAATTGTGTAAGGTCCAAATCAAGTCCAAATAAAATTGTTTGAAACAACAATAGGCCATATTTGTTGTGAGGTCAGTGGCATGAACCATTATGCCAAGGCAGTATTAATGTGAGAAGTCAAAATTTAACTTCCATATAGTGGCGATGACAGGAATTATCAGAGCTACACTTCTGTTCCACCTAATATTCCTTCATGTCTTGGACAGCGACAAGTTTATATTTTCGGTAGTCCAGGACTGAAAGTGATAAGTCAGAGAAGATGATACAGCACGATAATATTCACGTCACTGCAACTGTCATTCTGTGTGAGCTGTTAGTAAAAACTTCCCCTGTAATCACTATAATGAATGTAGGGGAAATAGATGTTTGCCTCCACTCATTCTTTACCTCGGCACTAGCTGAAAGTGAGTGATTAACTGCACGCACAGGCCGCTTCACCCGCGAGAAAGAACCCCTGTACCCATTAACTGGGAGGCTTGGTGGGCTCCAGAACAAGTCTGAACGTTGTTAGAGAAGAGAAAAATTCCTTGCCGCTATCGGGATTCGAACCCTGGACAACCCAGCCAGTAGCGTAGGCGTGAGATATTAGTAAAACACTTCACTATAAAGTATCGCGGCACGCAAGTTGCAGTTTCAACCAAGATATTGCTCGACACACGAGACCCCAGTCCGTGTCAAGCCTGGGGCAGTGGTCACATGACGCCTCTGATTGTTGGTGTTAACGTATTTGTAGTGTAGTATAGGAGCAAATGAATTGTATACTAGTTTATGACCCAGTCTGTAATGTCACACAATCTTGACACCAGCCGATTTTACAAGCTAACTATGATCCAACCTGGAGCTACCACTAAGTACCAGGATGTAGCTACTTAACTACAAACTGATCTTGGTTTTATAGAAGCTCCAAACTACAAAACTGAATAGAAGGCGCTCTCTAAAATTGGCGTACCCTCAATCCGTTTACATTACACTTGGGTACACTCTTACATTAGAAACACGCTCTATATTTCTCTGGGTGAGATAATGTGTGCTTCTCATATCAGAACTTGAAGCTTTTAACCAGAACGGAACACGAGTTTGTATTTAGCAGCCATGCTAGTTCAGCTGCATTTACACTTTCCACTGCATGCTCGTCACAAGGTAGCACGAAACTGTGGAAGGTTATGTTGTTGTTGCACGGAACAAAATAACAAAATGACGATGCTTTTAGTTTAGATCGGTCCGTACAAGATTCTGCTATTGAAAAAAATGTTTTCAGAATTGTATCAGCTAGTGTTCACTACACTGCAGTGTTACACGCAGATAATGACGGTGTATAGTCGAGTTCTCGGAGCAGATGATATGTAATTTTAAATAAACAACTGCAGTAAAAGGAATCGAGATTAACTGAATGTTGCCTGTAACAAAATTATCATCGATAGTAAGAATGTAAACATAAATACAAAAATGTACCATACTGAGGAGGGAACGGCGGTGGCACAGTGGTTAAGGTACTGTGCTACAAATCGGAAGGTCGCTGGTTCGATTCCAGATGGTGTCATTGGAATTTTTCATTGACATTTCCTTCCGATCGCACTACGGCCCTGGGGTCGACTCAGCCTCTAACAGAAATGAGTACCAGGAGTATTTCCTAGGGGTAAAAAGCGGCCGGTGCGTAAGGCTGACAGCCTTACCACCAACCTGTACCGATGTCACGTAATCTGGGAACCTTAACTTTCTGGAACCATCTGGACCACTCCAGGCCTGTAACGGGACTGCATTTCCTTCATCAGTACTGAGGTTATAATGAAGATGAAGTCTAATCGTAATATATTCCGGCAGTAATGCCATATGTTGTGACGCAGATACCAAAGTTTGGAAAGAAGCTACTACCTCTACTTACACCATATGCCGCGTCGTGTAGTGGGGAGACAAGGACGTTTCGAAAGAATCATCTGCCTCTATTTTTACATTATACTTTATACATGATGAAAGCTAGTCATTTCCGAAATGGTACTACGTATCATATTACTCCTTATGCTTTACAGGATACACAGCGACAACAGCACCAATAAACGTATAATGTTTAAGGATAAAACGGAAAAGAGAAATAAGAACCCAGCAAAAGCAGTCTATTTTGTTATTTATCATAGTGTCTTTATGTATTTTTATTTCGCAAAGTGTTGTCTCGAATTTATTTTCAAAGAAACGTTTCTGTCATAAATCGGAAAAACTAAACCAATCTCCGAAAATGTAGGCTGAATATCTTTTTATTATGGACTTCTGGAAAAGGTTGAAAAGAAAAAAAAGGCGAAGAATGAAAGAAAGAAACAAAGAAGCAAACAAACCGAGAAGGAAAGAAAGAAGAAAGTTAAAGAAAGAAAGAGTAATATTACTGCCGAGCGTCAGTGTTTTATACAATTAAGACACGCGTGTGTTTTGTGTTTCGTGTTCAATCATAAAGACGAGGGCATGTTGTGTGGAATATGTTTCTTGTTACGAGACAAGTGCCTGCGTTATACCTAAACTTGGCAGAAACGGGAAGTTCTTCATGTCTTTTGGGATTTAGACAATAATACAGGGACCTACAATTTTAAATTCTTGCACAGAAGCACAAACATTATCTTCGCGTTCGTCTACAAACAATTTGTTTATAACACAAAATCAGACGTATTTATTGCCCCTACACTAACCGTGCGAACGGACGCTACCTCGATTTTGGTGATGATATGAAAGGGAAAGCAAGTTTAGTTCACTATATAACAGGTCATGAAGGCGCAAATCGGGAGTACAGTTACAACTCTACTGTCTCTTTAATGTGACGTTCATGTGACCGTGCATCATGATAAATTTGTAGAATAAAAACAACTAGATGCACTACTTTCTCAAATTTATTCTCGGAATGAAACTCTACATGTTTCGGACAGTTCCTCTGTCCATCATCAGGAGTTTTGCACTGTACACACAACAATGGTTTATGTCAGACAGGGTTGCTGACAGCTTGCTGTCTACAATACTGTATGACATATACCATTGCTGTGTGTACAGTGGAAAACTCCTGATGATGGACAGAGGAACTCTCCGAAACATGTGCAGTTTCATTCCGAGAATAAATTTGAGGAATTAGTGCATCTAGTTGGTTTTATTATACAAAAATATTTCTTTAACCTCGGCGCTAGTTGGGGTTGGGACGTCAACGCCAACCTCTGGCCGTTTTACCCCCGGGAAAGAGACCCGGTACTCACTGTATAGGAGGGTCGGTAGGCCCCAGGGCCGGCATGAACAGGTGCGAAAAATTTCGCCCATACCGGGATTCCATCACCGGACCGGAAAGGGAAAGTATAAATATAAAATTATTTCCAAACGCCTGAAATACTTAGAAACTTTCAGGAAAGTCAGTCAAATGAAAGTTATTAACAGCAAGCAGAAAGAAAGACATGCACAAACCTACACGCACATATAAGAACGTTACTTTATCCAGCAACTTGCAGAACTCTTGACTCAGAATTTCCGCGTCACGGCGGGCAGATCAGCGCTCACCGCACTTGCAGTTTACCTTCAGCCGGGGTTTAGTATGCTGTGCTTACTGCAAATTTTTAATTAACGGTTTTTAAAGAAGGTGCTTTCATTTGGCTCTCACACATCACATTTAAATCAGATGTTCATTGCAAGTTGCAGTTCTTCAAATTAGCGAGCCATGGGGGACGTGACAACAACCGTTGTTGGATAAAATAACACATCAACATAAAAGGAATCACAGGTGTGTTTGATATCATTTCTCATATACATGTTTCAGTACAGCATAACGGGAAGAATACAGACAGCCCTTCTACAAGGAACCAGAATCTTCATTAGATCAGTTCCCTGCGTCACACAGTTTGGACATATTTTTGGAAACTTTACTGCTGGAGTATGAGGAGAAAGATATTTAAAGTATGAAAATGTGGATGGAGCGTGGTGTAACAGTCATGGGAAACTTGCAACATTCATACATTATTTTAGTATAAAACTTGAAGGGAAGAGACAATTTGTAAGATCTTGATATCAATGGGAGCGTAATATCACAATGGAGGCTGTGTGGCAAGTGATTACGGCAAATGAACAGGAGCTGCTGTGGAAACGATAAAGACCCGCCAGGGTCCACAACAGTCAGGAACTTCTAACCATCTTAGAGTTTATTAATTTTGACGAAATTCCCGAGCCCACGGCTTTACTTAGTTATTTACATATTTGGTTTGCTGGTCAGTTCTTTCCTTCAGCAATGCCACTTCAACGTATTTCACCCGGTCCGGTAGGTGCTGCATCTCAGAGCACTTTCCTACTCTGTCAGACAACAGCCACTCATAATTGCCTTTACACCGTGTGGTATATACAGAGCATGTTCGTTATATCCACAAAGGATAAAAAGAGTCCAATTAGCCAATCAGTAGTCACCATATCTGATCACGTGGTGTTTAGGTAGGCGGGTGTAAGAAACTGTCTTTTGTTTTGCTATTTACATAGTTACTTGTTGTTTCAATCAGGGTGTTTGTTTGTGAGATCTGGCTGGTTTTGTGGGTGGAGCAGAGGAGAGATTTATGAGCTCATCGAAAGACGTACCGGCCGCGCCCTGAAAGTCACGTGCTGGCATCCTTATCGCAGAATGAACAAAACATGCTGTTACAAAATTTATGTTTCTCTCGCATTCATTTGCGCAGTTGAATAAATTTATACACACCAACAAAACAGGGTGACGTAGTTAATCCGTGTAATTATCGTGAGAATCAGAAACAGAGGTGGGTCGTATTTAGCAACAGAGGAGACCAATACTACTTATTAGGCCCGCGTAGAAGCGACCGGAACAGCACAGTTGACATTTGAAGAATTATGCGGAGTGGGATAGCGTAGTCGGTATAGCAAAACGCAATGGGATGAACGATCCAGGGAATGAATCCCGGTGTATGCAAGATTTTCCTCACCCGTCCAGACCGGCCCTGGGACCCATCCAGTATCCCGGAGTCAAAGCGGCTGGGGGGTGGCGTTGACAGCCCACCTCCATCTAGCGTCGAGATCAACGAAAGAGTAGAGCTATCCCTCTACTCCCCCTCTGGGCCTTCATGTCCTGGTCTGAGGTGAATTTTAACTTTTCTCTTTTTAAAGAATATGTAAAATTGAATCGGTTCTACAGCAGCTAATGAAAAGAGGTTGGTTATGAATCGGAAGGGACGAGGAAGGCAGACGTAATAAACTACTTTACCGTAACTATTTCGGAATTTTGTTTGAGGGTTGGAGGAAATCCCGAAGTACTTAAGTCAGAATGTCCGAAACAAGAACCTAACACCGGACTTCCTAAATAGAAAGAAGCTGACTTAAAATGAGTGTGAATATGCATTTACCGCTAAGTAATATATATATATATATATATATATATATATATATATTGTGCACAGAAGGGTACCTTCCCTATTTGAGTTTTTTTTTATTTACATATATTATATATAAAAAAAAGAA
>Ga0123355_10006765_pt1 | contig 17060 bp, 18 predicted proteins | sample TergutEmb28metaG_3_FD_89872 | JGI IMG/M metagenome (GOLD analysis project Ga0123355, IMG submission 89872) | Embiratermes neotenicus P1 segment gut microbial communities from Petit-Saut dam, French Guiana - Emb289 P1 | ecosystem: Host-associated > Arthropoda: Insects > Digestive system > Gut ...
GGACCTCGCGAAAGCGGCCAGGGATACGGCTTTCCGGGCGTTCCCGCCGGGTTTGAACTTTTCCGCCGGCGCTTGAGAGCAGCCAATTATGCACATGTCAAGCACAGGAAAGGAACAGCCGACGCGGGAAACCTCCCGGTCCCGGAAGCCGACGGCCGAAAACGTCCAGGCCGAGAGAGCCTTCCTCTTCCTGCCTGTCGAGGCGGAGGAGGAGACCGTCAGCCGGTGTGTTTTTCCGTCTGGCTGCGGGCGAAGAAGCGCTCGATGAAACCGGTGTCGGTCTCCCCGGAGCGGAATTCCGGGTCGGCGAGGATTTTGCGGTGCAGCGGGATGGTCGTATGCACACCTTCGATGATGAACATCCCGAGAGCGCGCGCCATGCGGGAGATGGCTTCGTCGCGGTCTTTGCCGCGGACCACCAGCTTGGCGATCAACGAGTCGTAGTACGGGGGAATGACGCCTTCGGCATAGGCGGCCGTGTCCAGGCGGACCCCGGTGCCTCCCGGGGGATGAAAGGCGGTGATCTTTCCGGCCGAGGGCGTGAATTTTTCCGGGTGCTCGGCGTTGATCCGGCACTCGATGGCATGACCGCGATGGACGACCGGGCCGTGGAGCACGCTCTCGAGCTTCTCGCCGGCCGCAATCAGGATCTGGCTCTTCACCAGATCGACGTCGGTCACCATTTCCGTAACCGGATGCTCGACCTGGATGCGGGTATTCATCTCGATGAAGTAGAGCTGGCGGTTCTGGTCCATGAGGAACTCGACGGTGCCGGCGTTGACATAGCCGAGGCCGGAAAGCGTACGCGAGAGCATCCCGCCGATCTCATCCCGCAGCTCGCGGGTGACCTGGGTTGAGGGCGATTCTTCGAGCAGCTTTTGGTGCCGGCGCTGGATGCTGCACTCACGCTCGCCGAGACTGCGAACCGCGCCGTACTGATCGGCGAGAACCTGGAATTCGATGTGGCGCGGGCGCTCGAGATATTTCTCCATATAGAGATCGCCGTTGCCGAAGGCGGCGGCGGCCTCCGACTGTGCGGCGCGGAACAGCGCAGGCAGTTCCTCCTCGGAGCGGACGATTCGCATGCCGCGTCCGCCTCCCCCCGCCGAGGCTTTGATGATCAGGGGAAACCCGACCGTGCGCGCCCACTCCAGGGCCTCGCCTTCCGAGCCGAGGATGCCTTCCGATCCCGGCAGGACCGGAACGCCCGCCTTTTTCATGGCCTTGCGCGCCTTTTCTTTTTCGCCCATCAGCCGGGTGACCTCGGGCGGCGGGCCGATGAAGTTAATGTTGCAGGTCTCGCACACCTCGGCGAAGTTGGCGTTTTCCGACAGCAGGCCGTAGCCGGGATGAATGGCGTCGACGTTGGCGATTTCGGCGGCGCTGATGACGGCGGGAATATTGAGATAACTCTGGCTGAGCTGCGGCGGGCCGATGCAGATGGCCTCGTCGGCAAAGCGAACGTGGAGCGAGTTGCGGTCGGCTTCGCTGTAGATGGCAACCGTGCGAATGCCAAGCTCCTTGGAGGCGCAGATCACGCGCAGGGCGATCTCACCGCGGTTGGCTATCAGGATCTTATTGAACATTCAAGCTGGCCCCTCGAAAGCGATGCCATCGAGCACAGGAAGGTACGAAGGAGCCCTCGGCAGAATCTCTGCAGGCTATTTTTCCGGGCGGATGGCGAACAGCTCCTGGTTGTACTCGATCGGCTGGCCGTTTTTTACGAGAGCCTTCACGATCTCTCCCGCGACGTCGGCTTCAATCTCGTTCATCAGCTTCATGGCTTCCACGATGCAAAGCACCTGGCCCACTTCGACGACGTCACCCGCCTTGACGAACGGGGGCGAGCCGGGAGACGGCGACTCGTAATAGGTGCCCACAATCGGCGAGCGAACCACGTACAGCTCCTCCTCGGCGGGAGAGGGCGCAGGCGGCTCGGCCGGCTGCAAAGGAACGGCGGAGGGCGTCGACGCCGGCTGAGCCTGGACCACCGCGTGGGCTGCGGCGCCGCCGCCTTCACCCGGAGAGGCCGCGGGCGGTCCTCGCCTGATGCGCATCTTGACATCGCCGCGTTCGAGTTCAAACTCGGTAATGTCTTTGGCGATCAGGAACTCGATCAGTTCTTTGAGCTCTTTTTGGTTCATGCGTCGTCAGAACCCGACCCGCGAAAAGCGCGCAGTTCGGGGCCCATCGTATCCGGTTCGGGCGCACAAAATGCGCAGTTCGCCATCCGCGCACACAGGAATAGTTACAGCGTCAGTAAGTCTTTCGGACAGGGAGTCAAAATGTCGCAACCTGTCTCGGTAAGGACGACCGTATCTTCGATCCGCACTCCCCATTTGCCGGGCAGGTAAACGCCGGGCTCGATGGTAACGACCATCCCGGGCTGCAACACTTCCTCTTGACGAGCCGCCAGCCGTGGAGCTTCGTGAATCTCAAGACCCACTCCGTGGCCGGTAGAATGCGTGAAGTACTTTCCTAACTTACGATTATACAGAAGTTTGCGCGCCGCTTGGTCGACCTTGGCCGCCCTCACGCCAGGTTTGACGAGTTCAACGGCCGCCTGCTGCGCTTCGCGAACCGCCTCATATGCGCTGCGGGCCTCCCGCGTTGGACGACCCAGGTGCACGGTTCGCGTCATATCGGAACAATAGCCCGCGAGTATAACACCGAAGTCCGAGACCACGAACCCTTTGGAGGGGATGGGCGCGTTCCCGGCCCGGTGGTGCGCAAGAGCGGAGCGTTCGCCGGAGGCAATGATGGTTGGGAACGACATCTCGTCGGCCCCGGCTTCGCGGGCGGCAAGCTCCAACAAGGCAGCCAGGCGCCGTTCGGAGATTCCCGGCCGCAGCTTCGAAATCAGAGTGTCGAACAACTTGACTCCCAGCCCGCAGGCGGCGCGAATTCTTCCGATCTCCTCCCCGTCTTTTATCATGCGCAGGCGTTCGACGATCGGCGGCGCCCCGACAATCGACCGGCCCCGGGCGAGCGCCTTCGAGAGCGCGGCGCGATCGGCCATCGTCATGTGGGCGGGTTCAACCCCGATCCGGCGCAGCGACCTGCGCCGGTTGAGCCAGAGGGCGGCGGAGGTGAGCAGCGGTTGCTTGACGATCTTGAGCCTCGCCCCCTGCACTTCCTGTTTTGCCTGTTCGCGGTAACGCCCGTCGGTGATCAAGACGGCTTCGCGGGGGGCAATCAAAAGGACGCCGGAACTGCCGCTGAAGCCCGAGAGATAGCGAATGTTCGGAAGATGCGAGACCAGCAAAACGTCGAGCCGGCGCTCCTCCAGCTCGCTCTCTACGCGTAAGCGGCGGAGGCGATGGTCCATGAAACCAGTGTAGTGGGATCTTGTTCGAATCTCGGTGGAAAAGCTGCGGATTTTCAGGACAAATCGCTTGTTTTCATCTACTTAAGCATCGGTGAATTCCCGGTCGCGATCTAAGATAAACTAGTCTTAGTTTAGCAACGCTCTGTAGCAACGCTTTGCCGCAACCCGCGGCCCCCCAAGGTGAAAACAATGACGACGAGCGCGGAAGACCGCTCTCTGGAAAGCGATACCTGTCGTAAGTTAATAAGTCTCGGCTATGCCCGTTCCAATCGCGTGCGCCTGTACGGCCAGGAAGTTGAACTAGTCTCCGACCCTTTCCCTCATCGTGATGGCGGGATTGCCGTCGAAGTCATCACCAAAACCGAATCGGAATCGCGGACCATGAAGCTGCCCCTCCCGGTGCTCCACGTCGCCTCGAAGAAATTCCAACGGCGTACCGCCTGAGTTCTCCCGACAACAATCCATCAGCCGCCGATTAACGCCTCGTACCAGGCGTTGGTGCGCCGCTCGGCGACGTCGGCCAGACGTTCGCCGAGGCGCATTGCGACTTCCAGCAGGTTTTCGCCGCGATCGAGGTAGTAGGGCAGATTGCGGCGAATTTCGGCGAATGTTTCCGGGTATTCGGAGGCAACGGTCGCCAGCGCCACCCCGCCGAAGATCAAAAAACCGGCGCGTTTGCCGCGTAGAAGGAAAAGCGCGGCCAGCCCGCCCGAGCCTGCAAGTACAGCCTTCTTCCAGCTTTCCATCGGTCGCCTCCCGCTGGAGCACGCGGTGAATTCAACCGGCCTTCGGCGCTCGTTTTGTTCCGTCACCGTACCTCCTCGAAATATACTCGTGAGTCTCTGGAGGAACTTGGATGCCGAAAGCGGGCCGCACGATGGGACTTTATTTCCTGCTCTTGTGGACTTCGGTGGCGGGTGGACAAGCCAAGCCGCGGGCGCGGGACCTGGGGGTGCCCTTTGACGGCGAAACCGGACCCCTCAATGCGATCACTGACATAACAGGCGTAGAGATCGGCCACACCACTCTGATATCGGGTGAGGCGTCAAAGGCCGGCCCTGCTCCGGTGAGGACGGGGGTGACGGCGATTCTGCCGCGGGGCAGAGATTCGCGCGACGCAGTCTTTGCCGGCTGGTTCAATCTGAACGGCAACGGAGAAATGACCGGAACCCACTGGGTGGAAGATTCCGGCTTTCTCGACGGGCCGGTGATGATCACCAATACCCATAGCGTCGGCATCGTGCGCGATGCCGTGATCCAGTGGAAGGTCAAGCGGGGCGACGCCGACATGGAAGGCTTTTGGTGGTCGCTGCCGGTCGTAGCCGAGACCTGGGATGGATATCTGAACGATATCAACGGCTTTCACGTCACCGCCCTCGATGCCATGCACGCGCTCGATTCGGCGCATGGCGGACCGGTCGAAGAGGGGAATGTCGGCGGCGGCACGGGCATGATCTGCAACGAGTTCAAGGGCGGGATTGGAACGGCGTCGCGCCGCCTCGGCGCAAACCAGGGCCCCTACACGGTGGGTGTGCTCGTGCAGTGCAATTATGGCGAGCGGGACCAGTTGCGGATAGCGGGAATCAACGTCGGCCGCGAAATCGCGGCGCCGCGGATCTGGAGCGAAGACACCGGCTCCATTATTGTGGTGGTGGCAACCGATGCGCCCCTGATTCCGACACAACTGAAGCGACTGGCGCGGCGCGTTGCCCTGGGCCTCGGGCGGGACGGCAGTTACTCCGGCGACGGCTCGGGCGACCTTTTCATTGCGTTTTCGACCGCGAATCCGGGAGCGATTCAACCCAAGGGGTTGCGCGAGATCACGATGATGCCGAACGAGCGGATGGACCCGTTGTTTTTGGCCACCGTCCAGGCGACGGAGGAGGCGGTCGCCAACGCCATGGTGGCGGCGGAGACCATGACGGGAATGCATGGACACAAAGTGATGGCGCTGCCTCACGATCAATTGCGGGCAATCCTCAAAAAGTACAACCGGCTGACCCAATGACACCCGACGGGCCGAGATGTTTGAGATGGCAGGCGCCCGCTCCCCCACCGTTTCCCCGTCGACCTTTCACCTCAATTCACCGGCCCGGCAACAGGCGGAAATTGTGCGACGTCCTTTCCTCTGTTACTTACCCTGCCTTTGTCGCCGGTCCATGTCGGAAACCGGCAACAAGCGACTGTGCTCTTCCACTCGGCGTCTCGAGCCGCGCTCGGCAGACCACGTTCTGATCGGACACGTTGTTCAGGCCCATGTCGGCAGACGCTCTGCCGGCGGGAGTTCGCGAGCGCTGAACCGGGGCAGAATCCCGAGTGGGTGCTGCCTGAGAAGACCTGGTTTGGGCTTTGGCACCAGCACAGAATTCTCAGTATGATCGAACCGTTCCCAGTTCCACCTCGGAACTGCGAGTAGTTCCCCGTAGACATGGGCCCCGTGGCAAATGCCGCAACCATTGGGAACAGCTTTAGCTGGCGGGCGGGCATCTGCCAACAACCTGTTCTCATCGAAGAACTTAACCCCGGAATTGAAGCATTCGGAACCAGCCGACAGGGCCGACGACTGGCCAATCGGGTCGAACGGCGCGGCGAGGAAGGCAGGGCCAAAAATAACCGTTTGGACGAGACCTATACCCGAGACTCAGCGACGGAAGAGCGTTCGCTCGAGGACCTGCTTGTCGAAGGGATATCGAAAAGTTTCGAGGCAGAATTGAGACAACCATGACACCGGAAGAACAAGATCAAAAGCCTGACAAGCCCTTGGAGAAGAACCGGAATCAGAATAATGAGGATCAGGTCGTTCCCTTATACGCAGAAGAGGCCTCCATTGCCAAAACGCGGGTGGTAACCGGCCAGGTGAAGGTTGGGACCGTCACCAGGGAAACCGAACAGATTGTTGAGGAGCTGCTGGAGCATGAGCATGTCGAGATCGAGCGGACCCCGATCGGCAAGCAGGTGGACGAAGCACCCCCGATGCGCGAGGAAGGAGACACTCTGATCATCCCGATACTAGAAGAGATCGTGGTCGTCGAGCGGCGCCTTCTCTTGAAAGAAGAGGTTCGAATCCATAAAACACGCGAAAAGCAACCATACCAGGAGCGGGTGGTCGTCCGTAAGCAAGAAGCGGTCATCACGCGTCTCTGATCTGCCGCCCCCGTCCCAGGGCGAAAAACCGAATACCAACTACATAAAGCAAAACTACGAGGTATATACATATGGCACAGTGGGAAAAAGTAGTAAGCGTATATGACACAACGGATAAAGCGAAGGAAGCGCTGAACGTTCTGAGAAATTCGGGTGTCGACACTTCCGAGACCAGCATTCTCGACCGCAAGGCCTTGGGAACGGGGATCGACCATCAACACGTGGGGCTGTGGCGCCGTCTGTTCGGAGAAAACGTATGGGAACACGAGGCGTCTGTGTACGGTGACACGCTGCGCAAGGGCGGCGCGATCCTCGCCGTCCGCACCCCGAAGGAGCAGGTTGCCAAAATCATGTCGATCCTCGATGTCCACGACCCGGTGGACGTCCATGAACACGCGGCCAAGATAGGAGCTGACGTTCCCGTTCAAGCGAAAGCGCTGGTCACAACCCCTGCAGCCGCAAGCTCGACGGGGGCCCGCAAGGACGAGGTGCTTCGCCTTGCCGAAGAACAGATGAACGTGGGCAAGCGGATGTTCGAGACCGGCACTACGCGCGTTCGGCGCTTTGTAACCGAGCGGCCTGTAGAGGCGCAGGTCAATCTGCACGAAGAGCACGCGAAAGTGGTTCGCCGCGCCATCAGCGATCCGAACTACATCGCCGATATCGACTGGAGCGATAAGGAATACACGGTCACCGAGACCGCCGAGCGGCCGGTCGTCAGCAAGTCGGCGCGCGTGGTGGAAGAGATTGCCGTGGGTCGAGAGGGCTCGGACCGCACCGAAACCGTGCGCGATACGGTACGCCGCCAGCAGGCCGAGATCGAAAGACTCGATCCGCAAAAAAAGAAATCGGCGTAAGCCAACAGCTAAAGGGAACGTTCAGGGCTGGAGGTTCCGGGCGGCAGAAGAGCGCCTCTCGACTTCAGCCCGCATTCTCCCCCATTCCTTCAAGTCTCGAGATTCCGGAGAGGAGGTGTGCCCGCCTTTCGGGCTATACCTCATGCGCTACTGGGTATGCACTACTGGATGTGGATCTACGACATGCCGAACTGGCTGTTCGGCAGCCTCACCGTATTGCTATTCTGCGCGTTCGCAATCTGGGGGCTGAACCTAACCCGAAGATGGGTGCCCTCGCTCCATCATGCTACGCTTTCGCACAACGACATCGTAGGATACTATTTCGGCGCCATTACCCTTCTCTATGGCGTCACGCTCGGCCTTATCCTCATCGCAGTCTGGAGCACTTTCACCGAAACCGAAGCCAAGGTTGATCGCGAAGCCAGCACCTTAGCCGCCCTTTATCTCGACGTCAGCCACTATCCCGAGCCCAGTCGCGGACGCCTGCAAGACGATGTGCGCAGGTACACGCGACAAGTCATCGATGTGGCCTGGCCCGAACAGCGGAAGGGCATCGTCCCAACGGGCAACGTGCGGGTCATTGCCCAGCTGGGAAGAGACCTTGCCGACTTTGAGCCTCGCTCGGAGGGGCAGAAGGCCCTGCACGCCGAGTGCTATCGACAGTTCAACGAGCTCGTAGAGCGGCGAAGGTCCCGGGTGTTGGGGGTGACGGAGGGGCTTTCAGCTTCGTTGTGGGCCCTGGTTTTGATCGGGGCGGTGATCACCATCGCCGTGACGTGGTGCTTTCACCTGCACAACCTGCGAATGCACGTGTGGATGACGGTGTTGACTTCGGCATTGCTCGGGCTGCTGATTTTCCTCCTGGCGGTGATGGATCATCCCTTTTTTGGGAAGGTAGCGGTATCGTCCCAACCTTACCAGCTGATTTACGACAATTTGATGAAACCTGGCGCAATCGTTACTCCCGACGGCGGCGGTTCCTGAGCGCCCCCTCAAAGCTCGAAAAGACGGGCCGAGGCCGGGAAGCACTCTCCCACCCACTTGCGGGCAAACCTCAACCGGTAACCAACCACGTTTGAGGTTCCGCGAGAACGCCCGCAGGTCAGTCGTTCGACCGCCTCTTCTCCGCCTCGCCTGCAGGCTTCGACTCCAATGGACGACCGCCCGGGTGCCGCGGAATCGGTGAGAGGAGGACATTCGGCCCAAAATTTTCGGGTTCTCCGCCTAAAGCGCGCAACTCCGCGAGCCACTCCCCCTGCTTGTCGTCGATCCAGCCGGATTGAAACAAAACAAGCGACCCCGCCTCCGGGACGGCCCGCCAGGCTTCGTCGAGCAATGCCGGGAACTTCCCCCGGTCGAATCCTGTCTCGGAATGGGGCGCGAGGAGCACGTAATCCGCGCCGCAGGGCAATTTCACAAAAGATGGGGCTCCCCGGCCGAAGGGCAATGCCATGGGATGGGGACAAAAATAGTAGTCGAGCACGGCGGCCCCCTGGGCGTCGGTGAGCACGATCGAGCCGGGCGCAAGCGAACGCAAAGAACCGATGGCCTGCTCGATCAGCTCGCGCCGCTGATTTCGCGGGCGAATGGAGGGGCCGGCTGGGGAGGGAAACAGGTTCGAAAGAATCAGAGCGGCCCCCGCCAGGGCCGGCTTGAACCAGCCGAGCGCGGCTTCGACCCTCCCCAGGGGAAGCTGGTCGAGTCCGATCGCGATTCCCGGAATGGCGAACATGGCCAACAGAACGTCGTGCCGTGATCCTCCGTAGGGATAAACGCCTGCGAGCGAGGTTCCAAGGGTGATGGCAAAGGGCAGGGCGAGGACCAGAGCGAGCGAGCGAGCCGAGCCCTTTCCCTCCCCCTGCGAGCGCCTGAGAAGCAAAACCAGGGAAAACAGAAACAAGCAGAGTCCGGCCACGCCCACACTCCCGTGGCTGAAGACATATCGAAACAGGCGCAGCGTCCTCGTCCACGCGAAAAAAAGAATGGGGTCTTCGCCCGGGTGGAAGACCGAGCTGCGCAGCCAGGTGGCGCGAATTTCCGAAGGCAACCCGCTCTCGCGGAGCTTGGCGACCTGGGTCCGGAAAAGAAACAGCGAGATCGCAAGCGCGCTCATCTGCCCGCTTGCCCAGGCGATCGCCACTCGGGGCTTCGGCCTTTTCTGGACGAGGAGCGCCAGGGCGTAGGCGCCGGCCGCGGCCGCGAAGATGAGCGCCGAATAGTGGGTGAGAAGAGCGAGATCGAGGCATGCCGCCGAAACGATCATCCACGGGAGGAAATTTTCCTTGACGGCCCGCTCGAGGAAGTAAAGCGAGCAGGAGGAGAACAGAAGCAAAAACGAATACTGCCGGATTTCAGCCTGGACGGAGATGAGCCCCGGCGCGAACAAGAACATCGCCAGCGCGAAGTGCGCCGCGCGCCGGTTGGCGACCGCGTCCACCCACAGAAACATGATCCAGGACGCGACCGTTCCCGCGACCACAAACGGGAGCCGCAACACAAGTTCCGAACCTCCGACGAGGGACCAGAGGTGAAGAAACAGAATCATGAGCGGAGGATGGGCGGTCGTGAGACTCGCTTCATAGGCGAGCGCGAGCGAACTCTGGCGTGCGAGAAAATGATGCAGGGCTTCGTCGGGATTTAAGAACGTCGTCGACGCCAGATGGAGTCGCAAGGCGAGTCCCGCGGCAAACTCGAGCAACAGAAAGGACCGTGGCGCCGAAGATGGTTCCTTTTCTCTCGGCGTCGCGGCGGGGATTGCCATCGTGAGCTTTCATTTTATTCGCGGTTCTCTGTCGTTTGCGCCCCATTTAGGTGGCGCTTTTTCGTCCCGGACTTACCACGTCCCATTCCTCCTGGCCACCGCTTCCTCCGCACACGCCTGCAAATCCCCGCGGTGTCCAACTTGGAGGCTTCTGAAAGAGCTTCCAGCCGCTCTGCTTTGCCAGGGCTGTATTCGCTGACGGACAGTTCGCTTGCAACGACGTGACCAGAGCCAGCGTCATTGCTTGATCGAAGTCAACCTGGGCAAGTTGTGCGCGGAGCTTTGCCGGCCGCCGTAACTGAAGAGTTTGTTTGTACTACGCTACCACCTTCGGCGTGCGCGGCCCGTTACGGTCGGCCCGTCAGACAGCGAACTCCACCACCTTCAGGTAGCCACGCATATGACCGGATCACTAATGTTCGGGCGGTTCAGAGTTGTCCCTCCTCTCGGTCCGAGCGTGAGTCGAGATTCATGCCGCGAGGGCGAAGGGCGACTTCCCTTTTTTCAGTGTTGCCCCACAGCAGCTTGGTTGCTGTGCAAGATGCCTCGGTGTGATTCCTTTTCCCACACATCTGACGAGTAAGGTCGCCCTGCTTGGTCATCGGCATTTCGCTCAAAATCCTCAGGTGGCAGGGGTTTGAGTCAGATGTCTGATTTCAGCAATCGCGTGGACGGGAAACTGCTCTCAAGCTTATAATGCCGGCCAATGGATCGCCCAGACCTGAGTGCTCGATCGCTTGTTTCAGGGCATCTGACAATCTCGATTCCGACTGTGGCAATCCTCCTGCTCACGTTGCGTTTCGGATACTATGCCCTCGGCCCGGATTTTTGGCCGTACTACTTAACAGGCGGGCTCGCTCTGGGTTGGCAGTGGTACTCAGCGGCATTGCCACGCTGGAAAACCTGGGCCATTCGAAACGAGCCTGAGACTCACGATCCAGAAGAGATCGCGGGGCGCAGCGGCTTGAAGTGGCCGGGAGCTTCTGGCGTCGGGCTGTTCGCCCTGCATACGACCGCCGCTGCAGTATGCGGAATCCACGTTGGGCCTTGGCTGGTCGGTCGATGGTGTTCATGGATAATTCCACTGTTCGGAGCGAGACCGAGCGAGTTTGCAGCAGACTGCTGGCTGCAGCACCTCGTTATCGAACGAGTCATGCCAACTCTTTACAAGAGTTGGCCTCGATTGTGCCCGCCTTGATCATTGGCTATGTTAGCAGTCTCTACTTGCGGCGGATGGCGCTGTGCGCGTGGATCGTTCCCACTGTAATCCTCTCTTATGGACTCTTAACCTTTACTGACCCCCACGCATCTGTGTTGACGACAGACCCATGGTCGCGATTTTCTTACTTCTTCGACCTTCGAGGGTCTGATCTGGCCCGTGTCAGGGCACAGATAACGTTGGTTGCCCCATTCTATTCAGGTGTCGCGTACAGCATCGGCGCGCTCACCGCGAAAACCAAAGTCCTGAGAAGGATAGTTGAATATCTAGCCAGGGAGCCCCAACCCGAGATCATCGGACCGGAAGAAGCTGGTGCTATTGTGATCGCGGATGCGTCGATAGAGCATCCGGCATCCAGCGAGGAGCCCCACCCGCTTCGGCAATGACGAATTCACGCAGAAAGTCACTCACTCGCGAGGATGTGCGGCAGCTCCTCGCATTCTCGCCAGAGTTCGGGACGATCCTGAAGCGGACATCCACCTTGGGATGATTGTCCCTCGACAGGTTGTCAGGTTGTCATGAGGCTCGCGACCCAGCTGTTAGTCGGTGCTTGGCGCGTACGGAATACTGAATTATTGCGCAGCTGACCGCGCTCCACCCGCTCAACGCGGATACGGACAAGTGGGCGATTTCGCGGGTTACGGATAACTCGCCGCGAAGTACCGCTTTCTCGAATTGTGCACCAAGAGCACTGAAACCGGAGCCGATCGTGCCGTCGAGCCTGTTTATTTTGTTCTCGAGCACATGGATCTTGGCATTGCGTCAACGCTAAATGCAACATGGCTGGACGGCGTTTCCCGCACACCGCTAAGAGGCCGCACATCTTGTACCTCGATAAACGTCGGCCTTATCTCTGTATGGGATTCCTCGTTGTCTCTGTCCCATTCACGGACGCTTTGGGCATGTCCACCACTTGTGCGGGCGTCTTTGGGTCAGGACCCACCAATTTGTCTGGACTGCTATGAGAGGAAGTACTCTCGTCCGGGGTAATAGGTTTCATAACGACAACATAATACGAGCGAGTCTTGCGATCACCCTCCGGAACCTTAAGAAGCATTTGGTCTTTCTTGATCTTGAATACGCTCTCTTTACCGACCGGCAGGATGACAGGATGTTTCCGATCTGTGGGTCGAATGTGGTACTCCATTTCGTCGGTGCGCAGCAGATATTGTGGACAGAGCTTCTCATCCGAGTTCACAGCCGTGACGCCGACCGATCCAAATATGCTGCCCAGGCCGGCGAGCCCCCGTTCCTTTGCGCCGCAGGGCACCGCTTCCATTTTCTCGAGCATGCCTCGGGTGGGCTGCTTCTTATTTTTGGCGGCTGCCGGCAACGCTTGCGTGAGTAACAATGAGGCGATCATCACAACAGTCGCGACTCGCATGTTTTCCTCCTTCAGGAAACTCGACTGCTCCGCGGTTCTACGAAGTGGCAATTTGTCCGGAAGGCCGGTTTCCTGGCCTTCCGTCTCATCTTTGGCTTTGTGTTCCAGGCTTGGCTCTACTTCTGCGGTTTCGGTTGTGGGTTGAGAAGCTGAGTCTTGGGTGCAGCGGTACTGTTGGTAAATTGCTGCGCCGACTGTACGAAATTTTGAGGATTCGACGTAAGCTGTTTCTGCGCGCCTGGATGCTCTTTCATGTATTGCTGCAGATCCGGATGGCTTTCCACAAATTCTTCATTGTTGGCAAGCGATGGATTCCTGGCGAGTTGCGATGCAACGCTAGAGTGATCGCCGAGGAAATGACCAAAGCCCTCGACCTCTGCGCGATCAAAGGCGTGATCGCGATGGTCTTCGCGCCGGTCAAAACGCTGCTCCCGACGCATGAAACTCCCTGGATTCTCGCCGATCTCCTCACGGACTTCTGGATGCTGCTGCATGTACTCCTGCAGCGCCGGATGGTTTTCAGCAAATTCCTTGTTTTTCATCAGCGATGGATCTTTACGCAGTTGCTCGGCGATTTCAGGATGACTATCCATGAACCGGTCGAAGCCCCCCAGTTCACGTCGAGTAGCGCCATCGGCGGGACGGACCGCACGCTGGTCTTCGCGCCGGTCAAAACGCTGCTCCCGACGCATAAAACTCCCTGGATTTTCGCCGATCTCCTCACGGACTTCTGGATGCTGCTGCATGTACTCCTGTAGCGCCGGATGGTTTTCAGCAAATTCCTTGTTTTTCACCAGCGATGGATCTCTACGCAATTGCTCGGCGATTTCAGGATGGCTATCCATGAACCGGTCGAAGCCCCCCAGTTCACGTCGAGTAGCGTCATCGCCGGGACGGACCGCACGCTGGTCTTCGCGCCGGTCAAAACGCTCCTCCCGGCGCATAAAACTCCCTGGATTTTCGCCGATCTCCTCACGGACTTCTGGATGCTGCTGCATGTACTCCTGCAGCGCCGGATGGTTTTCAGCAAATTCCTTGTTTTTCACCAGCGATGGATCTCTACGCAGTTGCTCGGCGATTTCAGGATGACTATCCATGAACCTGTCGAAGCTCGGCAGGTCTCCTCGTGTAACGTTGCTGTCATTCCCCTGGGACATCGGCGTTTGAGCGGATGCCGCTGGCCCGAGCGAGAGTGTCATTGCCAGCGCTAGCAGCGCCGGCACGAGCAGGACATGTCGGATGGACGATTCATGTTTCATAAGGTTGCCCGTAGGACCTCCATAGGTACGAAAATTACCTGCTGCTCTCGCAGGTGCAACTGCCCTGCCAAAACACAAAATTCCGCAGCAATTGCGCTCGACTCAAAGGTTTGCAGCGGTCGTAAGCACTGCGGTGGCGACGGGGTTCAAAGGCAGATTCGACACTGCGAAGGAAAATCGTTTACACCTTACCGCGCCTTGCGGGAAATCAAGCTTGCCGGTACCGCAAAGGATGCCATCTTTATGCAAACGCAATCGCGACGAAACGCATCGCGATTCTGTCTAAAGAAACGGCATTTCATAAGCCTCAGCCTGACGATGTTGAACTGCTAAACAAATATCTAGCGGAGGGCGACCGTTTGATCGAGGAGTATCGTCAAGAACACCCATACGACGAAGACAGACTTCAACTAGAATGTTAGCGCAGGTGTGGAGGCAGCTATCATGGGTCTGCGGGGTATGGTTAGCGGTATGGCGGCGATATTTATCGGCCTATTTGCACCGGGACTCATACTTTCCATTCGGAATATTTCTACTTCGAAAGCGACAGGATTGTCAGCAGTTGCCGGAGGATTGACCGCAACTCTATTCACACCCTTGTTCTGGATTCTGGCAATTTTGTTCTTTTTCCTATTCCTTCTAGCCAGTCGGCTCGGCAGCAGATTGTTGAGGGTACTCTTGTTCTGGGTACCTGCCACAGCTGTTTCCATCTTGGGAATAGCCGTTTTCGCGCTGCTGGTGTATGCATGGAGTCACTTTAGGGCCGGGTAGCTGTCGCAATCACACGATTTCATGACCCTGGACTCAGCGGGAGATTCGATAGTTGCCCTTCTCCGAACTGCAGCTACATGTGCGAATACCCCGCAAATGCAGCGGGTCATTCTTAGTGAGCGCTGGTGGGTCACTTCTCCCGAGCGCCGGGGCCTGGCCGCTCCACCAGGTCGAGGAAGTAACAGTCTCTCAGGAGTTCCTCCAGGTGGCTTACGCTTACCCGCCGTACTGCTTGTCGTCGAAGTCGACGGAGTACCAGGTTCCGGGCTTGCGGTCCAGGATGTAGACCGCGCCGGATTCCGGATCTCCCGGCTCCATCAGGAACAGCAACACGGAGTAGGGAAATTCAATCCAGCGAACGACCTCGGCCTGATCGGTTGCCCGCAGGAGTGAAGCCGTTGTAATTTGCAGATCGGCGTCCGCGCCGGCCTGCAGGATTGGTGTGACCGTCATGCGTCTAAACATGGATGTTCCTTTCCGTGGGCAATGCCCAAGGAGTCCTTGAATCCTTCTTGTTGCCGATGTGGGTTTTCACAGTTAATGCCAAATGGAATGGAAGCATCGTTGGACGTACGACTAGGACCCTCTTCCAAATCCAGTAATATCCCTCAATGGAACTCACAATACTTTTTAGAGAAGATCCCGCCTTCGTCTTAACGACAGCTGGCGCGTTTCCTTCATTCGATCGCAGTTGCGCACAATCTGATTCTGTCGATGACGTGATGCCATCGGTTCTGCAAGCCCGCGTCGCTCACTCCGATCCGGGTCGATATTGGATCGCGCTTGACGGGAGAAAGACCGTCGTCGGGTGGTCGTTCACTCGCCTCTCGAATACCCAGCTACGCTGACACCTATGGAACCGCTAGTAGTGCTCGGCATGGTGGTTTCGATTGCCGAATCGGGCGTCACCCTACCCGGCGTCAATGGAGATGCGGCAACAGCGGCAAACTTCGCAGGCCAATGCAGTGAGCGATGTAAGTCGGCGGTTAAACCCCGCCCGGGGTCGCGTCTATACCAACTCCTAGACGTGCGAGAGGTTCCGCGTACGGAAGGTCAATTGCGGCAGGCAGGATCGGAAGACCGTGGTCTGATGATTCGCTGGACCCGTGCGTTTCAGGATGAAATTGGCGAACCCGCTAATGATATTGAGGTTCGGGTAGACAGAGGGTTGGCCGTGGGACAGCTCTGGGTTTTGGACAAAACCGGAGAAGCGATGTCTATGGCCGTCAGCCGGGAGCCGACACATGGCGTGGTCCGTATCTCCGGAGTCTATACGCCGCCCGAGAAGCGAAATCACGGCTACGCGGCCGCCTGCGTTCATGCTTTGTCCGAGCACCTTCGGGGATCTGGCTATCGGTGCATTCTCTATGCTGAGCTGGACAATCCCACCTCGAATTCCAAGGGTGGGCCAGCTCGGCCTCCGCATAGGGAGGGCCGAAGCTCGGGTAGCCGATCGGACAATTTGTGTTGAAAGATAGAAAAGCCTAATGCCTATTCCTCCTGAAATTCGCGGACAGCGCTACATCTCGCTCGCCACCTTCCGTAAAACTGGCCAAGTCACTGCCCAAGCTAGACGAGGCTTCCCTTGGCCGCAAAAGCTGTTTGACGTTGGGAATTTCACACTTCTATCGCGAGTTTTCACCGTTAAGCCATCGCCCTAGCCCGGCGGTTCGGGTCCGTTATTTAGGACCGCACGAGGATTGGATAGAATTAGCGAAAGACACCCGCGTGTAGGTGAGGCGCGGAGGACTGGAGTTCTCACGTAAGCGGGTAGAGTTAGCACTACTGAGTGCGGTGCACGGGTGCATTTACAGACAAGCGGGAACGACCGTGGACTGGAGCACGGCACGCAGGTCGAAAACTGGAGGGAAAGAGTGAAAGGTTTCTGGATGGCTTTGTTTTTGGTTGTTTCCCGTGCCGCAATCGCTCAAGCGAACGGTGTTCCTCTGAACAATCCTGGGTGTGAACAGCTCACTCCGAAGCAATGCCTGAGTCTCGCACTAGACGCGATGGGCGGACGCGACCGATTGCAGAAAGTGAAAAATGTGCGGCTCCAAACCATCGGCCACACGCTTCTGATGGAGCAATCGTATCGCCAGGAGCCGTTTATTACGTCCTATGAGACGGCTCAGACAACCTTGGATTTCGTAAACGGGCGTGTACTTTCCGACGTGAAATTGACCTGGCCCGAGACTGACGCTGGTCAGTCGCAAGTTCAAACGGTCACGGTCGTAGGTCCGGAAGGTGGCGTTAGACGCGGGAAAGACGGCGATTCTCCCTGCTCCCTTGCTGACCTTGCTGTGGAGCGGTACGCGCTGGCCCTTGGCCCCACGCGCA
>Ga0123355_10006766_pt1 | contig 17059 bp, 15 predicted proteins | sample TergutEmb28metaG_3_FD_89872 | JGI IMG/M metagenome (GOLD analysis project Ga0123355, IMG submission 89872) | Embiratermes neotenicus P1 segment gut microbial communities from Petit-Saut dam, French Guiana - Emb289 P1 | ecosystem: Host-associated > Arthropoda: Insects > Digestive system > Gut ...
CCTTATGTTAAACTATACCGATATAACCCAAAACACCTATATCCAAAGTTGAACGGTTACGGAGATAATGGCCAGTGAAGTTTGAAACTTTGACAGCTGTTACACACTTACTGATTACCAAATTCCCAGGAGCTGGAAAATGCAGACAGCTATTCAAGTCCCAGGTGTGATTCGAACCTATGATCCCAATGGTTTAGACAAAATGAGACTATGTGCTATACAGTACGCAACAGCAAGAACTGGCCTTTGTCTTTAAACCAAATGAAAATATCTGTAATATTTCATACTACCAATGGGTATTTATTGGAGAAATTCATTTCTGTTGTGCCACCACAGCTCTCCAGATCATTGGAGACTGTTTTAACATTGATATGTGTGTTATTTCATGTCTGCATGTTTTAAGAAGTTTATTTTTGTTTCTAGAATTCAAGTACTGGCACGAGATCCCGAAGTGCGACACCGGATTCTCTAGATTTGGACCACCCTGGTTCTGAGGATGTGGGACCTCCCAGTCCTCCCTTACAATGGCATATACCCAAAGGCACAAGCATTTTGAACTCGGGGTCTGGGCCACAAGAATGGGGAAGCAACTCTGGCTCTCCAACTGCAAGGTAGTGAGTAAATTTGTCATTTCTTTGTTACTGTGAAGTGTATGTATACTGAAATTTGGTCTGTAGCAGGTATATGTATTTTATACTCATCATTTTCCTGACCTGTTGTTTTCAGTAGAATATACCAGGTGGTGTATTTAAAAGAAGCCCATGTCATTTGTACAGATGTGACACATTCAAGAGTAGAAGAAATTGTTGTTGTCAAAATGGTACCTTTAGCATACACGAACACTTCAAAGAAATTAGCAGGAATATATCATATCATTATGACAACAGTATGTACATACATAAACTTGAGAAATACACTCACAGTATGAAGCGGCACTGCAAGTATTTGCTAATTTTAAGTGCATCACCTGTCATAACTCCTACTTTAATGCAGAATTTTACTTAAAAAACACACTGCATTGACATGTGCTTTCTTGAATGTTTGCATTGATTTTTTACCAGACTGACAGGCAAGATATTCTAAATCAAACTGTAACAATAAAAACTTGCCACACACTTATCCTGCATGCCTCCTCAGTTTATACGATGGAACTAGAATTTGAGAAAGGTACCTGAGTTACAGTTTGCCTTTGTACCTTACATAATATCCCTCATGTACCTGAGTGAGTGAGTCCGTCAGTCACACCCCGGCTGCAGTGGCAACCATTGTTACTAACCAGCATGTGATGGGTACATGGCTAGTCTATTAACAATGCTGTATGAACTGCTGAATTTACATTGTTTCATGACATTTGGTAGGATGTGACTGTGAATGGTTAATCACAAAGTAATGGTTCGTGGGCAGAAATGGACCATATTCTGTGTACCATGGCCTTTTCGTGCAAAAACTGAAGAAAACAAACTTGAAAATTGTCACCATCCTTAATATGACTTTTCAGGATTCAGTGTGCATTAGCATTATACCCTGTGATACTGTAAATGTGAGCACGTGTAATCAGTTTTCATGTAAGTAACTGTTTTGTACACAGTATCAATTCAGCTAGTCCAAGAAGCCATGCAATTAGACCAGAAAAAGATCATCTTTATGGCAGCTATTCCATAGATCAAGTCCATGGACAACCCAGTGGATCAGCTGGTCCTCCTGAGCTGTTCCGTCATGTTGGTAGTAGGGCTGGTGGAGGGAGACGAGCTGATGTTGCTTGTGACACAGGTAAGTTCTGTCTTACACAAGTGCCTTTCAGTAATCTATGTCGATGCTGGTTCATCCATTTCTTCTCTTTGGCACTCTTTCCTGCAAGGGGTTAGTCAATACATGAAATGTTTTACATGTGTCAGTCATCTCACTTGTTTTATCTTATGCCTCATCTTTACTTCTCTGTAGTTTAATACTGTCAGCCACTTGTTTAAATTATCCCAGTATCAGCCATCTGTCGGGTATTTTGTCTCACCTTTCAGCTTCAGAGCTCTTCTGAATATCCTATATGTCCATCTTAGATAACTACCAAAAAAACTAAATCCCATCTGTTTATCTCAGTCTTAGCATTTCTCTGGTTCTCAGAAACTATATCCATTGCTAATGTTTAATTTTTCTGTTTCTATTTGTTTCTGAGTCATTCACTGTGATGGATATGTATGTCAAGCACATCTTATTTGGTTATACTTTATACTGTCTTGAGGCTCCCACATTCCACAGCTGGTTCATTCACAATGTATTAAAATTGTGAACTCAACAGTAATTGTTTCTTTTGTTGGTCTTACCCGCAGTCCTCCATTGTCTGAGATATATCTGATATACTGTGTGTCAGAAGTTAGCATACACGTTTAGTATTCATGTGACCGTGGGTTCAGTTGGAACAGCAATAAAAGTATATGTCATTATTGTTACAACCAGTCACATCAAGGCTGGAGAAAAGTCAACTCCTGAAACATACATGTACACATCCCTGAATACAGTTGCAGTACTATTATGATGAATTGACCTTTATCACGTATGTTTATGGAAACATGAATTTATAATCTATTGTGCATTTTGTCAAATATACTTTTATGACCTGAAGTGAACTGACCATATACGTAATTAATATATCTGCTAACAGAGGGCATTCAGATGGTGGGATACCAGCGTTTTGGTACCATCCACTTACCTCGACCACGAGAGAAGGTTCGTTCTGGTAGTGACCCCACTTCATCCACAGACTCTGTCGAGAATGCACGGTCTTCCAAGGAGGATGCAGCAGCCCTCTTCAGTAGCCCTGCAGTCAGATTGGCAGATGGGAATAAAAAATTACTCAAGTGAGTTTCTAGTATAATTTTATAATGGATTCAGTAGAAACCTGCCACAAAAAACTTTTGAGACCTATGTTTGGTCCCAAGTACAGATTTGTAGTCTTGGGGTAGATTGTACAAATACAAGCATTTTTGAGTGCCTTCCTTAGAGGCCTGAGGATGTTACAAACTATCTGAATACCAGTACATGATGTGTGATTTCAGGCTTCCGCCACAAAGTAGATGAGATCTGCGTTCTTCTGGGTTCTTACATAGCAAGTAGTAATTTCTTGTCGATGTTTTGGGTCAACCTATGTGCAAGAAATTGTCAGTACTCACTGCATAATAATCCAGAAAAGTGCAGGTCTCACAATACATGCATTATTGCCTGCCTGGTCTAATGTGCACTCATTAGTCTTATTTCTTTGATTCTGGTTCATGCTGTTGACCCATGTTTCATCTCTCACTCATAGAAGCCAGATTGCTATTGACAGATTCCAATTATATCCATAGATATGTATATGAGACTCAACTAATAAACTGACTTGATTTGATTGACAGTTGTGTAAATAGTGGCTGAACCACAACTACCTGACATCTTACTTCACTAACAGTGACCTTTATTCCATTAGGGGAGATCGTGTGTCTGTTTCACGTAGCCATAGCAGTTTGTACAGTACTGACAATGACACTGATGCAGTGAGCCAACAGAGGGCAGCAGCAAGGCCCATTTTGCATCGTTCTGGATCTCATGATCATCTTGGATATGAGGAAATTTGCCAGAGAACTCCAATTCCCAGTCTTGAAAACATCAACAACATTCGAGGGCAGGTAAAAGTATTTGACAACTGCATGAAACCATTCCTGAGTGCATGATGATCTAATATAAAAATATGTCTTTCTGTATGACTTGTAGAGAGCTCCATTGGTAAAGTGACTGGTTGTGTCTAGAGTCACCAGTATTTGATTTGTGGTAGAAGGAAGTGGGATATTTGTTTGTCACCATGTACAGACCAGGTCCCATGAAGCCTCCCATACAATACACACCAGGGTCTCTTTTCCCATGGATGATGTGGTTGAAGTGACAAACTAACCACACCTCCATGTAATAATGAAGTTAAGAATGGGTGCAGCCTTACTTCCATTCTGCCATGCTGCAAGAGAACTTTACCCTTGTTTTGTGTGAGGAACGGGAAGTATTTCTTCTCCTATTATACTTTTGTAACTATTATTGTAACATTTCTTTGAATATTATTCATTGAAGACAGTGTGACAGAGTACAATGTTCCATATCTGTTTGCCTAATTGCTTTATTGTGTTCTGTGTATAACAAGCATGATATGACAGGGGAGTTCACTGTGTGGTTATCAGCTTATTTTATTGCCAGAATGACTCAGCAGATTTAGATGAACTGTTAAGTAAATCTGATTTTAATTTGTATTGATTTACTGCAAACTCTACTTTTTTAAAACCTTAAATGAAATGTTGCCAAATTTATGAAAGAAAATGGTTCACATTGCAGAATTTTGTACTAGACTTTTGGAACTAGAGAAGAAATTATTTTTGGTTCATGTATCACACATTAGTCATTTGAAGATTATGTAACATTTTATGACTTGAATACATTCAACACACCTGATTGTAATTGTTTTTGTGTAGCCTGGGATGTCAATATATTCAGACCCTAGGCTAGTTGGCAGAACTTGGATAGAATACATGGGAGAAGGTGACCTTCCAAAGCTGCAGTCACCACTGCTTCTTGAAGTAACTGCTTTGCTAGATGACAGTGGCATTACTTTCCGGAAACGTAAGCCACCGAGAAGGAACCGGAAAGAAGGCAAGTATCTATTTTGACATTGCAAAATTTTGCTGCTGCAATGGCATTCCATTTTATCCCTTTGGCTGTTCACAAAAACATTCTTATTTTTCTCTGTGATAACCAAAATGGTAAATATCTGATAACCCTTGTCAGTTATGTTACTGTCAGTAAGTTCACCGTCATTATGTGCTTCCTCACTAACTACTGAACAGATATTGTTTTCTTTCTGTTTTGGTGGTCTAAATCAGTGGTTTTTGGACATATCTAATTATTATTTCTATTGGTGTAATGTAGTACCAACTTTATATGAAGCTGAGATGAAACTTCATTTGTGCAAAAATTCTCCATCATGTATAAAAATTTTTTTGTAAGACAAACTATAGTCCTTATTGATAATTATGAATTCTTGTTCAAAACATTGTCAGTGTCTTGAATATATTTAATGAAATACTGAAGAATTAATTTAATCTGTCATCCGTGGGACTGGATATGTGCCAGATTATCAGATAGTATTGATTCTGACCTAGGTTCTTGCAAGTAATTATTCATTATTGCTGCATACTTAGGCGGTCCAGCTAATCAGAGGAGCATTCTATTCACATATCTTCTTCAGCTGCCAGTTCTTTAAAATTTCACAGCCAGCCCTAGTGCACTTGTCAGTTGTTTTCATTCCATTAGAAAATATCTTAGCTCCTTCAGTTATCCTGGGCCCAATCATGGATTTTCCTTTGGAACGCATTGTGGAAATCACTTATACAACACTCTGTGAAATTAAATAAATTTGGGCTCATTCCGTGTCTGTTGCTTGGGAAAGCCCTTCGTGCTTTCTCGTGATGTCATAAACGATCATAATTGGTCTATCTGTTTCTTTATATCATAGATAGTTAATGATCCTATGAAGCCATATTTTCTCTTCAGCCTTTGCCATTTTCACAGCTCCTAATTTTTGCACATTTCTATGGAATTGTTAAAGTTATGTGTTTCCTCTATCAGCAGTAGCTCATTTGCTCGTCCTTGGATCTTCTGAAGCAATTACAATAGCTTGATGGGCTCAATAGAGTCCATTTAACCCAAGATAAATTCATGGTATCTGTACATCTACTGCAAGTTACCAACAGTGAAATTTGCAGTCTTGGGACCATTTTGTTAAAGCGCTGACTAGCAGGAGTTACAAATTAGGAATTATACTGTGCAAGGAAAATAATTATTGAGTGTGCAGTGTAATATCTGTTGTGTAATGAGCCTTGTAAAATTATTTGGAACAGAGTGATAAACTGGTATCTGCAGTAAATTAATGACGGGGACATTCAGGAGTCCGGCATCAAAAAGCTCACATTAGAAAATACATTTAATGCTGCAGCATGTAATGCTAATATTCCCCATGTTTAATTACTGATTCTCTTGTTCTGACTCCTTATGTGTGTCATAAGCAGTGGTAAAGTACAGCTGTACATGTCATCATCATCATCATCATCATATCTTTCTCCATGGATTAGGTCGTTTGACCTGTTCCGGCATCGACGCATTGCCATCATTTCCTGGGGTATCCACGGTCTCTTCTCCCTCGAGGTTTGTAGTTGAAGGTGTGTTTCGGGAGTCTGGTGTTGTCCATTCTTTCAAGGTGGTTGATCCAGTTTTGTTTGTATTTGAGTCTCACATCTTGTATTCCAGAGATCTCTAGTTCTTGTCTTTTGTCTTCGCTTCTTACTTTATCCAGTCCTGTGTATCCCGTAACACTTCTTAGAAAGCGCATCTCTGCAGCTTCTAGGCGAGTCATGTCTCTCTGCGTGGTTACCCATGTTTTGCTGCCATAGAGTAGTGATGGTCTAGCTACAACTTTATAAAATTTCATTTGGGTATCTCTACGGGTTTTCTTTAAGTACTTTCTGATAGAGCCGCATAGTCCTTGAAATCTGTTCATTTTTTTGTCAAAATCTGGTTGACCATCTAAACTCAGTTCGCATCCCAAATAATTAAATTTTTTCACTTGTTCTAGTATTGATCGATCTATTGCAATTTTAGAATGCACTAAATATTTTCCTTTAAAAGCCATAATTTTTGTTTTGTCCGTAGATATTTTGAGAGCTATACATGTGTGCTATAAAATATTTATTCTTTAAAGTCATATTGTGAAATCTGCAGTAGTGTTATAGTTTATAAAGTAACCCATTAATAACTGACATGAAAGTACTCCTCTTTGTATAATATAGGGCTATTATGTATCTGTCACAAGAAAAGAGGACATCTCTGATGTACTGACCATAAAAAGAGGACATATAATAGTCACAATTCTATTAAATTGAAGTCCCTCTCAGTGTTTCTCTGCTAGTAGTTCTTTAAATTTTGTGGGTATGAAATTCAGAGTAAGACATTATGTAGGTATGGTTTTCACTGAGTTGTTTTGAATTTCAATGCTGAAATTTTCTGCGACTTTCCAGAGGGCAACTGCTGAACTTGTTTTTAGTCTTAAAATGTTAGTATAATAATAGTATTATTTATTTCCTAAACTAAAGAAGTATAAATATCTTTTTCACATCTCATACCATTAAAATATGCAAAGGTTTAAAAAAAAAAAACAATTAGAAGCTGGTACATGTCTACAAATTTAAAAAAACCTGCCAAGGTTGAAAATTTTGGGTCAAAAAAAGAGGATATGTCCAGGGAAAAGAGGACATATGGTGGCCCTAGTGTTACTGTTATCACATGTTATTTATTATGTTAATCATGTTTTGAAATTTCATAGTATTCATATTGTATTTATAATAAATGTGTAGCCTTGTCATGTAATTATTACTGTGTGATAACATCACATTCTGCATGTTTATAAACTGACAGTACATGCCTGGAAAATAGGGTATTGAATCTTTACAAATTCCATTTCATTTGTTGTTTTTCCTGTAAGAGTTAACATGTTTATCATAATCCTAAACTTAATGTAGGTGAATTTTCCTAGATTTTACATTTTAAGTGTCCAATCTTTATTGCAGCAGGGAATGTGTTTGGTGTTTCTCTGGCAACACTGTTAGAACGGGACCAGCGTATAACTGCAGAGGACTGTGAAGGTGTTCCTTTAATCTTCCAAAAGGTATGGTTCAACTTGCATTCTGTATACTACTATTTTTATTGATGATACGAATACAAAATCCACATTCAGTCTGTTCTGGTATAACACAACAGTTGTGTTCTTGTGAGACCTTGCATCTTAGAAAATCAAATAAAAGTAAGGTTAGATAAAAAAAATTTGGCCCATCATCCACCCTTATGTCTTCACACTGGTCACTGGAATCGTGCAATATAAAATGCGTATGCAAAATTTGCGTAATATGATTGGCGTTCACCTATTCATGAATCATTTTATAGCCAGTTGTGTTAAACATGCTGAATAGCAGAATTGACTGTATTAATAACTGGACCATTGAAGTTCACAAAACTGTACAATGTTGTTGGCCCATACTGTATTGATCACAAAGATTATTAGTTGCTTATGCCATGACTGTTTATGCACTGTTGATGCAGGATGTCAGCTGAAACAGTAATGCTTCTGAGTCGCACTCACATTTATAGCCACAAGATGTTAAGAGTGTGAAACAACTGTAAATAGTGTTTTCATTCTAGTATGTCACTAGGATACAGAAAGAAAATTCAAAGCCTGGCCACTACAATTTACGTGAGATTCTTATCATTAGAAACTTATTACGAATTGCTGATTTTGAATGTGAATTACTAGGTGCTGCTTCATCTGGAGAGGTATGGGCTACGTGAAGAAGGAATTCTGCGTATCGCAGGACTTGAGCAGAAGGTTGCAGCACTGTGCTCAGAGCTAGAGGTTATATTCTATAGCAGGCCATTAGAGGAAGTGGACAAACTCCTTCAGCAAGCAACATGTCATGATGTATCTGCTGTTCTTAAACGCTTGCTGCGGAATCTTCCCCAGCCTCTTCTAACCATCGAATATACTGATATGTTCTACCAAACCCATGGTAAGTGTTTCCTTGCCTGTAAATGCATTATTTTTGGGGGGAGGAGAAATGTGTGGTTGTCCCCCTCTCTTTATCTTCAAATGACATGTCAAGAAGTGTCACACGTCTAACTGGGGTTCATGCAGGTTGAATAAATAAGATGTCGGCAGTTTTCATGTAATATTGCCCAAGAAGTTAGGGGCACAAGGTTGAAAATTTCATGTATATTGGTAGGTTATATTGTCAAGTTTTGTGAACTATGCATAACAGTTCACCACACACAGCATTCTATGAATCCATTCATCTTGCAGCAGATCTGGAGAGTGAATAATATATGGGTGTTATAGAACATGACTATTTAAAACAGTCAAACACTACACAATAAAGTGTAAATATAAAGTGTGTCCCATGTTTATATAACTGGAATGTTACACTTTAAAATAATCAAGGAGTGATACTAACGTTGTTGGTCAGATGTGGTGCATGAAGGTCAGCTCTCTCCAAACACTGAGGTCTGCTCAAACTGGCATCACCAGATTTGTAGGAACACCCAAATCTCCTGACATTTGTAAAATTTGAGACTGCTTTACCAAAGATAGGAATTGGGAATTTAAATTTATAGAAATGGTAAACACAAACTCTAAATAGAGGCTCCAAGGTCATGTTGGGACTGAATTTTGATGTCTTAAATTCAGGAAAACCGTAAAATCAAGAAAAAAATTTACATTACTTGTGTGGGAATTTGGCTGCGACCACAAAAAATGAACCAAAAATTTGGGAAAATCTTAATTCAAGAAACTTTAAACTGGGATTCTACTATGTGTGTGTCCACCTGTAAGGTCACTGCCATTAATAATATATGTGTGTGGGCTACTGAGTGCTGCTGTATCCCCATATTTTTCAGTCCATTATACATAATCAATAAATGGCCACTTCAGTTGGTACCCAGCATCATTAAATATCCTAAGAACTAACTTAGTGTATGTCTTTCATTATTTCTTTCCTTCTTTCTTTCTTAGTATTTAATATCCTTTTATTATCTGCATGCATATATTATGTAACATCACGTGAGAAAGTGACTAGGAATGACACAATGGGAAGGATTTGTGAGGAAGTAATGGTTTTTTCTACAGGTACTGTTTCTGCACTTACCTGGAGGGATTGAAAAGAGAAACAGGAAACCTCAGTCAGTATGGCTGACCTCCAAAATTGTAGCAGGAATATTGGCACTCAGTTGTGATATTTGATGAGTGTATTGGCTTATAAGATGTAATTACTGACTGTTAAATGACATTTCAGCTTTGCCAGATGATGCAACACGAGCACATGTACTCAATCTGTTGGTTCTTCTGTTGCCTGTGGAATATCGCAGCATTCTTCGTGCTGTCTTCAGGTTCCTTACAAAAGTTGTGGAAAACCAGAAGTATAACAAAATGCCTCTCCATAATGTTGCAAAGATCATAGCACCATCTATGTTTTGTCCTCAGTAAGTACTGCAATGAGTAGATTGGTGTAGCACTAACAGTCTGACTTTCTAACTACAGAAGGCCATCAACCAGGTTACTGGCTCAAGAAGCTAAGAGTTATTGCTTGCTAGATAAGAGTGATCCCATTTTCATCCTGGAAAATGTTGCCTAAAATCCGGGTGTGTCCTGTTTTCTGATTCTGCAAAGGTAAAGGTATACTGCAAAGATACAGATGGGGAATGGAGGTGTAGCTTCACTCATTCTCAACCTTGGCACTAGATGGAGGTGAATGGTCAGTCTCACACTGCAGCCAATTTAGCCCAGGAGAGAACCCCAATACCCATTGAAGCGGAGGCTGGGTGGCCCTCGGATGTGGTGTTGATGGTTCTGTCTGACTGGGTTGCAAACTCCAGTCAGTCCCGACCATAGAAAGTCATTATACACTACCCTGGCCTGTTCTGCCTTTGATATAAACATGACACATGGGTAGCGTGCTTCGTGTCAGCATATGTTGCCAGCCAAGTGCTCTGTAAATGGTCCTAAGAGTTGAAAATCATTGGGCTCCAATCTGACAACCTGACTTGCAAGTGGCTACGGTGCTGTGGTTGTGAGTTTAGGGACCACCTTCAGTACAGCCATGATCTTGCATCCAGTGATTTCTATTTGTTTGGTCCCCGTAAGAAGCACCTGGCTGGCAGGAATTGTAAGTTAATAATTATGCAGCTTTCTGCCCATCTCTCTTTTTTATCACAAGATTACTGGTATATGATCCCATTTCCTTTGTTTTTCTAGATAATTTCTAAACTTGGAACAATATGACATGAAATTTTTACACTGAACAAATGATCATGTAATTCAGTGTTCCATGTGATGTCTCTATTTATTTAGCACACAAAAATTGTGCATTTACTAACTTGAGCCCTTTATCACATTTTTGTATGATGTGATGAAGGTCATAAGTAGGTAAGTGTACAGTTGGTATATTAAAAATAGAAGCCACATGGACTGTTGACCTACAGCAAAAAAATTATATTCATGTTTAAATATGTGTGACAGGTGTGGTATATGACTTGAGTTGTTTAATGTACAGTTTGTGTATTAAAGAACAGAACAAATGATTCAGAGGAAGTTGCTGGTATTGAAAGTGTACTTCCATAGTTCATTGTTACAAGGAAAAATTGATTCTTTCATTATAAATGTTTTATAGATATGTGCATCCTGCTGGTAAGGGGAATTTGAGAGCAGAGGTTGAAGTGGCAAAAATCTGTTGTGGATTAGCAGAACAGATGTTGAAACTTGGAGAAGACCTGTGGGTGGTTCCTGAATCCATTGTGAAGGAAATTCGGCGTGTAAATGAGGAAGAGCACTACCGGAGGTATTCATATTATGAAATTGCCATTAAATATGAAATAATATTTTCAGTCTAAATGGTTGTTGTTGTTGTTGTTGTTGTTGTTGTTGTTGTTGTTGTTGTTGTTGTTGTTGTTTTCTTAAAGAATTCCTTATATGTACATAGGGGCACACATACATGTCCAGTATTCAGAACTTCATGAAGAATACAGTTTTTATTCAGCACATTCACAAAATTGCGAAAAGTGACTATTAGCTTTGTCATGTCATGTGTGTCTGTCCATCCATCCATCCATCCATCTGTGTGCCCATCCATCCACATGGAAAAACTCAGCTCCACTGAACAGGTTTTCATGAAATTTGATATTTTAGTACTTATCAAAAATCTATCAACAACCTTCAAGTTACACTGAAATCTTACAAGAATAACGGATACTTTACATGCAGGAAGACCTATGTACATTTGTGATAATATCTCACTCATTTCTTCTTAGAATGAGAAATGTTTCAGATCAAACTTGTAGAGAAAATGAAAATACACATTTTATGTTCAATAACTTTTTTCTGAAAATTGTGCCTTTTGTATGATAATGTGGGAGAATATTATACAGCCTGACAAGTCACAGATGACAATATAATATGGTGCATGCATTGGGCATGCTTGATAACTAATGCAACTGACACACACTTAGAATATGTAACACTTACTGCTTTTCCGTGGCAACAATGGTTGCATGAATGCACCTCAGTATTACATATATACATACATTGCCTGTCTTTTTTTTTATTTACAAGATCCCATGACACATTTTTTGTGGAGGGGGATTGTTCTCAGGCCCTGGTACTGAAAGCTGTCTCTTTGTGATTATTATTTGTGGTGTTGGTGGTTGTTGTTGTTTTGTGTCCAAAATCCTTTTGTTCCCTGACACAGATCTAACAATGTGATAATCTGAATTGTCTGATATGCTCTCTGTCAAATGATGAAAACCAAAGTTCACTAATTATAATATAATGATCTTAAATTTTTCTATATCCAGAAGCTCTATTGTAAATTTTTGTTCCATTGCTGTTGCACTTGTTATTTGGAAAGACACGGCCAGAACCAATATCAAGAACATCATCATTTCCTTCTTGTTCTACCCCTCCTCTTCTTTATCGCCTTCTGTTCTTTCCCCCACCCACACTAGGTTTCATATTTTGCATGCAGGAATAATCATATGCCACTTCTGTCACTATGCCTTATTTTTAATCACCATGTACTTTTCACACATTCCGTCCTCTTCTTTATCACCTTCTGTTCTTTCCCCCACCCACACTAGGTTTCCTATTTTGCATGCAGGAATAATCATATGCCACTTCTGTCACTGTGCCTTATTTTTAATCACCGTGTACTTTTCACACATTCTCAAGCCATTGTCCATTTGGTTTAAATGATCAGGTTACCTATCTTTGCCCATAAGTTTTACATATCCAGAGCACTGCAACAAGGAGTCTTTTTAAAATACTGTTTCTTTTTTGTGTAGAGGTACAAAGGAGAACAGCAAACCCAAGATAAGATTGCTGGGGCGAAGAAATGGTACTCGTGAGCCGATTACGCGTAAGATAAATAATGAGGTTGATTTTCAAGATGGCATTGTACGAGTGAATGCTCCACAGTTTCAGTTAGCAGATGTCCCAGTACAATTATCAGAGACTACTACGGCAGGGGATGTTGTTTTGAGGTAGGCTGTATTCAACTGTCAGAGACACATGTATTGGACTAAGCAGGCTGGTATGTGTGCAACATCATACAGTAGCATTCAGGACATTATCAGTTTGATGTCTAGTTTTTTGTGATTTTTTTCAATCTTTACAGATAAATGACAAAATATTTATGCAATATCTCATGTTGGGCACATTTATGGAAGTTTGTTGAACTCATATACCTCTTGTGTGGTGACCATTGTGTTGAAATAGATCTCAGAGGAGTAGGGTGTGACGGTTTGCACTGGATTCAGTTGGCCCAAAGACAGGCCTTGAATTCCACAAAAATGGTACATTTGTTGACCAGTGAATAATTATAGTCTTCAAGGCAGAGTCAGTGTCATGGATGTTGGAACTAGGGTTTACATGTATTGGTGTATGACTTTTTTTATTGATTAAATGTTCCAAATTCTACACTAGAATCATGGAAGAAGCCGGTAAGAGATGTGAGGTGTTTGCGCCAGCAGGATTGAAAGGGTCACGGCGTCTCCATTACGACATGAAATCGCGTGCCTTGGCTGAGCTTGCTCCCAATGGCAACCTGAGTTGCATTCTTACTACAGGCTCTCCAAAATTGTCCTTACAGACACATTATTTGTACGAGGTTGGCGGAAATATCGGTAAGTCAGAACGTTGAACAAGTTAGAAGAGTATCTGAAATTAGGGGCCTTTGCTGAACTACACTGTGGCAGAAGCCTGAAATTTCACATGTTTAGAAAAATGTTGAGTTCACCAGAAGTTGAAACAGCAACTTGGAGACAGAGGAACAGATTGCAGAAAATATTAATATGGGCATAAAAAGTATAGTGTAAAAACTGTGAATTAGTCAGAAGTAGTTCATGGTCTAGACCAGAGGTAGGCTTTCAAGCTGACAGTAATGAACATAACAATGAATTACATATCTGAATCAATGTCATAGTCTAAATGAAAACTATATAATTTGGATAGTACACCAACTGTTGTCATTGAATCAGTCAGTGTATTAGTCAGAACGTCACTACAGTAGTTACGTAAGTTTAATGTAAAGAATTACCAGTATTTATTCTGTGTTCCAGTTTGAATTTTACATTGCCCACAATGGAAATGTTGATTTCAGAAAAGATCTGCAATTCTCTTCCTGCCTTTTGTAGACATGGTTTTTATTTACAAGTTACATTTTCCTGCTGTATGTTATCAGATGTTTGTCAGCTGTTGCATCGTAACTTTCCTCTTGCAGGCCAACGACAAGTTGAACACAGTGCCATCTTATTGGCTGTATACAAGGAGAATCCAAATGCCCAATGGGTGCTTCGTTGTCACCATCGCAATGCTAACAATGCATCTGCTGCTTCATGATAATGGTTACTGTTCAGAATTATTGTACTGTACAAATGTTAAAACTTCCAAGCCATCAACTTAAAATAGGGAAGAATATATAATATGTTTGTAAGATGTAAACGAGAAGTTTAAAATGTCATAATCCCAAATAATTTTCTGTGTAGCTCTAAAAGAGGCCCTGTACCCAGGCTGCTTCTAGGTTTTTGAATTTTGTAATTCACATTAGCAGTGTTTAAGTCATTTTCTTTGTAATAATGTTCAGCGTTAATGTTTAAGTCATTATACTGTTCACAGTAATTAGTTTTTACATGTAATCCCTTTAGTTCTTTCAAAATATTCTAGGTTAAACTGACACTGAGTAAGTTACTCTTAACCTTTTGACGCCGGAATTTAGTGGCCGTTCAGCTATTTAAAGGGCCAACTGCTTGTCCACTTTAGTTGACATTCGGCGCTAAAAGGTTAATGTCATAACTCCTTAGTACAACAGCAAAAGCAACAAAATAATGCAATTAGTTCAGATATTATAAAAGTTTACACTGTCGTAAAACCTAATAAAGATACGTATTACATTTCCTATTCAATTATTATTATTACTAGGCACCTCAATGGGACTTTGTCAGTTGTATGATTAAAACACAGCATTCCAAGAACGTGACATGACAGCAACTGGCTCTATTTCCATTCTTGGGTAATTGAGGGTGGGGAGTCTTCATGTGGGCTCATTATGACAGCATGTATGTAAGCAGTTCATACTCATGATCATACATAACTAAAGCACTATAAAACATAGAGTTCCTCAGGGTTCCATACTTTGTTCCTTGTCTTTTCCCCTACCTAAACAATCCACCCAAAACTTCTCAGTTTGGATTCCAAACATGTACTCTGCTGATGTCAGTAAAGGTAAAGGTAAAGTCCCTGTGCATGCCATGAAAGCATATATGGGGAATATATATATATATATATAACTCCATTCATTCTTACCCTTGGCACTGGATGGAAGTGAGTGGTCATCTTAATGTTCTGGCCACTGTGCTATCCAGAGCTAGAAACTGCAGGACCTCTTGAATAGGAGGCTGAGTGGGCCCCAGGACCAGTCAGAGCATTCTGGAGAAGGAAGAAATTCCTTGCCTCTACCAGGATTTGAATCTAAGATTTTCCAGGATGGAGCCTAGTCACTGTACTGATTGAAATCTCCTGGCTCCCTGTTATATTTGTGTCATTGTGTATGAACCAAAAAGAGGCCACTTTTCAAAATTGCATTAATGATTCCTTTGTCCATTCAAATTAATGGCTTAAAGTAAATAAACAAACTTTAAATTTTGACAAAAACAAGTATCATAAGATATGCTAGTAACAGAAGCTATGTCATGGGTGCACAAATCCCAGATGCCGGGTCACCTGGGCAAATCTTATATGGTGGAGTTTATGATTTGTGGATTCTCACTATGGAACTTGCTTCATGTCACACTTAGAATTTTGAAATGGCTTCTAGATTTGTTGAAAAATTGGGAAACCCTGATATATGGTAATAAAACAACTGAAGAAGAGGTGACAACCACACCTAGCACTTGTTTTACACCCTAGTTACATGCCTGAAAAAGTAGACATAAATTAAGAATGATATTCCCATGTGAAATAAGGGCTTATTGTAACAGAATGCAGGCAGTCAAAGGGTGTTAAAACTGAAAATGAGAGATTGCAGATTAAGGAGTGATGTATATTTGCAAGGGACATTAAAGTGAAAGTTGTAAAACAAGTATGGAATAAGGGCTGGGTGTATATCCATTGACCTACAGATTAATAGCGACATACTAAAAAGAACATGTTGAATACATGCACCGTGCCCATACTGAGTTCAGTGTGATTTTCCGTGAGGGCAGTCACACCACTCATGACAACATAGATAGATAGATAGATAGATAGATAGATAGATAGATAGATAGATAGATAGATAGGTAGGTAGATAGGTAGATAGATAGATAGATAGATAGATAGATAGATAGATAGATAGATAGATTAGCAATTGGGTTCGGGGCCTCTCAGCCCCGATGCACCAAGGCCTTAACAGATAGGCCCTTTCTGCCCCATATCGGATCATGGGAGCCATGGCCCCAGACATAAAATCTTAATAACCTCTGGGTCCAAGATAGCTACCCAGATATACTACTTCTTTTCTGTCAGAAGTTCCTGCAAACAAACCCCCTCCAGGTTCGCCAGCGGGGCCCCTATGGAGAGAAATATTCGTGTACAGGGCATTTATGTATCTCTAAAAGACCTAATAAAAATTCCTCTAATAAGAAGGCCCTAAGAAAGAAACGTCCATCTATGTTCCCCAAAAGTGGGGCCCCTATGGAAATAGACGCCAATCCGAGCCTTGCTTAACATAACTTAGAGTTCCCCAGTAAGGAGCCCTCCTTCATTCATCTTTCAGAGTCCCCAGTATACGAGCCTCCCCCCCAAACACCAGGTTACCCTCAGTACTATATGGGCCCCTATGGAGAGAGATGCCCATATCCAGAGACTATCTGAACATATCTTCCAGGGTTCCCAATGAAGGAGCTCACCCCCCCCGGTCCCCTC
>Ga0123355_10006767_pt1 | contig 17057 bp, 12 predicted proteins | sample TergutEmb28metaG_3_FD_89872 | JGI IMG/M metagenome (GOLD analysis project Ga0123355, IMG submission 89872) | Embiratermes neotenicus P1 segment gut microbial communities from Petit-Saut dam, French Guiana - Emb289 P1 | ecosystem: Host-associated > Arthropoda: Insects > Digestive system > Gut ...
AAAATAAAATACGAGTATAAAAGTTATTTTGGGACACATTTGTGTAAGTTGACCACTTGCTTATGTTGACCACTTTTTCAGGAACCGTCGGTGGTCAAGTTAGACAGGTTTTACTGTACTTCTGTTCAAGGGACACTCATACACTCACACAGCATGGACCAGTAAAACACAAAATGTATGACACTCAAACACTCATACACATGGACCAGTGAAACACAAAACTAATGACAAACAACCCAGACAGATCAGCACAACAGGAAGCAAAAAATGGTTGCTGACCTCAGTGTTCGAAGCACAAAACGATGAACTGGTTGCTGACCTCAATGTTCGAAGCACAAAACAATGAACCAGATCATCCCATATTACAAGGAAAGACAAATAGCATGTACAACTACAAATTTAAGTCTATGTCTATGACTAACAGTCTGCCATATAAGTTTAGAAACAGTTTCAAGATATATATATATGGATCTGTAACTGATAGTGACAACTAAGGTAAGGAATTAAATGTGACAGCAGCAATATAAATCCAGATGCCTACATACATACTTACTTACCCCAAGGAGCAGAGTCCTTCTTGAGAAGCTAACTGGTTCTGCAGCTAGTCAAGAAATTCCCTGCACTTTATGGAACCCGAAGATTCATCACCGTATTCACAAGTGCCCGTCATCTATCCCTATCCTGAGCCAACTCCATCCAGTTTCCACCCCCTCCCACTTCCCGAAGATCCCTCTTAATATTATCCTTCCATCTACGTCTAGGTCTCCCAGTGGTCTCTTTCCCTCAGGTTTCCCCACTAGAACCCTGTGCAGACCTCTCCCCTCTCCCATACGTGCCACATGCCCCACCCATCTCATTCTTCTCGATTTTACCACCCACACAATATTGGGTAAGGAGTAAAGGTCCCTAAGCTCCTCATTATGTAATTTTCTCCACTCCCCTGTTACCTCGTCCCTCTTAGACCCAAATACTCTTCTCAACACCCTGTAGATGCCTACATAATGGTTTTAAATACATATAATGTTGACGACACAGGATATTCAAGTATGTATATGTACAATTATATTTTTAGTGAAACTGACATTCAGAGGACCAAGCATCATGATATATTCTTATAATAAAATCCAACAAGGTGCACTATTTCTCAAATTTATTTGATAAAGTACTCTACATGTTTTGGACAGGTCCACAATCCATCATCAGGAGTATCTCAACGCTGTATACATGCAACAGGTATTTTTCATGCTAGTTCTGTTGGCTGTCTGCTAGCGTGGTCAGGATAGAACAGTTCCATCCTGATCACGCTAGCAGACAGCCAACAGAACTAGCATGACAAATACGTATTGCGTGAATACAGCGTTGAGATAGTCCTGATGATGGATGGCGGACCTGTCCGAAACATGTAGAGTACTTTATCAAATAAAATTGAGAAATAGTGCATCTTGTTGGCTTTAATTATAAGAATTTATTTTTAGCATGGGTTTTAAAGGAATGAGGTTGAAAGTATAATCAATAAATACTACTTATGAATTACTTTATACCACATAAGACAAACAACATGGATAATGCTGTGATAAAGTTAAAACCTGTAATATGTCATTGTGATATATGTGCAATAGCAAAAAGTTACTTCTAACAGAACACAGCTACACAGTTACACAGATGTCATGTACTGTGGTAGACAGGCCCGTCTAAAAGGTTTGTGTCAACGTACCAAACATGCAGTGTCACACCCCAAAAAATAATAAACCCAGCTGTGAGACCATCAAGTCTCGCACTGATGCCTTCATTACAGCAACATTACAGCAAGAATAAACGTCAGGAAGCTTCTCTTGTACAGTTTCTGCATTCTCCTGTTACTTCCTCCCTCCCAAGTCCCAACACTCCAATCTACAGTCTGTTGTAAAACACATTCCCTCACAGTACGTGCCCACATTTGTGATAAAAACTGTAGATTACACTTCAGTTAGTCTCCCACTGTCGCAGCACTTACCTGTAGAATTCTCTCTCGAACAAATGGTTGCAACTGTTTCTGTATGACGTACTGCAGCAAATACTGACGAAGTGAAATAAGGTCAGCTTCCTGCAGGAAAGACCATTCCCTTATGAGAGCATCTTTCAGCAGTCCTGCAGCCTCAAAAACAACATACGGCACTGTGCTGGTTTCTGCAAAGCAGGATACATTAAGGCTGCATCATCATACTAAAAATCTGCTTGTTGTGTATGCATATGCCGTGTGTTTTACATCCCAGTTATTTGGTGACACATCTTTATACTATGGCCACCAGATTAACAAAGTACATTTGAATGGTTTGTGACATGCTCAGAAACTTTTAAAAAATTCAAAATCAATTACTGGTTAGCCGGGATACACAAATTATAATGGTTAATACAGTTTTGGAACCATTACTGTTTGTAAATAAGAGTGTAAGAAAAAAATCCCAGCTAAAAATCTAGTCTGATCATAGTATACTTTGTGGAGATGTTAACATCTCATTTATGAGATAATCACAAAATATTCATTAACCTGCTACTGAGTCAAACAAAACACTACTATTCAGTAATAATGCGAGGACGGATTCCTACAAAACATTCTGAACACAAAACTAAAAGGAGAGCACCCGAGATGACCAAGATTGAGATGGGTGCAACAAGTTACAAAATGCATCATACAGAACATGGAAATAAACAGTCGCTAACACTGAAAATGAGTGGTTCTGAGAACAGTGACATAGGGGCTTAGTAACTGGATGGTCCACATAAAGTGGTAATGGTGAAGGAAGGAGGGCACAGACACTGAAACACAAACATAAACACTGCACCAGCTGGGGATCATATCTGCTTCTCTTATGATGGATTTGTACATAAATCAGAAATTATTAATAAACTAATCATACTAATGTTCCTAAATTTTGTTTGCCATTCTGCGTGTGTGCACATACTGACACATCCAAAACACACACACACACACACACACACATGCACACACAAGAATATTAATTCATCTGGCAATACACACCAGTCTTCGTTCAGACTAATTCGCATAATGGCAAACGGTTCAACATTTGCCCCTATCCCAATCTACTGTAAATCAGGGTTCATGCATTTTACTTCAATCTACTGCAGTTAATATCAGGTTCTTACCAAATTTAAAGCTGTGCTAAATGCTTTCCTCCAGTTCAGAGACACATGTCACATCTAAAACACATGTTGTTCACTGCATGCCAAAGTTTATCAGTCATGTGTGTTGACAGAAATTGATATACAAAACTTTTTGTATAAAATAATATCCCTATATACATATATATATATATATATATATATATATATATAAACATGTGCATACCGTTATAGGTGCACAAACAGAGTACCAAATGTGTGCAGATTTTATGCGTATAGTCAAACACTTCACACATTAAATTGCCTGTTCTACGTCATGTACAGATAAATGTACAGGGATTATGAGTGCTGCAGTTATGTATGTAAATAGACCTACTATAACACATTATGTGCTACAGACATTTTACTCTAACTGTGTTGCATTTCTAGGTATTTCTTTAACAAGGAAGATTGTAACCTGGCTTTTTCCACATCCTGTTTGCTATTACCTATGACAAACATCTACATCTATCCATCATTATTAGAATTTTCAAATTACCAAGAATATGCCTGCATAATGCATATGGAGTTTTTGTTTTGCGAAAATTCAGAAACATCACCTCGGCTGAATGGCGCTGATCACTGGATACCACAGATGGTGGGGCCTAGAAAAAGAACGGCAGGTTCCAGAAATAAAGAAATAACTTTAGTAAGTCTAAATAAGTCATACTGATTCAACTGCTACAAATTCTATTTCTCCTATCCTTGCCAGGTTAAGTCAAAACAGCTGAAAAGCTGACAGTTAGTTAGCAAATTGACAGCGAATATTTATAAATGTGTGCACTAGTTTGCCACTAGCTATATCCTGAGCCAGTTAAATGCAGTCCACACCCTTACACCATATTTATTATACACTCACCTTAACCTTCTCCTCTTACCACATGTAAGTTTCACAGGTGTAATCTTTTCCCTTGTTTCCTTACTAAAATTTTATATATGTATTATCATTATTACAAGCTACAGAATGCTTATGTATATTGCACTTAATTGCTACATATTTTTTGTGATATGGGTTCCACATAAAGTTTACAGTACTGCTTAATTTTGTGCCCATAATATAAGAAACTGCAAAACAAATGTGGCTTTTCTGTAATAAAAGAATTTGAGGAACCAGACAAACCTCTTCCTTGAAGAATACACTACAGACACATTTTTTTTTTTCTGAACACAGACCTTTGGATATACAATTTAGGAGAACTATCATTACTTAAATTAGTAGTTTCTGAAATTAAAAGTGATAGAAACAAACTTTTCTGGTAACTCAATAGATTTTTTTTTTCTCTCTCTCTGTTTATTGGTAAACACATATCAAAGCCCCACAATTTTCTTCCAGTGTTCTAGAATTGCCTGATACTACTACACAAGTTACCTTAAACAGGTCGTGTGATATCTGCAGTACAAGTTCTCTGATCAAATCTTGACATGATTATAATGATACCCTGTTGAAACTTTACTGTCAAAGTTAATTCTAACCTTTACATACCTTAAGCTGTGAACAAGGAAATAAACGTTCCTTACCAACATTATTTGTGCGGCTGATTCCAGCTCAAGCAATACCTGATTGGCCATTTTTTACAGACTTCAAATAAAACAGAAATAAATGCTGAAAATATTTGCTTTGGATGGCTACATTTAGAGAACCAAAACCCTCCTCTCTCCCTTCTGCTCGCTATACCATTCTCTGTGTACATTACGTCACATTGTGTCAAAACAAATGTTCATAGTTGGCCATGTGATACCAGTGGTTGTACGACGAACTATTACCATACTTCTACCTTGTGTATATTCATTGTGCCAATGGAAAGGAAGGTCGACAAGTACAAATAGTAATCTGTGGCACAGATCATCGACCTGTGGACAATTACTGGCAAGAAACGCGAAGTTGTTGGTCATTGCAGGAGCTAGTCCAAGCCGGCGGAGAAGTGTAGTGTGAACGTTTGGCTAATATACGAAGTAGTCGCTATTTCAAGGGACAGAGCGTAAAAGACCTTTAAGTATGCCTGTAAAAGCTGTATGTGTTCTAAATGGAGAAGTGGTCAAGGGAACAGTGTTTTTCGAACAAGACGTAAGTCTCGAGTTACGTAACGATTGCACGTAGTGTAAGTTATCTGTATGAAGCCAGAAGCTTACAAATGCAATATGTTTTTAAGTACAGTTTATGTCAGTTTAATTTCAAATGTGTCAGGACAACTTTGTTAGTAGTATACATCTTTGCTTTTGCTTGTATATACAGTAACAAATTTTCACCTCCGTATTGGGTTGAAGTTTGGTCAAGTTATTGTTTTTATTTCCTTTAGGATCCTGAATCTGAAGTAAAAGTAACGGGAGAAGTGACTGGTCTATCAAAAGGTTTGCACGGTTTCCACATCCATGAATTTGGGGACAATACAAATGGTAAGATTTTTAGTTGAATTGCGGCATTCAATTACCGTAATACTCCTAAGAGTTCATAGTTGAAACAATTTAATTTATAGGTTGTACAAGTGCTGGAGCACATTTTAATCCTTACGAGAAGGATCATGGTGGACCAGATGATGAAGTGAGACATGTTGGTGACTTGGGCAATGTTGAAGCTGACAGCAATGGTGTAGCTAAAGTTGACATTGCCGACAAAGTGATTTCTCTTACTGGTCCTCACAATATCATTGGCAGAACTCTGGTGGTAAGTTGCAGAATAGTATTGAATTGGTTAGCATATTTTTTATGATTACATTTGATATTTTTAGTTAAACAGAACATTGTTACAAAAGGACCCAAAAATAGCACAAATATTGAATGGCACTGCCCCCGTGTAATCCACTCCATAATGATAACTTTATGAAAATGTACATCTAATGTTATGACTTAGGTGAGTATTCACAGGCCTCTGATCACAGGTTCAGGTTTGAGCCCAGGCATGTCCACCAGGAATTTGTGGTGGACAGAATGGCACTGAGCAGGTTTTACTTAGAGTGCTTCTGCTTTCCCTAATCACCCTGCTAAAAATGGTGCATACTCTGTCATTTCTTTATTACTGATGTTATATAATCATAGGAATAGGTGGTGTTGTCAAATAACACACCTAAAACACGTCCATTGTTAGAAGAGCTAGAAACAGGCATATGTAACTGCCCAGAGATAAGTTTCCTGTTCGTTTACTTAATAAGTTAAAAGATATTCATTCAGCCAGTGTTCTTGTGAAATGTGTAAATTGTGTCCCAGAAGTGGTTAATATTTCTCTTGAGAATTTGAACACACAGTTGGGTAAAAGCACCCTGAACATTAAGTGAGCAAAAATGTAATTCTTGATTTCAAACTTGCACTGTGTTCTGAATGTTGTATTCTTTCTTTTGGGTGATTCCCTGGCACATAAAACTCAGATGCCAGGGAATCACCCAAAAGAAAAAAATGTAATTGTAATATTTGAGGCTTTTATTGTGGTGAAGATTCATATTGTCTGACCATCTAGCAGATGACTTTTGTAACCTGTAAAACTGCACAACTTGCCTGTACTGGCATGTTCAGCTGAGCATTGTGTTGCAGGTTCATGCTGACCCAGATGACCTTGGTAAGGGAGGACATGATCTCAGCAAAACAACTGGAAATGCTGGTGCACGTTCTGCTTGTGGAGTGGTGGGAATTGCAAAAATCTAATATGTGCTCCATGTATAACAGTGTTTTGCCTTGTGTATTCTGACAGCGGCCTGGTCTTGCCTGTAACTGGAAATTTAAATGACAGTGTAGGTTGCCCCCTGATAAATAAGGGGATAGCATTTCTGCTTCATAGGGTACAGTCAATTGATGTATGATTTGAATATTCATTCCATGTCTATGCAATAAAGAGTGATATTATTTGGTTCATGCTTTCTGAAGTGCTCCTCATTTTACTGTAGTGAACAGACAGCTTGATAGCTGAGCTCCTAACATTTTGGAGCCTCAGTCTTCTGGAACCCTCTGTGCCTGTACAGGGATTGCCTTACTTTTTTTACATTGGTAAGGGTTTGAATTATGATCTTTTGGACCGACATTTTTGAAGGACTTCTGCCCTGAAAATGGAGGTCACTTGTAACTATCCATCTCCTGACATAGCATCGTAACGCAGGCCACAACTCCAGTGTCATACAGTTTGAGAGGACTGTGAGGTCCACAAACAGCATGGAGTGTTCTGATGATGTGCATGTCATGTTGCAGAAGTCTGGTCGGTCTTCTGTGATGTGAGGCTGTCAAATGTTGCATCTTTAACAAAGTTATACATCATTTAAAGGCCACACGAACTTCCTGGTTTAATGCTGTACATTTTCCATGCAACTATACTACACATGTCAAATTAAACACCAACTTGTTACGCAACACTTTGTTGATTAATAATGCTCCGATATGTTTCAGCCTTAACTGTTGGCCATCTTCAAACAGCATTCCTTAGCATGTGCAGCTTATGTTTCAAATTAAATGTTAGAAATTCCACATATGATTAAAATTATTGTTTTGATGATTAAATGTTAGCAATTCTTAAAATCAGTGTTATAGTTAAAATAGAGTATGAAATTACTTTCCTGTTGATATGATTGTTGTGTCCAAACATGTGTTACAGTCTTTCTGCAGTGAAGTAAGTTCTGGAATCTGTGAATATGGATAATAAATTCTAATTAGAATTTTAATGGTGAACATGAAAGATAATGCTAAGCATGTACACTGAGTACTACTCAGTAAAGCGTATTCATTCATAGCATGGACACGTGACACCGGGCATCTGGTATGTATTATGATACATACTCGGCAAAAATCTTTCCTATTCACCATTAACCTTTTAGCGCTGAACGTCAACTAAAGTGGATGCGCAGTGGGCCCTTTAAATAGCCGAACGGCCGCTAAATTCCGGTGTCAAAAGGTTAAAGTTCTCCTTAGAGTGTATCGTCCATACTCAGATTCCAGAACCTGCTGAAAGACTGTAACACATCTTATGTTTATTGAACTGTGCATCATTGTAATAGTTGAAGAATAAAAGACCAACTTGATGTCATTTGCTGTTTTATTTCACTTCTTATGTACTCAGCATGTTTTGGATATTAATATATCCATCAGGAGCTTGTGACTGTGTTGTTGAATTACCAAATCGGTCTTTTGTTCTCAGATCGTGTGTTGGAGATTTGGTGCGGCTGGGTTTGAGTAGTGTCCGTGTTGCAGGCTGAAGCCTGCAACACGGACACTACTCAAATCCAGCCGCACCAAATCTCCAACACACAATGAACTGAGAACAAAAGACCGATTTGGTAATTCAACAACAGTCACAAGCTCCTGATGGATATATTAATATCCAAAACATGCTGAGTACATAAGAAGTGAAATAAAATAGCAAATGACATCAAGTTGGGCTTTTATTCTACGACTGTAACACAAGTTTGAATGCAGCAATTGTATGAACAGGAAAGTAACATTATACTGTATTGTAACTATAACACTGATTTTAAGGATTGTTAACATTTAATCATCATCATAATAATTTTAATCATGTGAAATTTCTAACATTTAATTTGAAACACAAGCTGCACATGGTAAAGAAAGGTTCCTGAAGATGGCCTACAGTCAAGGCTGAAACATGTCGGAGCATTAATCAACAAGTAAAGTGTTGTGCAACAGGTTGGTGTTGAATTTTACATGTGTAACTTCCTGTTGTTCGAAAGATCCATTGGTCTGATGTGAATTAATGAAAAACTGCACAGGTTGTGTAGCATCAAATGACCAACAGCAAGGTAAATGTGGATGATGAACAAAAAGGGATGTGTGTGTCCATCAGCTAATGAAATCCAAAACTCATTTGTTTAGCTCATTCAGCACTTTATATTATTACATAATAAATTAGGACACACACAATACAATCCTGGGCCCTAAAATTGCAGCCTTTCTCTGTGGAGAAGTCTACAAAAAAAAAAAACACATAATTTATGCAGCCTGAAATCTATGTTACTTAACAACTCTGCTTATCCATAACACTGCAGGCATGCATTCATTTAAAGGAGATACAGACAGAGGTGCACTGTGTTTATGAAACTTCTTGACCTACTCCATGAATTTTTCATGATAACTTTCCTGATGTATATGGCATTCATTCATATTGCCAATATTAAAAGAATGTTGATTCTGAAGACACACACTGGCCTATTACACTCCCATACACACCTTGCTCTCCCAAGTGGTCTGTTACCTTATGAGTTCATTATATGTAATCTTTAAAATGGATAAATATAGGTTTAACCCAACAAACAAAAAATTTGGGAGAGAAATTGTAAGGACTACAAATAATATTTTATTCTTGCACACTGGAACCACATTACTGAAAATACTGAAAAGAATTGTACAATTATCTTTTTTTTTTTTTTTTTAAATGTTTGTTTCAGTGTAGGAACCTGACAAAGTAACATTTTGAAATACCCTGTGACCCCTTTTTTTTTTCAATAGGGCTGGCTTTGAATGCTTTTGCTATAACACTGTTTGCTGACCTTGGAGTTCCATTACTAATCATACTGTTACCCAGTAACACCCAGGGCAGAGTCCTTGTCCAGGAGTAAACAGCTACAGAACAGTGAGATCTTCAACACATTCAGTTCAGCCTGTTATTACTCTACATTGTAACACTATGCGCTCTTCTGAATAATTACTCCCTTTATTTATGAACTTCCTGTTACCACATTATTAATACTATGCTCACTGATGCATTCTGTAAATGCCCTCTATGGCTCAGATCCTCAATATACTGACATAGAAAAAGTAAATACACTATTAAGCGAGAGTAGTTAGTTAATATGGAAAATCACTGCAGGCCACCATCACCTGCCAATCTGTCCTATGTACATAATTACATTTCTAACCATTCTTACACAACTAAATGCAAAAATTAAAGCATACTGCTGCACAAATGTATACTCCAAATCATACAAATTCCAGAATGTCAATAGAGGAGTAATGTTACCTCATACGACCATTATTCATTTTAGGAGGCATTGGCAAACCTTTTCTATAGGGTTGCCATTGTGCATGAGGAGGCCTGTCACTTGAACCCCTCCACATCATAGCGATTAAAAGATAAAACCCACCTACACACTTTGCAAAGAATTCAATTACAGCTATAAATAAAGGTGTAGAAACCTCTATAAAAACAGACATTTCTCTCAAGAACTTAAGCGAAAAATCTCCAACAAACCGAATGGAATGAAGGATGCCAGTTATGCAAGCTACAATCAACACAGCCATGAAACACACAGCTCTTTTGGCATTAGGCAGCGTAATAACTGAAGCAAAATTTGTCATTATTTCTTCCATTATATCCCCCCATTTTTGTTTTACTTTATCCCAGTTATTGTCATTATCAGCACTCGCTGCACCAGTTTCTGAAGTCTCTTGTCGTGTTCCATCAACTCCCTCCGATTGACTGAACTTTGCTGTGTTTTTGGAAGTAACATCTGCAGGTCTGTAAACAAGCCACAACACATTAAAAAAGCAACATTACAATCTGAAACAGCTTACACAAGCATCATACAGCACTGCCAGAATCACAATTTGCTTGGATATACATAAACATGAACACATTTACACCATGTGCTGGCAATGAGTACATTAAACATACATATTATATCAACCAACTGTAAAATACAGTCAGAATACAACATATTTAGACTGTTATCTTTCAGTATGTTGATACATTTAGACACAGAGTGTGATGTCATACATAAAGTAAACATGATATGGGTATTCTGGTGGTAGAATATTACAAGCAGGTGTGTGCTAAAGAAGTTCAGTGCGCAGTCGGCTTATAGCAGAGGCTAGTGACTTAGCTTCTGGGGTTTAGCTGATGTCTCACAACAGACACAGGTGGCAAGAACCCAAGGACAAATACCATGAAGTCTCAAGCATTCCTGGGCCGTGACAGTGTGTGTTCAGTTATTTCCCAGTGTTTCATAGGATCACAGTGCCCAACAACACACCTTCCCATCCCAGAACACTTGCATCTTCAGCAACACTACTGTGAGAATCTCACGTCTCATGAGAGTAGTCAAACTTTTCCAAACTCTGACACAGAAGGACACTCATGTAGTTTACCTTATACATTTTAGATGCAGGATCATTTCATTGTCAACAAATCTGACTTGTTTGATTTGGAACCAGTAATGTCCAAATGCCAAGTCATGCAACCTGACCCATACAGCACACCCTGCTGGAGCTCCAACACAGTCAGGTCCTGAAATAGGGTTAATGACTTCAAGGGTCATTAAATACACACATTTAAATCAAGTTACTGTGAATTACAAGTGCAAGCAGATACAACATTTATTAACAATAAATGATACATTTCTAAGATGGTGTATGAATAAATTTTAAGCTCGTGGTTCCGTGCATCGTAATTCAATATTAATAAAAATCCAACCAGATGCAACAGTATGCAGATATTTATTTACTGCAAAGCTACTCTACATGTTTCGGGTGTCACAGCACCCATCATGAGTACTAAAAACTGTAACCGCAGCCTCTGGTACAGGTCATACTACTGGTGCAGCTACTTCCCTCCATGGCCTGAATACTTTTAAACTGGCAGTACAAACACAGTTTCACCAAGGAAAAGAGAGACCAGATTAAAGCCCATGAAGATAGAACAAGCCTAAAATGTATTTTGAAGTTATTAATTGTGTGCATTTTGCTTAATATTTGTTAATATAGCCAAGTCAATGCACAAGTTACAAACATAGATCAAAGAATGGTCTTTCACCACTTACATATTTTGGTATGACTGTGTCATCCTCAGACAGTTGGTACACGGAATTTAAAACCTGCTAAAATATAATTAATTACATCCACAATATGCACTATATACACATATATCATTCAGCAGCTAAATTTGAAGTGTTGGGTGGTTGATGTACGTAATCAAAACGGATGGAACACAATCCCTAATTAGGTATTTGTATATGCAGATGAATGCTGCAAAGACACAATTAACACAGAATTTTAATCATCCTCTGTATTTCATATATTTTACATAAAAACTACAAAAATCATAATGATGTGTATGTAATAATTTCATAATACATAATGCTCATAACATGTTTATGTACATACACCAACTACCCTGCACTCTAAATTTAGCTGCTGAATGGTATATATAATTAACAATGCACATGTAATTAATTATACTGGAGCAAGTTTTAAATGTGGTGTACAAACTCCCTGAGGATAGGACAGCCATACCAAAACAGATGTGGTGAAAGACCATATTTTATGTATGTTTGTAATTTGTGCACTGACTTGGTTGTATAAATGAAAGCCTGGAAGAGCATATATCCTTATCCTGCTGCTGGCGATGACAACCAAGCTCATGCCACTATAAACAGGGTGTTTTTTTCCTGCTTGACCATTGAGCACTGGTCCAGCACTCTGTCAGCAATGCATAGTATGATGCATGACTGGACTGGGAGGTTGAAAGGTCAATGGCAGGAGCTAGACAACGATCGCAGTGATGACAACCTTTAGGAAGTCTAATGAAAACTCACTAGAGCATAATGCCAGCACTTACGGTCAGGTAGGAAAGAAAAAACATCCTCTAGGTGCCAACAAGCTATGTAAATTATATCACAGAATTTGCACGGTCCTGTTTAAGCACCAGTGGTTCTCACAGCTGTCAATATTAAAACTCTGGTCTTATTCAACATGATATTACATTGTTGGTATATACAGGGTCTCCACTATATGACACTCCATAAGCCCAGTATGCTGCACTAATCTAGGCTGGCTCGCTGTCACAAGCATGTTCACAGCATCATAATTTAAACACCCTGCAGGTACAAAACTTTCAGAAAAACCTCCTGCCTTCTGCTTATGGTAGAAGAGTTACATATTCAGCAGTACAAATTTTCTGAGGTTTCAGTGCTTATAACCAATGAAGATTTCTGTCCAAAATATTTACCAAAGGAAATAAAATGAAGCAGAGCTACCCTGAAAATGGAGGCAGCAGGTTCCTCCAAAATGTTTGCACCTATCAACCACACTAAATACAGATCTTCAAGGCCCACCTTCGTACACACAAAAGCCTGCTACTGGACACCACCTTGAGCCACTCCATCCCAGGTTACAGCTTCAGAATGTAATTCTGATAACATCCATTTTCTAATATTAACCTACCACTAAGTCTTTCTCCTTCCAAGTATTCTCAAATGTGCCAAGTTTTTCCCCCAAATTAAACTTGTGCAAATTTCTTACCTAAATAATTAAATGCATTGCATTTAACTTTATTCAGAAGTGGGCAGTTGCTCAGGTCCCTGCGCTCATGTGGAAGAGTCAGATGATCCTCCTGGTCTATAATGTATAGGCTTCATTCACAGATATACTGTGTAGTATTGTTATTTGGGTAGCCAATTATATGATAAATGAAGCAATGAATTCCATACATAATGCAATGACACATCCAAGAGATGATATGAATTCTACATGACTACATTCATAATGACAAAAACCTACTTTTGTAACATAAATATAGCACTAGTGGTGGCAAACTAAAATCTGTTAGTACAGTACCTGTAATTCCCACCCATGTTTTGAGGGACAGGAAATTTGTAAGCCTCTTCCTAACAGTGCACAAATCTTTTTGCAGATCATACTCTGATTCTGTAAGGATCACCACATCTCTGAAATATTACATTGATACCATCATTAAGTCAAACACTGTAGCATGATCTGAACTATGCTGACAGTTCATTCAGTTCAGAGCTATGTTAATTTACCTGTAAGATCCTAAGGTTTCCACAAAACGTCTTTCCTTGTAATGGCCCAGAAACAATCTGTTTATTAACATCTGTTTGGCAAATATCTTAACTTCCTGTTCCTCTGTTAGCTTTTCTGTTATGTCATCACTGGGAACTTGCAGACCTGGGCCTTTTCCCCCAGGTACATGCATATATGACATTATGTCCAATGAACAGTTGTGCGGCTGAATACCACTGGAAAAAAAAAGTTTCTTCCACACTACTTTCTCCATACACATACCCAAGAGTCACTTATACTAACCTGGCTCTTACTTTGTATTATATGGATGGTATTCGGTGTATAAAAATACATACACCTTCCAAATTACGCATTTCACGAAATTAATACAGCTTTTCAAGGCTTCAGGCTTCTAACACAGTCTGAACAAGGCCTTCGCTCTTCTGGGATGTTACAGTGCGTAGATTGGTAGTTACGTACCGACGTTTCGGGATAGCCTATCGGTCCCATCTTCAAGCAGAAGGTTGCCGTGTGAAGATGGGACCGATGGGCTGTACCGAAACGTCGGTAACTACAAATCAACGCTGCTTAACATCCCAGCGCAGACCTTAATAACATAGCTTGCACAGGGTTCAACATAACATTGTAACCAATCGCAAAATGCTAATAGTGAAATGTGAGCAAGGAGGCTTTCCTCTCTAGTCGTTGCTAGCTTAGAGAAGACATGGTACACCGGTGCACGTAGGGAATTTCATGTTTTTCAAGCATAATGCTAATACACGCCAAGTTACACACATTTCTATGTTACACATACGTACACTTCTCCACTTCTTATGCTTTGAGATGAAAATATATTACTTAATATTGTCTTAGGCTTACACGTAGCACGGATAAATTGTAGTGAACTACTAGATTCTCTGTGACTACGTGTCCATGTGTGAGAGAACGGACAGATGACCCGTAGATATGAACTGTGCCCGTGGCGAAGTCCAGGCATATACGACTGTGATTTAAAAGAAGAATTATGTCTGGTCGTTCAGTTTGTGTTGTACACAGTGGCGTTACGATGCTTAGACTCAAACCGAAATGTCCCGCCTGAATTATTCTTTTCCTGATAAAATACATATTGGACGATACATACAAAATACGTATATGAAAAACGTAATTTTGTCACTACCGTGATCGGCATTTTCATAAATTAGTAGTTTTGCACATGCATGTGCAATGAAGACGTTACAAGGCACTGAAGAGTCAAGTCTTCAGTTCTTCTGCGTCGACAGGGAAATAGTTACTGGTGTTGGGGCAGAGGTGGATACCCCCATTGCAGGGTCTGATCCAGATCATATACCCGACGACTCCTTGACATTGTGAGAGTATCGGATCTTATGGCGTTGCGTATAACCGTGTATTAATGAAATCGCAGAAATTGAAACCAACAAAACACTCGGTATTTTGTTGGTCTTAATTTCTTTGGTCTGCAAATCTTGCATTATAACGCATTATTTCTATTATTTGAGTATGCTGTATAATTCACAGCTTGAGACATTTATAATTGAGCCTTTATTGACGCGAAATTATTTCTCGAAGCACCGTCACTAATAACACGTCATATATGTGCTTCCCGATAAATTATCAATATGGATTGGAAGCCCTTGTATTTCACTAGACACTTTAGCAATGTTCTGTCCATGCTTTGTGCTCTTGTGCGTGGGCTGTGAGAGTAAATGAGATTCAAAGTTAACACAGTGCTGATGAAGATTGCCATTTTCTGTGTAGGGATAAAAGTAGATATGTGAATGGGTACCAACATTTGGAAGGAGCTTGCTTCCTCCATCTTCAGGGTAGTCCAGAATGAGTAAGCTGTGCCCCCAGTACATTGTAGAGTGCCACTGGCCCAGTACTCTATCCCCTGCGTAATACCCACTTTTCCAGCTCAATTTGCTCCTCTTGGACTAACCTGATGATGGAAGCAGCAAGCTCCTCTGAATTGCTGGTACCTCTGTACCAGTCTGCATGGTATCATATTCTAGGATACTAGAATCTTCAGAAAATGACTGTGTTTGTTGGAATATTTTGTGTTTAATGATAATGACAATACATTGTCTTGAGCATACATATATTTAAGCCAGTGGAGTGGAATGGAGCATACTGGAGCCTGACATCATAGTACAAAAGACTTTATCATGTTAAAATCATGTCTATGCTGCTTTGACTTGCATGGGCTCTAAATTCAACAATGCATCAGTAGTGTCCAATCTGTGGCTTTGGCCAAACAACAACACTCCATACAGTCTTCCACAACACAGTCATGCTTTTTTATATTATTCCAGGCCACAAGATAAGACAATGAGCTTTATATGCTTATGATGAACTAGACATAGTCAAAGCGATAAAAATTGGAAGATTGAGGTAGCTGGAACACCTGTTTAGAATGTAAAAACTGGATCCTTGCAGAAAGCTTACTTTACTTAAACCAAAAGGCACTTGACATGTAGGAACACCTAAGTTGAGGTGGCATGAGTCAGTTGAGGAAGGTCTAAAGAAGATCAGTGTGAGGAACTGGAGACATAAGTCACAGGACCAAGAAAAGTGCAGGATAATTTTGAGAGAGGCTAAGGTTCACCAAGGATTGTAATGTCAAAAGAATAAGATCATCCAGGCCACCATCAGACCTGTACAAATGTCTAGAACTTTAGGGAAAAAAACTGTACAAAACTTTATCTATTAACATAGGATGGAGATCTCACTCCCATTGCAAAAACATCATAAAAACACGTTAAAATATGGTCTAAAATTAGGTGAAAAAATAATTGTGTATCAAAAACAAGAATTTTTTTAAAATAAAGAAGGTAGGCAGTTTAGAATTTCCTTTTTAATGTATAAAGCACACTGCAGTCTGTTACAACGGTATCAGTTCCAGGGAATTTTCAGTTTGTTCACATGCATTGTGCCAAGGGGATATCACCTAAAGATTATTTCAAAGCTCCAGTTCACTGAGCACTCACTGTCAAGCACTTTATGTCAAAAAAATCTACTATTGGATTGAAATCATCAAACCCCCCCCCCCCCCTTCAAAAAATTTTGTTTTTAATGGATTTTTTCCCTTTTCCCAAAATAAAATTCCCCCCTGAAAAGTTAAAAATTTTCTGAAATATAAAAAATTATAAAAAAAA
>Ga0123355_10006768_pt1 | contig 17056 bp, 17 predicted proteins | sample TergutEmb28metaG_3_FD_89872 | JGI IMG/M metagenome (GOLD analysis project Ga0123355, IMG submission 89872) | Embiratermes neotenicus P1 segment gut microbial communities from Petit-Saut dam, French Guiana - Emb289 P1 | ecosystem: Host-associated > Arthropoda: Insects > Digestive system > Gut ...
ACATTTCCTCTATGTCATAATAAGCATCGTCCGATATTTTGATTTTACGCATTTTCAATCCGCTCCTCAATATCGGAAAAAACGTCCTCAAAGTCTCGCATCGGTATGCCTGCCGCAATATCCCTGTCTACCTTGGCAAGCATTTGCCCCAATCTGTGTTGCGCCATCATCCTTTGGTATGCTTCAACACTCATTACAACCAAATCCGCTTCGCCATTCTTGGTTAGTAAAACAGGCGCATTCGACTCGCGGCAATGCTTGGAAAGCAAATTGTAGTTGTGACGAATGCTTGTTGAAGGCTTTACATCCGGCATAAATCCAATCATTATTATCACTCCTTACAGTATTTAATCATTATTATGTAAATACTATATCATGCCTGGTTGAAAGTAGCAATATAGTCTTTTAAATTGAGAACGGGCTTTATGTCCGTTCTTAATTTAAAATGACTTTCCTAAATTCAGCGGTTTATGCTATAGCATACAAGACGATTTTGAATTTAAACCGCTATAAAATTTTGTAGGTATACACCAAAACCCTATAACGTAAAAAGGGATGCAATTTTGCACCCCTTAGCGTTAGCATTCTAATATTCGTGTCTTTGTATCAACCCTAAAGTCCAAATGCCTTTTCTTAATTCCAAAAGCAAAGCGGAGCAAATTATGCCGCTAAAAACGGGAACAGATAAACTCCAATATAGCGTATTGACACCCCGGCTACCAACCCAAGAAACGGATTTTTTGTTAATGCCGTTACAGCCATAGCCGTTGCGGCTTCTGCTGAAGCCAGTGGTGTTGTATTCACGTTCAGGTTTAGATGCGGCGGGGGGCCCAAGAAGAAAACGTTTCTTAAATTAGGTACGAATGTGGAGAAGAACCCTATTATGAACAAAAAGCCGGTAATTGCCTGAACAGGCACGTATTTTACTGCCTTTATCATCAGCCCTAAAAACAGCAGTAATCCACACAGTAACATCATGATTACGCCGGCCATTACCGGCCAGGGGGATGCAGCCGTTGCGGAAATTATGGCGCCTACAGGCGCACCGCCAAATATGACGCTTGGGATATCGGCAAGGCTGTTTATAACGGTTAGATGATCCATATTTTGCGTATGCGTTCCCCCGGTAAAACCAGCAGTAATATTACCGAAAGCAATGTTTGTGCCAATGTTTAGTGAAATAAATGCCAGTGCAAACATAATCGCATACAAGCTGAATTTAGGCTTTACAATTTTAAAATCTGCCCAATATTCTTTTGTCCAAAACTTTGGATTTTCATTTTGTGTCATGTCGCCTTCATAACCTGCGTCAGATGCCATGGTGGCAATGTTAACGCGCCGTCCTCTTTTTCCGGTTACAGGGTCTTTTTGCAGGAATACAAAATCAAGCGTAGGCAATGTAACGGATACGGCGATGACATACACTAAGGCATGCGGGTTTGGCGTTGCAGGAAAATGTACAAATGCGGCATGTGTGACAAGTGCCGATACAAGAGAGATTATCCCTGTTCTCTTGGCTTGCTTTAGCATGTCCAGACTAATACCGGCTACCATAAGCCCAACGCCGGCCATCATTCCCCATAAAACCGGGTTGCCTGCCCATTCCGCAATTCTGGTCACACCGCCAAATAACCCAAGGGGAACCATTACAACCACTGCCAGCAACAATGCCGCAACGCGCTCGTTCATTCTTTTCATAAAATGCGAAACAGTGAGTATAGAAGATTGTCCCGAAATTGGCGTGACAGAGCCGGTTACTAAGTTACCAATTGCACCAACAAGAAACGCAAAAGCGGTTGGTTTCATTTTATAGCCTTGCGCTGCTGCCCAAGCCAACATGGTTAACCCGTTAATTGAAACAAAGATGACCGCAATGACTAATGTACTGAAGTCTGACATAAAACATCTCCTCTATCCTTTTTATTAAGTGCCACGTGCATACTACCAAACTGTTTGTTGAAATGTCAACCATGCGGTATAATAATTCACAAGGAAAAATTCAGTTGGTGATAAAATATCACCAACTGAAAATCTCCAACGCATTTTACTGCAACTCAGGAGGCAACGACAATGAATACAAAAGCACTAAACACCCTGGAATACACAAAAATAATAGAAATGCTGCAAAGCCGCGCTGCTTCCCCAATGGGAAAGCAACTGGCTACGGAGCTTACTCCAATGACATATATCAATGACATCAAACGCGCACAGGCGGAAACATCCGCCGCAGTGGGGATTATTTTGCGCAAGGGCAGTTTGCCGCTGGGCGGAATCCACGATATCAAACCGGCGCTAACCCGTGCGCTGGTGGGCGGTATGCTGCAAGCGGAAGAACTGCTGCAAGTAGCGGAAAGCCTATATGTATGCCATAAAGTAATAAACTACGGCAAAGATAGAAACGAAGAACCGACCTGCATAGCCCCCTATTTCGACGCCATCACGCTGATAGACACGCTGGAAAACGAAATAAACCGCTGTATCAAACCTTCAGGAGAAATCGCGGACAATGCAAGCCCTAAACTTGCGGATATCCGCCGCAATATTCGTGTTGCCCATGATAAAATCCGTGACCATTTACAGGGTGTCATTCATTCTGCTTCATATAAAAATATGTTGCAAGACGCCATTGTTACCCTTCGGGGCGACCGCTTTTGTGTGCCTGTCAAAGCGGAATACCGCGGCAGCTTTCCGGGAATGGTACACGACCAATCCTCTACAGGGGCAACCGTTTTTATGGAGCCGCTTAGCGTGGTGGAACTTAATAACAAAATAAAAGACCTTCATTTTGAAGGGAGGCGCGAAGAAGAACGCATTTTGCTAAAGCTGAGTAACCTTGTGGGTTCTCATGCTGATATTCTCGACAGCAACTTGGAACAAATTACCTACTTGGATTTTGTGTTTGCTAAAGGTGAATTATCGCTGGCCATGGAAGCTACCGAGCCTATCTTTAACGACCACAGGTTTGTGCATATCAAAAAAGGGCGGCATCCGCTGCTAAACCGCGACACCGTTGTACCTACAGAAATTTACCTGGGCGGCGAATTTTCTATGCTGCTGATTACAGGCCCGAATACAGGCGGTAAAACCGTGTCGCTTAAAACCCTTGGCCTGCTTTCGTGCATGGGGCAGGCCGGGCTGCATATCCCGGCGGCGGAAACTTCCGAGCTCACCGTATTTGACGACATTTTCGCCGACATTGGCGACGAGCAAAGCATTGCGCAAAGCCTAAGTACCTTTTCGTCCCATATGAAAAATATCGTCAGCATTTTGGACGGCCTAAGCCACAACGCCTTGGTACTTTTAGACGAACTTGGCGCGGGAACAGACCCGACGGAAGGGGCGGCGCTTGCCATTGCCATACTGCAATATTTACGCACACGGCAAGTACGCACGGCCGTCACCACCCACTACAGCGAGTTAAAGCTTTTCGCGCTTTCCATGGAAGGCGTGGAAAACGCCAGCTGCGAATTTGACGTAGAAACGCTACGCCCTACGTATCGCCTGCTCATTGGCATCCCCGGCAAAAGTAATGCCTTTGCCATCGCAAAACGCCTTGGCTTGCCCGATGCCATCATCGACGAGGCGCGCGCAGTGTTAAGCCAAAAAGATATCCGCTTCGAAGACGTTATAACCGACCTGGAAGCCAGCAAAAAAGCGGTACTTCTGGAGCAGGAACGCGCACAAATATACCGCCGCGAAGCTGAAAAACTCCGCGAAGACGTGGCCAAGCAAGAAGAAAAGCTGCGCACCCAAAAAGAAAAACTCATGCAGCAAGCCAAACGAGAAGCACTGGAAACCATCCAACAAGCCCGCAAGGAAGCAGACGAACTCATTACAAAAATGCAAAAGCAGCTGCAAACCGCAAACCAGCGGGAAATAGAAGAAGCAAAACGCCAAATGCGGGAAGGGTTAACCAGCCTGGCCGAGGGCATTGGCCCTGTAGAAGAAAAGCCTTTACGCAAACCGCCGGAAAACTTGCGCCGTGGCGATAAAGTGTTTATCCATTCTATGAACCAAACAGCCACCGTGTCTGCCCCGCCAAACGCGAACGGCGAGGTGCAGCTACAGGCGGGCATTCTAAAAATAAAAGTACACGTAAGCGATTTATCCCTGGAGGAAGAAGAACAAGCCGTACAAAAATTCACTCCCAAAGCCGGTAGCGGCGGCTCTAAGATGAAATCGTTAAACATCTCCACAGAGCTGGACCTGCGCGGAATGTTACCGGAAGAAGCCACTTCCGCCGCCGATAAATATTTGGACGATGCTTTTCTTGCCACCCTAAGCAATGTCACGTTGATACATGGCAAAGGCACCGGTGCAGTCCGCAACGCCATTCACGCATTACTAAAGCGGCACCCGCATGTGCAGGAGTACCGCTTAGGAAAGTATGGCGAGGGCGAGGCCGGGGTTACTGTGGCTACGTTAAAATAAGCAGTAAAAACATTTTGAGGTAAAGGAGACCGACTATGTATAAGTCACTAAATGCAGGGCTTGTTGGAATACAAGCTAAAGGTTTCGAAGATACGCTGGCAATAGCGAAACAGTTTGGCTACGGCGCTGTCAGCTATAACCCCGAATCCCTTGAGGCCGAGGGGGTAGACGTTTACAAAGCGCTTGACCTGATGGGGCAGTACGGCATAATCATATCTGATTTTGGATTTCCCGTTTCAATAACAAACCAAGAAGCCTTTAACGAAAGTTTTTCCAAGCTGGAAAAAACAGCAAGATTTGCTGCCAAGCTGGGCATACACCGCACCACCACCTGGATGATGAGTTCATCTAAGGAACTCGAATACGCCGAAAATTTCCGCTTTCATACAAAAATATTCAAGCTTATTGCAGAGGTATTGCGGGAATATGACGTACGCTTTGGAGTGGAATTTCTTGGCCCAAAAGGCGCCCGTACGGCTTACCGGTACCCGTTTATCCATACAATCGATAAAATGCTGGAGCTTTGCGATGCCGTAGGCACAGGAAATATCGGGCTTTTGCTGGACGCGCATCACGCATATACATCCGGCCTTAAAGGCGCAGCGTTCGCCAAGTATATCAGGGACGAAAAAGATATTGTGCTGGTTCATATCAATGACAGTGCCCCAAATATACCTTTAGATGAAATCCCCGACTCGCCGCGCTATTACCCCGGCGAACCGGGCAGCGGAGGCAACGACCTGAAAGCATTTATGCAAGCACTTGCAAATTTAAAATACACAGGCCCTGTAGTGGCCGAACCTTTTAGCAAAACCCTTAATGGCTTGGATAACATGACCATAGCAAAAATTATATCCGAAAGCACGGACAGCGTATGGCCAAAAATTAATAAGGAGGCATGAAATGAAAAAAGGCGTACAAGCATTCACAGTAAGGGACTTTTTGGGAACCCCGGCACAATGCCGCGAATCCTACAAAAAAATAGCCGATATGGGCTACGACAGTGTTCAGGCTTGGGCAGCAGGCGGCATGACCGCACAGGAAACACAAGATTTACTTACGGAGCTTGAGCTTGTAAACTGCTCTGCCGGGGGTTCTTTCGAAGAAATGTTAAAGGACAGGACGGCTACTACAGAAGCCGTAAAAACCGCGAAAATCTATAACACAAAGTACATTGGCGTGGGTACACTTCCGCACGAATACCGCTACACCAAAGACGGCTTTAAGCATTATGCCGCCGGTCTTAATAAAATTGCGGCAGAACTTAAAAAAGAAGGCTGCGCCTTACTCTATCACCATCACGCTCTGGAATTTTACTCCTTTGGCGACGAAAACGGCATGGACATCATGGTACGGGAAACCGATCCGGAAGGCGTATACTGGACGCTGGATACCCACTGGCTGGTATCGGGCGGCGTGGACCCGGTGCAATGGATTAAAAACCTGAAAGGCAGGGTGCCTATTATCCACTTCAAAGACTACGGTATTGTAGAAGGTGCCGTGAAAATTGAAGATGTTGAAAAATGCTTTGCGGAAGTGGGGCAAGGAAATATCAACTGGCCGCCAATCGTTGAAGCGGTAAGGGAGACAGGCATCAAATATGTAATCGTCGAACAGGATACGTGCAAGGGTAACCCGTTTGACAGTTTAAAGATTAGTTTTGATAATCTTGTGAAATTTGGAGTTTAGACAAAATCAACTGGCCCGAAAAATCGGACCAGTTGATTTTTTATTTTTAATAATCCCGCATCCGCTTCCACACATCCAAAATCATCTGATACCTACGCGGCGGCATCCCCCTAAACGGCACATTGCTTGTACAAAAAATATATCCGCCGCCGGGTTTTCCATATGTCATGCAATACTCGGCACTCGCAATAACTTCTTCATCTGTTCCTGTTTGTAAAGCAGCACAATGCACATTACCGCAAAGGCATACTTTATCCCCTACCAGTGCCTTCACTTCTTTGATATCCACACCCGCCATAGGGTCTATAGAATGTAGCCCATGCGGCTTGCAATCCACCAGCTGGTCAAGAATTGGCATGATATCGCCATCGGTATGTTTAATCATATACATTCCGGCTTTTTTGCCTTCTTCAATAATTTTTGCCAGGTAGGGTTGAATAAAAATACCGAAATTTTCCGGCGAAAGGAACGGGCCGTTATTATAGCAATAATCGCTGCAAAGCAAGCCCACTTCCACCCCGTGTTCTGCCAAAAGTTTGTTGTTTTCGATTGCCCCATTCATATGCCTTTTTGCGTCTTCGTGTAGCCCTTCCGGGTCATCTGCCATTTTGTAGGCAAAATCGTACATTGCATTGCCGTCCGGAATAGAAAATGTGCCGTCGGCATGGTAGCCAAACATACGCTTGCCCCGGGTCAGCTCCGCTATCTTTTTGAATAAAAACGCAAGCTCCGGAGCCATTTTGCCGTCACGTATATAGCCTATCCCATATGGCCCCGGCATGATGGCATAGTCCAAAGCTTCGTATACATACGTATAATCTTCCGCCAGTTGGTTTAATGCGCGCTGTTTTTCAAGTTCGCAAAGCTTTCCTATTTCATTGGGATGAAGAATATGCGGGTTCAAATTTTTGTTAAACATTTCTTCCGCAAGTTGGAATTCTAATTCAAATGTAGGTACTTGATCCGGCTGCTTTAAAGTGAGTGCAGCAATGGCTCGTTCTTTTGGTGTCATAATAATCCCCTTTACTTTGCAATTCAGTTGGTGATAATTTATCACCAACTGAAATTCTTGATATGCAATTTTATAGGCATTCTACCCTACTTTCACAAACCAGCGCAACACTGTGTAACGATAAATTTCGCATTTTTTATGTACATATGCGCTCGTTCCTGATATAGTGTTACGGAATTATGACAAAAATATTAAATATACGAGGGAGCATATGAAAAAATTAATGTACTTATGTGCCATTGCTGTTTTTATTTTGGCATCGGCGGGGCTTGCAAGTGCTGCGTACGCCCATACAGTCCGCGTTGGGCTTGTAAGAGTTTTTTACAACCAAGACAACATTTCTATTTCCACAACAAGTATCGATATTGGGCGTGGGAACGCGGATGGGTCGTTCGAGTTTAACCGTACGCTAAATTCATCAAATGGTTTTACCATACGTACAGAAAGCGGACAAATTGTTGTACGCGCGGGCGGACAGACCGTGTTTACTTTCTTAAACGATGTTACCGGCGGAGCGCAAATTAGGGCTTCCGGCGGTGGCATATTAACCATGGGGGCCTATACTTTCCGCGGAGCTGTTGAATTCCGTCCTTCCGGCGCGCGCGTTACCGCCATCAATGTCATTTGCCTTGAGGAATATTTGTATGGCGTTTTGCCCATGGAAATGTCGCCGTCCTTTCACATCGAAGCTTTACGGGCGCAGGCCGTTGCGGCGCGTACATTTGCTATGTATACTATGAACAGCAGAAGCTATGCCGCCAGAGGGTTTGACCTGTGCGACAGAACATGCTGCCAGGCATACCGCGGCGCAGGCAGGGAAGAAGATATTATGGTTCAAGCCGTGCGCGATACACGCGGGCTAATGATGTTTACCGGAGACAGTGATATCCCGGCGTTTACGCCGTTTTTCTCGTCCAGTGGCGGGGCTACAGACAATTCCGAAAATGTATGGGGGAGTGCGCTGTCTCACCTGAGGGGTGTTGTAGATATTTATGAACAAAACCCACGGATTTGGTCACGTACTTACACATGGGCGCAACTTACCGCCGCAGTCAGGGCACAAGCACCTAATGCGAATATTGGAACCGTGACAGGCGTTACCATTGTGCAAGAACATCTTGGGCGTGTTCAGGAGTTAACATTTATTGGCACAAATGGCCAGTGGACAGCAACCCGCCAGCAAATTCTGACTGTTTTCAGGCATATCGACAGGTCGTTGTACAGCCGCAATTTCTATCTTGTAGGCGGGGGAACCGGCGCAGGATTGACTGTTTATGTAACATGCGGGCATATAACCCGTAGCGCACCTGTTACCGATTTGTATGTCATAGACCATACTGGAAATACGAGACGCATAACCACTGCATCCGTTTTCGACGGTGTTACTACCAGACATCTAAACCAAACTACCACGGTTACGGGCGGTACAGGCATTACTATTAACGGGCGTGGATGGGGCCATGGCGTAGGCATGAGCCAAAGCGGGGCAAACAGTATGGCACAGGCGGGGCATGATTTCCGCGCCATTTTACAGCATTACTATACCGGCGTTACGATTCGGGAATGGATACGATAATACAGGAGTGAAGCACATAACATGGAAACCCATTTGAAAAAAGAGGATTTTTATTACGATTTGCCCAAACACCTTATTGCGCAGCAGCCCATTGCACAGCGTGACGGGTCCAGATTAATGCACATTTGCCGGGCTACGGGCGAAATAACACACCATACATTTACCGATATAAAATCTATACTACGCCCCGGGGATTGCCTGGTTGTAAACGATTCGCGGGTTATTCCCGCGCGGCTGGTTAGCGATAACAATGTAGAGATGTTTCTGCACGAACGCTTAGACGAAAGCCGTTGGAGCGTAATGGTTAAGCCCGGCCGAAAAGCCCGTGAAGGCGACGTTTTGACATTTGCAAACGGCAGGCTTACCGCCACGGTGCAGGAAATAATAGAGGATGGCTTGCGCGTTGTGTCACTATCGCACGAAGGCGACTTCGAACCGCTGTTAGAAGAAATAGGCACAATGCCCCTCCCCCACTATATTGAAGAAGAACAAGAAGATACGACCCGATACCAAACTGTATACGCAAAAAATGACGGCTCTGTAGCCGCGCCTACGGCCGGTTTGCATTTTACAGATGCATTGCTTAATGATATCCGGAATATGGGCGTAAATATTGCCCAAGTGACATTGCACGTTGGCCTGGGGACATTCCGCCCCGTAAAAGAAGACGATATCACCAAGCACCTTATGCACAGCGAATACTGCCGCATAGAACCCGAAGTTGCGGAACTGATTAACCAAACCAAAAAAAATGGCGGCAGAGTTGTTGCCATAGGCACAACAAGCTGCCGCACAATTGAAAGCCGCGCAAACGAAAACGGTGAGGTTGCAGCAGGGTCCGGTAAAACGGATATCTTCATATATCCCGGGTACGAGTTTAAGGCTATGGACGGGCTGCTAACCAACTTCCACTTGCCGGAATCTACGCTGATTATGCTTGTGTCTGCTTTCGCCGGGCATGCAAAAACAATGGAAGCGTACAAAGAGGCCGTAGATCAAGAGTATCGCTTTTTTAGCTATGGCGATGCGATGATACTTTTGTAACAATTCGGGCGGCAGATTGCCGCCCCTACATAAAAATCTCTATTATGTTGCCCTAACAAACCAATACCGCAATATACCGTTAACGTAGGGGCGGCAACCTGCCGCCTCAGACTGAAGACAAAGTACGATTTTAACCTCGGACGGCCAATGGCCGCCCCTACAAAACATCGTAATTTCGCCATTTGCGCGTAGGGGCGCGCAGTGCGCGTCCGCTATTTTGCGGGTTTGTTTAATATCCAAACGTACCCTCCAGGGACTCATCATTGTCAACCCAGTCTTTGACTTCAATTACCCGGTAATTATTTTTGTCGTCACGGATAAATATTTTTTCGATACCCGCATTAATAATCAGCCGCTTGCACATTGCACAGCTACCGGCATTTTTTATATAGTCGTTGGTGCTGATATCAATGCCCGTTAAGTACATTACGCCGCCAAGCATGTCTTTCCGCGGCGCGCTGATGATGGCGTTTGTTTCCGCGTGCACACTGCGGCAAAGTTCATACCTTTCGCCGCGCGGTATATTTTTTTCTTCCCGCACGCAAGTTTTTATATCGGAACAATTTTTTCTCCCACGCGGCGCGCCTACATATCCGGTTGATATAACCTCATCGTCTTTCACAATAACGGCACCATAGTACCTCCTGAGACATGTGCAGCGCTGCGATACAGATTCTGCCATGTCTAAGTAGTAATTATTTTTATCTCGCCTGTTCATGGTTTTCCCCTTTCCGTAAGCCAATTTTAGGCTAAATTTTATTTTTGCGCAATGAAAATTGTAATATCGATGCCGTTTTTGCTGTTTATATAGTAAAAGGAGGTGACGCCTGTGCGTCTGATAATAGGATGTATATTGGCGGTGTGTTGCATGGCTGTTTTTGCAATTCCAGTCCAAGGCGAAACAATGCGCCAGCTTAGGCAAAATTATACAATCCATATCGAAGTAGAATGTGTAGATGCCGCTATGGAAATTATTCGCCAATTGCCGGGACATAATCTGGATTCATCGGCGAGTGTTGACACGTGGCACCGCAGGGCGGAATTTCGCCGCAGGGTAAACAACGATGATTTCCGCCATGTGCAAGAAGTGTTGCGCAGCTTGGGCGATGTCACTTTTGAAACAGAAAATGCAGCCCATCTTGGCGCGCGTATGCTGGATTTGGATGTAAGCATTGCCGTCTTAGAGCAAGAACTGGAACGTCTATCTTCAATGATGGCCGCCAGCACTACTTTGGAAGTGCTGATTGCGGTCAACGACAGGCTAAGTATTGTGTCACGCAACAGGGACGACTTAATCGGGCAACGCAATGTGCTGCAAGTGGAAAGCTTGGGGCCGATAATCAGCATTTCGCTTATTGAAACATTTCCGGACGCACAGCCCATTGCTCCGCCCGGCTTTGGGTGGCGTATCGCAGACAGGTTTAGCAGTTCCATCAGCAATACCCGCACCGCTGCAGAAGCGTTTATTGTAAACGCGGTACGGTTTGCAACGCTGCTTCTTATATGTGCGGTGATACTGGCTGCTGTTGGGTTTATTGCATGGCGGTTATTCGGCCGTAAGATGTGGAAGAAAATAACGATAGAAAAACGTCCCACACCCATTGTAAAACAGGAAGTTGATGAGCCAAAGGAGGCGGCAGAATGAAAAAATTTCTAATTGCATTGATAATATTGGCGATGCTCGTGTCGATAGCCGCCTGTGGCGGAGGCACTAACGATTCCGTGACAGAAGCACTTCATTTTGGTGAAGTGCGGCAAACATTGGCTTTGGCAGATTCCGCACCCGTACCCACTGCACCTGAACCACCCGCCCCGGCAGAAGCGCCTGCGTTTTATGCAATGGCAACCGGCAGCGTCGCCAATTATGACATACTGATGGAAGCTGCCGATGATTTTTCTCATACAGCACAACGGGAAAGACACATTATACAAACCGCCTGGACAGAGCTTGAAACGGAATATTTTGACGATGTGATTAGCAATCTGCGTCAAATCCCCGGGCTGGCAGACGGCTACGTAGAATCAGAGCAGCTTTCGCGGAACGTATTTAACATGACCATGCGCATACCCGCCGCCGGCTTTCAAGATGTATTATTTCAAGTAGAAAATCTTGCGGATGTACGCACGTCCGGTCAAAGTGCCGAAGACGTTACCGACCAATTTTACGACACCGAAGCACGCCTACAAACCCGCCGCATAGAGGAAGAGCGTCTGCTTGCCCTTATAGAAGCAGCCGACAATGTACATGATTTGCTGGAACTTGAAAGACGCCTAAGCAGCACCCGTTTGCAGATTGAAACATATACCGCGCAACTCACCAACTTAGCAGGGCGAATCGCCTACTCCACTATTTTTGTAACCCTGTTTGACATTGCGGAAGAAGAAGTAATCCCTATAGCCGGGCCAACGCTTGGCGAACGCATTGGCGGTGCCTTTGGCGATTCTGTGGATGCCGTAATAACAGCCGGGCAGAATTTTGTCATTTTTATGGCAGGTATGATTATACCGGTATTGATTTGGGGTGCTATAGCCTTTGTGGTGTTTATGTTGGTAAAGCGGATAGTGAAAAAATTTAGGAATGGTGCCAATCATACAACTGTATAAATAATTTTCCCTATCGGTTATGCCATTCCGCCGATAGGGATTTTTTATGCAAACAATAAACTTGCAGCCAATCCTTGACTTGACTATAATAGATTTGTCATAAATCAGAAAGGTGTGTTCACATGCCACATACGGCTTTATATAGGAAGAAACGCCCCCGCACTTTTAAAGATGTAGTTGGGCAAAAACACATCGTACGCGCACTATGCAACCAAGTAACAACAGGCAAAATGAGCCATGCATATTTATTTTGCGGGACGCGCGGCACCGGTAAAACTACTATCGCCAGGCTTTTGGCCCGCGCAATAAATTGCGAAAATCCGCAGGAGGGCAGCCCGTGCAATATCTGCGATTCCTGCATGGGTATATTGGCCGAGCGCAACTTAAACGTGGTGGAAATTGACGCCGCATCGAATAATGGTGTAGAAAATATCCGCGACCTGCGGGAAGAAGTTAAATATCAACCAACCCAGGGGCAATACAAAGTGTATATCATTGACGAAGTGCATATGTTGTCTACCAGCGCGTTTAACGCACTGCTAAAAACGCTGGAGGAGCCGCCTGCACACGTGGTTTTCATACTGGCTACAACAGATTCGCAAAAGCTGCCCGCCACCATTTTATCACGTTGCCAACGGTACGATTTTAGGCGCATTTCCGCTACTGATATGATTGACACCATGAAAAAATATTTGCAAGAAGAAGGCGTGACATTTGAAGAAAGCGCGCTAGACTATATCGCGTACCACTCCGACGGCGCCATGCGTGACGCATTAAGCTTGCTGGACCAAAGCCTAAGCCTTGGGGATTCCAAGCTAACATATGACCAAGTACTGGATATGCTGGGGGCTGTAGACCGCACCCGCTTGTTCGACTTCACCTATGCACTCGCCGCCTGCGACAGCGGCGCGGTAATGAACGTCATAGACCAGGCCATGGATGGCGGGCGCGATGCCGGCCAGTTTGTTGCCGATTTAATACGGCATTTCCGCGATGTGCTGGTAGCCGGGTTGGTAAACGACCCGAACGCCGTAGATTTTTCCGCCGAAATTGCAGAAAAATTACGGGAACAAAGCAAACACGTACCAAGTCAAAAACTAATGGAGTACATTCACACATTCTCGGAAACTTTAAGAGAAATGCGTTTTGCCCCGCACGCACGCACGGCGCTGGAAGTTTGCGCATTGCGCATATGCGTGCCTAAAGCGGAGGCGGCATACGCGCCTATAGAAAAACCGGCTGAAATACCGGTGGCAAAGCAAGCTATATCTTCTCCTGCCCCACCGCCCAAAATGCTTAATGAAGTAACTCCCGATATCTTGGACAAGATAGCCGCAGGCTGGGACGCCATGTGCAATAATTTCCCTAATCCTATGCGCTCCCAATGCGCACAGTGCGGCATGGAAAATAACGACGGGAAATTAGAAATAATCATAAGCAATGAAGCCACACGCAATATCCTAAAGCCAAAAGAAACATCCATTAGGGAAGCCATTGCGGAAAAATTTGGCCTATCCACCCCGCCAAACCTTGCCTTTGTTGTGCGGGAGGGGTACAATAAACCTAAAGTGCAGCAACCGGAGGTAAGGAACAGGTTTGAACCAAGGCCTGAACCGGAGCAGCAAACCATTCCCGCGGACTGGATGACGCAACCGGCAGAAAGTGCGCCGGAAGAAATCTCTGTTCCACCGGAAGCGGAAGCAATTCCGGAAGTTCCGGACGAATGGGCAAGCAATGACGAACCTGTAATGGTTCCGCCAGAAGACAATTGGGATTCCATAGCAGAAACCGAACCAGACGACGGCGATAGCTGGGCCTCAATTGGTGAAGAAATAAGCGATTGATGACAGGTAGACCACGGGCGCACACTGTGCGCCCCTACAATAGCCACTGTTTTTTCGTAGGGGCGAACTGTGTTCGCCCGAAAATCACATAAACCAGGAGGAATATTAAATGCCAAAAGGATTTCAAGGCATGCCGGGCGGCGGCATGAACATGCAGCAAATGATGAAGCAAGCACAAAAAATGCAGCGTCAAATGGAAGAAATGCAAGCGGACATGGCAAACAAGTCATTGGAAGTATCTGCGGGCGGCGGCGCAATTAAAGTAACCATTAACGGCGAGAAGCAAATTACAGCTTTAACCATCTCCCCGGACGTTGTAGACCCGGACGATGTGGAAATGCTGCAAGACCTTGTCATTTCAGCAGTTAATGAAGCCTTTCGCCAAATGGACGAATCTACAAGCGCACAAATGTCAAAAATAACCGGCGGCATGAACTTGCCCGGCTTGTTCTAAACAATGCAGCATATATACGGTGGGCATGTCGCCCGCCTTATCGAAGAACTTTCACGTTTACCGGGCATAGGAGGCAAGTCTGCACAAAGACTCGCCTTTTATATTATTCATTTACCAACCGAAAAAGCGGAAGCATTGGCGGAATCCATTCTTTCCGCCAAGCGCAATGTACGCTACTGCTCGCTGTGCTGCAATTTAACGGATACAGACCCATGCCAGGTTTGCGCAAATGGTAAACGCGACCCCAAAATAATCATGGTGGTAGAAGACCCGCGCGACATGGCGGCCTACGAACGCACAAGGGAATTTCATGGGCTATACCATGTGCTTCACGGCGCAATTTCTCCAATGCATGGCGTAGGCCCAAATGATTTAACCATTGCGGCTTTGCTAAAACGCCTGCAATCCAATGACGCGGAAGAAGTGATCATCGCCACCAACCCCAATGTCGAGGGCGAAGCCACAGCATTATATATCAGCAAAATTTTAAAGCCCACAGGCGTTAAGGTAACACGCATCGCCCACGGCGTCCCCGTAGGCGGCGACTTGGAATATGTAGACGCAGTAACGCTTTCCCGCGCATTAGAAGGACGACGAGAAATATAATAAGGCGGCATGAGTTTTGAATATTTTTGTCATTGCATCAGAAAGTGGCGTGAAGTTTTGAACATCTTCAAACGGCTTTTCTCAACAGAATACATGGTGAAAAAAGATATGCGCAGGGGAGAAATCCCTTCCAGCAAAGAAGCCTATAAAAATTCTTTGCGCATAGCCATTCCGGCTGTCATTGAAATGGTAAGCATCTCGTTAATGGACATGATTGATACGGTAATGGTAGGCCGCGTAGGCTCACAGGCTATGACAGCCGTAGGCATAACAGGCCAGCCACGCATGCTGATTTTGTCCATCTTTTTTGCGTTAAATATCGCGCTTACGGCTATAATAGCCCGCAAAAAAGGGGCTGGCGAAATGGACGCCGCCCGTAGCTGCCTTCGCCACGGTTTATTGATAAATGTTATCCTGGGGCTTAAATTTACTTTTCTGGCCTTTATTTTTGCGCGCCCATTGATGGCGCTTGCCGGCGCACAAGCCGATACTATTTACCAAGCCACATCGTACTTTAGAATCACAAACCTTGTGCTGGTGTTCCAGATAATGACCATGACCATTTGCGTTGCCCAGCGCGCCATAGGCAACACGAAGGTGGCCTTAAAGGTTAACGTCGCTGCAAAATTGGTAAGCGTGATTTTGAACTTTTTACTTATAGAAGGCCGCTTCGGCTTCCCGCGTATGGAAGTGGAAGGCGTAGCCTGGGCAAGAACCATTGCCGCTGTTGTTGCGTTCTCGCTTGCATTGGCTTCCATTTTACACAAGGATAGCCCGCTGCGCATAAGCCTAAAAGATAATTGGCGGTTCGAAAAGCCTATGTTCAAAAGCGTGGGCAGGCTAACGGCAAATGGAATGCTGGAACAGGTCAGCTTGCGTTTTGGCTTTTTTGCATATGCGCGTGTTATTGCCAACTTGGGAACATATGCGTTCGCTTCCCATATCATAGCTATGCAGCTCATGGTGCTCAGTTTTACATTTGCAGATGGCATTGGCGCCGCAACCACCAGCCTTGTGGGGCAAAATTTGGGCAAGCATAGGCCGGATTTGTCCAGTATGTACGGGAAAATTGGGATGCGGCTGGCCATTATAGTTGCCGCTGTGCTAAGCACACTGTGTATTTTATTTAGATACCAATTTGCCGGATGGTTTACCGCAGACCCGGAAATTGTAGTAACCGCAGGCGGGCTTATTTTGATACTCGCGTATATACTGCCGCTGCAAACATCCCAACTGGTCATGGGCGGCAGCTTGCGCGGTGCCGGCGATACCCGTTATGTGGCGCTGACCATGCTTATCGCGGTGGGCATCATGCGCCCGTTGTTGGGCTTTATATTTGTAGTGCCGCTGGGCTGGGGGCTTACCGGCGCATGGGTAGCTATGGTGTTTGACCAGGCAGCGCGCTTAATTATGTTGTTTACGCGTTTTGTGCGGGGCAAGTGGATGGTTGCGAAGATATAAAAAACGAAAGTGAGGGATGGCGATTTTGGCTCCTAAAGTTGACTTAACCGGCCAAACATTTGGAAAAATTACTGTAGTATCTTGTTTAGAAAAGAAAATGTATGGTAGTAGCGTATGGCTATGCCGGTGCGATTGTGGTAATGAAATTGAAGTCCCAATTGCTAGGTTGCGCCCCGGCAAGATAGAGTCTTGCGGCGTAAGCGTCAAATAAAAGGTCACATATACATGTGACCTCAGGCTGTCAAAAAACCTCTTTTTCGTCATTGCGAGGAGGGCTTTAGCCCGACGCGGCAATCCAGAAACATGAGTATTCCACTATTTCCTGGATTGCTTCG
>Ga0123355_10006769_pt1 | contig 17055 bp, 17 predicted proteins | sample TergutEmb28metaG_3_FD_89872 | JGI IMG/M metagenome (GOLD analysis project Ga0123355, IMG submission 89872) | Embiratermes neotenicus P1 segment gut microbial communities from Petit-Saut dam, French Guiana - Emb289 P1 | ecosystem: Host-associated > Arthropoda: Insects > Digestive system > Gut ...
GACTATGCACGTAGATGGTGGCGATATCCGTATAGGAAATCGACTTCTCTACGTGCTTTTTAGTTGTCCTTTATTAAATATGTAAAGGGGGTGAAGGAAGTGGAAAGATACAGTTCTCGCAAAATAGATGAACTAGGTATTATTACCAATTACACGTAAGTCTAAACGTTCTCGGCAGAAAGCGCACCTTCGGATATGAAAGTTGATTATCATAAGCACTATTTCAAAGAAACATTTGGATATGAATTGGATTTAACTTTTTAACTGTACATGTAGTTGCCCATCTTCTTGTATCTCGGCATATAAGACATCTGACCTATTTCTGACATTCAAGTTATCCAAGGCATCTACCAACCATTTTTCGCTTATGTTTAGTTCTTCCAAATTCTTTGTTATCACTCTGCCATCTGTGATAACTGTTGTGGCTATATATCTTGGTTGAAAGGACTTAATCCCCATATCATCCCGTGTTACAAATTCTTTTGTGTGTTTTTTAAGAACACTTAGATCTCCATTAGGCTCTAAAATAGCATAATCTACATCTAAAATCGAAAATACATTATTTGTCCTTAGCATCATTGTTAAATCGTCAATGTTTAGACGCTCTTTTTTTAATGCAGCGTACAAAATTTTCCCTTTTTTTATGAGGATAATTGGTTGGCCATCTAGCATTTCTCTAATTTTTACATTTTTTAAAGACAGTAACTCTACACAAATTGCAAAAATTACCCACAAGCATACACCAAGCATAGAAGGCCAAAACTTTATATCACTGTGCAAGATAATATCAGCTACCATACTACCTATTACGATTCCAGAAATATAAGTAAATACATTTAGCTGCCCCAATTGTTTATTTCCGATGACTCTAATCAAAATTAAAAGTATTATGAAGCCCATAGAAACTCGCAGCAAGATTTCAAATGTACCAGCCATTTAGTAATCAACTCCTTATAAGACCTATCATTGCATAGTTTAGCTGGAATTATACTTTGAAAAATTCTATGGATATGATATCATAATCCTTGCAAATATAAGGAGGTTAAATATGACAGTTTTAGTATGCGGCGGCGCAGGTTACATAGGCAGCCATATGGTAGCAGCCTTGGCAGAACAAGGCCATAAAGCTATAGTTATAGACAATTTAGAGGTAGGACACAAGGCCTCTATATGGCCTGGCACAGAGTTTTATCAAGGTGATATTCGCGATAATGAGTTTTTAAATCAGATTTTTACGAAACACAAAATAGATGCTGTGGCAAACTTTGCCGCTTACACTCAAGTAAAAGAGAGTATGGAAAAGCCTGCCAAATACTACAGTAATAATGTAAACGGCATGATTACTTTGCTTGATCAGATGCTTATTCATGGGGTAAAAAAGATTGTTTTTTCTTCTAGCGCATCGGTTTACGGCCTTCAAGAGACTAACCCAATTACCGAAGAGATGCCTACAAATCCGATTAGCCCTTATGCAGAAACTAAACTTGCGGCAGAAAAAATATTAAAGTGGTATGATAATGCGTACGACTTAAAATATGTTGCCCTTCGTTACTTTAATGTAGCTGGCGCACACGAAAGCGCAAAAATTGGAGAGGATCATAACCCAGAGTCTCATCTAATCCCTATTTGTATACATGCGGCGCAGGGTAAAATTCCTGTATTTGAGGTTTATGGAGACGATTACAATACACCAGATGGCACATGTATACGAGATTATGTTCACGTAATGGATTTAGTTGATGCACATATTTTGGCCTTAGAAAAAATGGGAGATACTTCTGCAATTTACAATTTGGGTAGCCAAAAAGGATTTTCTAATATGGAAATTGTAGCTGCTGTAAAAAAAGTAACGGGGGTAGATTTCCCCATCAAAAAAGGATCTCGCCGCCCGGGAGACCCTGATGAAGCTATTGCATCTTCTGAAAAGATAAGGCGGGAACTTGGATGGAACCCAACCCGTACTACGATAGATAAAATAGTTGAATCTGCTTGGGCTTGGCATAGCGCTAAACCTGATGGATATGAGGGTTAAACGCTTTTTACCAAAGTATCAACAATGCTAAAACCTAACACTAACCTCCCCGGCAGAAAGCAGCTTTCGCTCTCCAAATTCATCTTCTATTAAAAGCTGCCCCATGTCATCTATATCTAATGCGATGGCTTCATAGGGTGTTATTGCACTTTCTACCCGTATTTTTTTACCCAAAATGAAAAGCCGCTGCTTATATCTTTCTATCATCTCTGCCTGACTATAGTTTGGATGCAATATTTTGTTAATTATGCTTGCTGTAAGTTGATTGCGAGTCGTGTTTGGCTCTTCGCCTTCGAATACTGCCCCTATTATATGAGAAAGTTCATTAGGTACATTGTCGGGTAAGGTGAAATTTACACCTATGCCGACTACAACCCACTGCATAGTTTGATCCATTTCTGCGGATATCCCGCAGATTTTTTTTTGACGCATAAACAGATCATTTACCCATTTAATTTGGGGACTTTTTTTACATGCTTGCTCTGTGGCTTCGCATACAGCCACAGCTGCTTGGATTGTTGTTAGTGATGGGTTAGACGGCTTTAGAATAAGGCTCATATAAATGCCATGTCCGGGGGGTGAAAAAAAAGAGCGGCCATGCCGCCCTCTGCCTGCTGTTTGCTCCTCGGCTATGATTACAGTGCCATGCTTTGCTCCACCTTCAGCTTGCTTTTTGGCTAGGATATTGGTGGACTCTACAAGTTGATGCGTTTCTATTTTTGTATCAACCTGTAGATATTCGGTTATTCCCTCCATGATAACTCCTTTTCGATTATGGTCACTAGATTTTCTGCCATTTTTTGTATTGAAGCCTCGTTAGGCCCTTCTATCATAACGCGTATAAGTGGTTCTGTACCTGACGGACGCACTAGTAATCGACCTTTGTTACCTAGCTCATCTTCTATATTTTTCATGGCGTCAGTTATTTTTTTATTATTTTCTAATTTACCTTTTAGTCTGCCTTTGGCTCCTAATAAAACTTGCGGAAGCGCCTGAATAATTTTACGTAATTCAGACAAATTTTTACCGCTTTCATTCAAAATAGCTACAAGCTGCAAACCTGTTAAAATCCCATCTCCTGTACTGTTATAGTCGCTCAATATAATATGACCCGATTGCTCTCCCCCTAGATTAAAGCCGCCGCCTAACATTTCTTGAAGCACGTAGCGGTCGCCCACGGCTGTACGACGCAAGTTTATCCCATTGGCTTCGCAGAAGTTTGATAGGCCTAGGTTACTCATCACCGTGGCTACAATTGTATTGTTTTTAAGCTGGCCTTTTTTCTTCATATCTAGGCCACATAATGCCAGTATGGCATCGCCATCTAATACCTCGCCTAAATTATCTACACATAATACTCTATCGCCATCACCGTCAAAAGCCAAGCCTATGTCTGCATTATTTTTCTTTACACATTCCTGCAAAGATGCCAAATGTGTAGAGCCACAATTATCATTTATATTAATCCCATTGGGCGCATCGTGCATAACAATAATATCCGCACCTAGTTTGGCAAAAACTTCTGGCGCAACCTTAAAGGTTGCTCCGTTTGCACAATCTAGAGCAATTTTTAATCCTGCCAAAGGTTTTTCACCTATAAGGCTACCCGATAAAAACTTTGCGTAATCTGAAGAGGCTTCCGCTCGTAGCGCTGTACGGCCTACATCTGCCCCTGTTGGACGTGGAATCTCTTCTGTGTTTAGGAAGAGCTCTTCTATTTTTTCTTCAACTTCATCCGATAATTTGCATCCTGTGCTGTCAAAAAATTTTATGCCGTTATCCTGCATAGGATTATGAGAAGCCGAAAGCATGATACCCGCATCCAACTTATAATACCGTATAAGATAGGCCATAGCAGGCGAAGGCACTACCCCTGCCTTATGTACTTCTGCCCCTATAGAACACAATCCGGCAATTAAAGCCGCCTCTAACATATCGGAAGATAGCCGCGTATCTGTCCCTATAAGAATTTTAGGCTTGCGGCCTGTTTGGCCTGCCAGTACATATGCACCAGCTACCCCTATTTTCATTGCTAGTTCGGCAGTTAATTCTTTATTTGCTATTCCTATTATCCCGTCTGTTCCAAATAATTTTGGCATAATTGCCCTCCCGGTTAGATAGTATATATCAAGCGCGTCGATGATCGTTTTTGTTTGTCTAAAAAGATTTAGACAAACGAAAGCCGACATCCTTATCATATCACAAAACACATTATGCATAAAATAAGTATATGCATAAACAGGAAAGGAAGGTACATATGCAGCAATATATTAGAACTTTTATGCCGCTTGAAAACGAAACCAGCGGCTACGAACACATGGGAAAAAGCCCCTCTGGCCGTGTATTAATCGAATCACGAGGAGGCCAAGGCAAATTAACCTTATGGGTACAAGATTTAAAAGTTGAAGCCATCTACAAAGTGCATTTAATTTTTAAAAGCGAGAGTGGATTTTCCGGCCTACCGCTTTGCCCTTTAAATGTACAAGCAAATGGCAAGGCCGAATTGCGACACTCTTTTGATGCCGCAAACATAGGTGGATTTGGCTTATCAATAGACGAGTGCTTAGCAGTAGCAATTATAGCTACCGGAGCAAGCGGCACTACTGCTCCTCTTTGCGGATACAAAGATGGTAAACCTCTTGCCTGGCGCGGTGGATTTAAGCGTCTTGAAAAAGAGGCAGAGAAGAAGGAAGAAAAAGTTGTGGAGAGGAAAGTAGTAGAAAAAAAAGTAGTAGAGATGAAAGCAGAAAAGGTAGAAAAAGAAGTAATCGAAGAAGCGCCACCTCTAGAACCGCAGTTGTTGCCAGTAGAATCACCAGAACCTGAACCTGAGCCAGAACCAGTCAAAGAAATTCCCCCCACATCACCACTAGCAATAGAAGTAGAGAGCAGTATCAGTCAAACATTCAGAAACGAAGCAGAAAACATCTTTAAAACACATACCCAGATGAAGCCTTTTCTAAAGCAAAAGCGAGATGTAAAATGGATCCGCATTTCACCACACGAAGAATTAGACTTCCCAAAAACTATAAAAGAGCAGCTTAATAAGCCTTTTGTAGAAAAGGCTTACAGTCAATACAACCATTTAATTTTTGGTAAAACTATAGATGACCAAGAGTTAAAGTATTACATAGGCATCCCAGCAACCTACGATGCTGACGATGAGATGCAGGGATACAAGCAATTTAAGATTAAGACCGGGGCTAAGGCTAAGGCTGGGGATTATGGGTATTGGTTGATTTTTGTTTGATTCCCAAATACGACTTAATTTGCGGTAAATGCTGAAATGCATGAATTATCACTAACACAAGCCCTATCCGAGAAGTAATCCCATGAAGCCTACTGAATGCAGCCAGTGCTTCTACATTATACGAAAAATTCCCTATGGCAATAAAGCCGGTGACGATAGCAATACTCCAAAACACCAGCAAAAGTATATCAATATGATACTTCCACTTTAAAGCCTTGTTTAGCTTTCCGTTTAGAAACGACTTTGTGGTGGCTTTTAACCACCTCCAATGTATACAAGTATGTAGTGTAAAAAATAAAGCAGAAGCTATTCCAACAATGGCATGAAATGCAAAATTGCTATCTTCCCATCTAACAAATGATAAAATCATAAAAATTGTCATCAAAATATCTACTATGATTTTAGTTGTTTTGTTGGTTGTTATGTTTTTCATAAATCCTCCATAATTTAAGCCCCAAGCCTTAACGAAACTTGGGGCTCTTATAATTCTCTAATCTACAACTTTAATACCTCCGTTGGTAGTAGAAAGTTCTAAGGTAATCTTCTGTGCTGCGCTGTCGTATAGTTGGTTTTGTCCTCTAATGACCTTACCCACATAGCCTTTTGTGTTTTGTTCTTGGATAGAATTGCAATGAATACCGCCATTTGTGGTTTTTGCATCAAGCTTTATTCCGGTTTCGGCAGGAAGCTCTACAACAATGCCTCCATTGGTTGTACGTGCTTTTAGATGATACTCTTGCTGCCAAGCGTCAAAATCTTCTACGCTTATGCCGCCGTTGGTTGTGTGGAGGTCTGCATCGGCAATGGCTACTCTTTCTAATTTTATAGCACCGTTTGTTGTTTCTACCTCAGCGGTTTTAGCGGTGGTTTTTTCGATCTTAATCCTTCCGTTTGTAGTACCAACTCTAAGCTTATCACAATTGATGCCTTCCGTCGTTACACGGCCATTACTGGTGGTTAAATTTACTGTTTCTACGAAAGTTTCAGGTACATAGCATTTTATAGCCAAAGATTTAATTTCATTATCGTTATAACTTAGCTCACAAACTCCATCATCTTCTAAGAAAGTAATTTGGGCATCTTCTGTTTTGCTAACATATTCGCATTTTATCTTGAGAGTAGAACCCCCGTACACTTTAGCAGAAACGTTTGCGTTTTTGCCGTACATGTTTATTGCTTTTATCCCGTTACCTGCGGGATTAGACTCAAATTCCACCTGATGACGATAACCGTTAATGGCTGCAATGCCACTTTTAATCCAATCAAAAAAACTACCTTCATTTGACTGTGATTTAAATTGCTCTAGCAGTTGTCCGGCCTCATCGGCGTTGATTTTACCCTGTTCCAGCATTTCTAAGATTTTTAAACGTTCTTCCTTCATGTAAGTTCCTCCTCGTTTCATTTTTATCAATATATCATAAGTACGTTTGATTTGATAGTAAAGTTTAAATTGTAAAGCATTTTCAATTGCAAACTTTCTTTGACATAACACCATAATTGCATTAAAATTAAGCAATTAATTCGGCGTATTTTAGGCAAATTTAAGCTTTTGGCAAAAGTGCCAACGGGGAGAGATTAACATGCTTGCAAAAGTTTTAAGCGGAGCACTGATAGGTATAGACGGCTATCTTGTAGATGTTGAAGTAGACCTAGCTCAAGGCTTACCTGCATTCGATATAGTAGGATTGCCAGACTCTGCTGTAAAGGAGTCTAGGGAGCGTGTACGTGCTGCTATTCGTAATACTGGGCATCCTTTCCCTGTGAAACGGATTACTGTAAACCTTGCACCTGCCGATATTCGTAAATCTGGCCCAGCTTTTGATTTGCCCATTGCGGTTGGTATTTTAACAGCATGTCAGATACTTTCTGCCGAGGCTTCTCAAAACGCTTTTTTTACAGGGGAGCTTTCTCTTGATGGTGCAGTTAGGCCGGTTTCTGGCGTATTGCCAATGATACTTGCAGCGCGAGCAGCTGGATTAAAGCATTGTTTTGTTCCTGCCTCTAATGCAGAAGAAGCTGCCTTGGTAGATGGCATGATTATCTATCCAGTTAATACAATTGAGGAACTGGTGACGCATCTTAGAGGAGAATTGATTACCCCCGTAACAGTAGACATAGATAAAATTTTTAGCGAAAATGCGATTAAATTTAATGCGGATTTATCCGATGTAAAAGGCCAGGCCGCTGTAAAACGGGCTTTAGAAGTAGCAGCCGCTGGTTATCACAACATGTTAATGGTTGGCCCTCCAGGTGCAGGTAAAACCATGCTTGCTACCAGAATGCCCACCATTATGCCAGATTTGGATTTTGAAGAGAGCATAGAGATAACAAAAATATACAGTATTGCTGGTTTACTGGATAGCAAATGCCAACTAATCACCAATCGACCCTTTCGCGCACCACATCACACAGCCTCGTTTGCATCGCTAACAGGAGGCGGACGCATACCCAAGCCTGGGGAAATAAGTTTGGCACACAATGGCGTGCTATTTTTGGACGAGCTGACAGAATTTGAAAAAAAGACACTAGAAACACTCCGGCAACCTTTAGAGGAAGGGACAGTCACAGTCTCGCGTGTTGGCGGAACATGTACATATCCTAGTGCTTTTTTATTGCTTGCATCTATGAACCCATGCCCCTGCGGATATTACGGGACAGATAAATGCCGATGCAATCCAAACGAAATTGAGAGGTATCTAAATAAAGTAAGTGGCCCTATGTTGGATCGTATTGATATACAATGCGAGGTTGTTGCAGTAGATTATGAATCTTTAAATACTCCAAAAGCCGAAACCTCTGCCGAGATTAAGACGCGTTTTAATGGCGAGACAACGGCAACGAGAACGTTTTGCATCTGAGGCTATTAGCGTAAATGCGCACATGACAGCTCCGCTGATAGATAAGTATTGCATATTGGGAGATGCCGAAAAAGCATTGCTACAGCAGATATTTGATAAAATGAACTTGAGCGCACGCGCTTATCATAAAATATTAAAAATTTCTCGTACTATTGCTGATTTAGCAGGAGAAGAAAATATTAATGTTATGCATTTAACTGAGGCAATTTCTTATCGAGGACTGGATAGGAAATATTGGTAGGGAGGTTCAAAATGGATTTAATCCAAATAGAAAACTTGACGAAAATTTATCGTCAAAAAATCAAGCAACCAGGCTTAGGCGGTGCACTCAAAAGCCTAATCCAAACTGAATGGACAGAGAAAGTTGCACTAGACAGCATAAGTTTTACTATGGCAGAGGGCGAATCTTTAGCCTGTATTGGAGAAAATGGCGCAGGCAAATCTACACTAATCAAAATGCTTGTAGGTATTTTGACTCCAACATCTGGCAAGGTAAATGTCTACAACCAAAATCCTATGCACCATCACGAAGCCTATTTGCGTAAAATAGGTGTAATTTTTGGTCAGCGTTCAAATTTATGGACGGATATTCCTGTGATCGAAAGTTATCGCGCCGTGCAAACACTCTACAAATTAGACTATAGCATGTATGAAAAAAACATGAAAATGGTTACAGAGCTTTTGGATTTAGAGCCTATACTAAACTTCCCTGCCAGACGTCTATCATTAGGGCAACGTATGAAAGCTGACATTGGCATGGTATTTTTACATAGCCCGCAAATCCTTTATTTAGACGAGCCCACTATTGGGCTAGACATCAATGTAAAATACACAATTCGTAAATTTTTACGCAAAATGAACCAAGAGGTGGGAACATCCATACTATTAACAAGTCACGATTTGGATGATATTGAGCAAATCAGCGATAATGCGCTAGTGCTTTCCAAAGGCAAAATATCTTACCGTGGGTCGCTGGATGAGCTTAAAAACAACTATGCCACTACCAGATTAATCACCATAAAAGGAGAGGCGAAATCCACAGATGGCATTCCAAGCGACATAAAAATAGAGAAAGACGGCATCGCTACAAAAATTACATACGATACAAGAAATCATACATCAGCAGAAATGCTTACCTTAGTTTCGCAATACTTTGATGTGAGTGATATTACTATAGAAGAACCAAGTATTGACTACGTTGTGTCGCGTATCTTTGCAGAGGGTCAATCATCATGAGGCGCTTTATCAAGTTGGCCGCGCTATGCTTAGAGGAAGTTTTGTACTACAAAGCAGCATTTTTGTTTAATCTGTTTACGCCATCTATTTTACTAGGTGGTCAGTTTATGCTGTGGCACGCTTTATTTAATATGAGCGATACTGGCGTAATAGGTGCTTATACCCGTGCGCAAATGTATACCTTTATCGTTTGTGCCTTTGCTATTAACAATCTGCTGACCTGGTCTAGCGAAAATAATTTATCAAGAGAGATACGCTCAGGAGTTGTTGCTGCGCGGTTTATTCGGCCTGTGCCTTTTATAGTACAATCTATGGCGGGGCTTATGGGATTTATGATTCCTCAAACAATTGTGAACTTTAGTATCGTAGGGCTGATATTCATTGTTTTTGGTAATCATCTTGTATTGCCTACCATAGATGTATTCGCTTTATCTTTGCTTAGCCTTGTGTTGGGTTTGGCTTTACGGATGGCTATGGTAAGCTGCATCAGCTTAATATGCTTTTTTACAACCAGTCATTTAGGGCTAACTTGGACTCGCTCTGCGATAACAGAATTTTTCTCTGGTGCATTAATCCCTGTGACCTTATTCCCGGTTTGGCTTGCGACAATCAGCTTTTATACGCCATTCCCTTTGATATTACAAGTGCCTATTTCTATTTTTCTGAATGAGCCTACACAATTTCCGCTAGCTATGACATTTGGCTTGCAAATAGCTTGGACACTTATCTTTTTAGGGCTTCACCAGTTGTTGTATGCAAAAATCCGTAAAAATGTAAGTTTTGCAGGAGGTTAAAAGATGCTGAAAATATTTTTATTGTTTAAGACTCAAACGTTAAAAACCGAGATGGAGTATACCGTTAATTTTTGGATGATGATATTTTCCGGCATCATTATGCGCGGCTTGATAATGGCTGTTGTTTTTGTTTTGTTTAGAAATATCCCAGATATTGCAGGTTGGCAAGAAGGAGAAATATACCTCTTATTGGGGTTCATCATAATTACTGAAGGGATTAACAGTATGCTTTTTGATGGGATATGGTTTATTCCCTCTTGGGTATTTAGGGGAGGTTTTGATGTGATGATATCTCGGCCTGTCTCACCGCTATTTCAAGTGTTATCTCAGGAAATAGGCTTACATGGTATTGGGACTACGATAATCGGTGCTATAAGCATTGGGCTGGGGCTTTCTATGATGGGGTGGCTTACCCCTTTATCGGTTTTACTCTGTTTGTTTTTTGTGTTTGCCGGTACAGTGCTTCGCATGTCATACAATTTAATTACGCTATCACATGCTTTTTGGATTCATGGAGGCTTGGCGAACGTGGGATTTTTGGTGCATAGCGTTGGGGAATTTGCTAGATATCCGATAACAATATATCCTGGATGGATGCGGTTTATCTTATTGTTTATTATCCCGGCCGGGTTTATTGGTTTTGTGCCTGTTATGATATTGCGTGGCGATAATGTTTTGATGTATGGCCTTGGTTTGATTGTTATGACTGTGCTTTACTTTTTGTTAGCCAGAACTGTTTTTTACCGTGGGATTAGAAGATACGAAAGTATTGGTATGTAAAGGAGCAATTTTATGACAACAAGAATAACATCAGGAGCATTCCTCTCTTGCGGAGACAAAGTTCTACTGCTAAAACGCGGCTTGCACAAAGAAATAGCCCCAGGATCGTGGGCGGGTATTGGCGGCCATATGGAATTAGACGAGATTAAAAATCCGAGAGCCTTAGACCTAATCGAAACCTGCTACAGAGAGGTGCTGGAAGAAGCAGGAATAGCAAAATCCGATATTCACAACCTAAAATTGAGATACATCGCAGTTAGAAAAGTTGAAAATGACGTTCGGCTACACCATCATTTCTTTGGTGAAGTTGAAAGCGAATTGCCGCTACCGGAATGTGATGAAGGTGAACTTTATTGGGTAGATAAAAATAAGGCAATTGATCTGCCAATGTCAACATCTGTTAAAGAGGTATTAAAGCATTGGATTCAAAATCCTAACAATGAAGATGTTTATTTCGTTGCAGTACATACCGATGGAGAATCTGCAACAATTACTAAGATATAAGGGGTTACTTATGAAAACTGAAACAAATATATTAAAACGCCAACACGGCTTATTCGTTTCTATCTGCTTCGTTGTTGGCTTTATTGTAGGCACGGGAATATTTTTCTTACCCGGCCGCGTGCTTTACGAAGTTGGCAGAGACATTCGCCTTGGTATTTTGGCATGGGTTATAGGCGGCCTGATGATATCCACCTGCGTATACATGTTTAGCATTTTGGCAGGAAAGTATGAAAAAATTCACGGTTTTGTAGACTATTCAGAGGCTATTGTCGGCAAAAAATATGGCTACCTTGCGGGGTGGTTTTTTGCTGTAATGTATCAACCTGCAGGCTATGCAATTATTGCATGGATTACTTCGGGATTTACTGCAACCCTTGCAAATATGAACCCTGCGGATGAGGTATATTTGCCATTCAGGTTTTTTATTTCGGCCTTTTTTATGGCGATGGCTTTTGTAATGAACTATTTAGCGCCTAAAATTCCCGTAAAGTTTAATGTAGCAACAACTGTGGCACGGATGATTCCTCTTGTGCTAATGGGTACTATCGGCGTGATTGCAGGGCTTATAATCAATGACGGAGCCTACAATGCGACATCCTATGCACCTCTTACCACTGGAAACGCCTCTCTTTTTGCAGCCATATCAGCCACAGCTTTTGCATTTAACGGCTGGCAAGCCGCCCTCGCTTTCAACAGCGAAATGAAAGACAGCAAGCGAAATTTTCCAATTGCCTTAATGGCAGGTTTTGGCCTAATCATCGTAATTTATGTACTATACTTTATTGGCGTAGTGTTAGCCTCGCCAGATGGCGGAACACTAATCATGCAAGGCGGTGGCGCAAACTTTGCACAAGGTACAAGAAATGCCTTTGTAAACATCTTTGGCGGAGCTGCGGGCAATATCTTAACGGGCTTTATGATTATATCTGGCTTGGGCATACTAAACGCGTGCTGCTTAGGCATGAGTCGCGCAATGTACTCCCTTGGACGCCGCAATATGGGGCCTATGCCCGAACGGATGGTTCAGCTTGATGCGACTACAAATGTGCCTAATAACTCTATGGTCATGGCGGTTGGTATCGGATTTATTTGGCTGTTTGTGATTTTTGCCAATACCAACTGGTTTGCAGGATGGTTTGGAGCGTTTCGCTTTAGCCTGCCAGATTTTTATAATTTTAGCTTTTTTGCTATGTTGGTACCGATTTTTATTTGTTTTGCGATTAAACAAAAAGACTTGCATTGGTTTAAGCGTATTATTGCGCCGATTATAGCTATTTTCGGGGCTGGGTTTATGTACGCTACTTACTGGATTGGCAGCTGGCTTCATGCCGTGGTGTATACGCTTACTTTTATAGTTTTGGCTATTATTGGGTTTTTGTTTTATAGAGAGCGATGATTTGGTTAAAAGCGGTTTTGATGATTTGGTGAAAGGCGATTTACATGTTTAACATCCAAGAAGAATTAAAAAAGCTACCCCCAAGCCCGGGGGTATATATAATGAAGGACGAGCAAGGTCATATCATTTATGTGGGAAAGGCTATTAATCTGCGTAACCGTGTACGCAGTTATTTTCGTACAAGCGGTACACTAGATGCAAAAGTACGCCACATGGTATCTCATATCACGCATTTTGAGTATATCGTTACTAACAACGAAGTAGAAGCTCTTATTTTAGAATGTAATCTCATCAAACAACATACGCCCAAATATAATATCCGTCTAAAAGACAATAAAGCTTACCCCTATATTCGACTAACGGGCGAACGTTTGCCAAAAATCGTTTTTGCCCATCACCGGGATAACAAACGCAGTAAATATTTTGGCCCTTATCCTAGCGGTGATAGGGTAAGAGAAATTTTGAATCTTATCCACGATATTTGGCCGTTAAGGCGTTGCCAAAGATATTTTCCTAGGGATTTTGATAAAGACAGACCCTGTCTGCAAAATCATATAGGCCAATGTAAAGCCCCCTGTCACAGGCATATTTCAGAAGATGAGTATGGAGTGATGATAGAAGAGGCAGTTTCTTTTATACAAGGAAAAATAGATCCCGTCAGCGAAAGACTTACCAAACAAATGGAAACCTGTGCTGAAGATTTAGACTTTGAAAAAGCGGCCGAGTTACGAAACGTCCTACAATCCATACGCCTGCTAAAAGAAAAACAACAGGCCGAAAATACTAACGATGACGACAAAGACGTTATTGCCGCAGCAAGAAAAGACGACGAGGCCTTAATGCAGGTCTTTTTTGTGCGTGGCGGCAAAATCACTGGCAGAGAACATTTTATGATGCAAGGGGTAGAAAGTTTGCCAATCGCAGATATTTTTGCCGCCTTCATTAAGCAATTTTATGGTGAAGCCGCTTTTGTTCCAAAAGAGCTAGTATTAGCAAACGAACCCACTGATAAAGATCTAATATCCGAATGGCTAGGCCAGCTAAAAGAGCAAAAAGTACGGCTGATTGTTCCGCAAAAAGGTGATAAATATCAGCTTATGCAATTAGCTGCTAGAAACGCAGCTTTAACCATGGAGCAATTTGGCACACATATCAAACGAGAAGTAAGCCGCAATCAAAAAGCATTGCAAGATTTATCCGAGGCCTTGCAGATAGAAATCCCTGCCAGAATAGAAGCCTACGATATCTCTAATGTACAAGGGTTTGAGTCAGTAGGCTCTATGGTAGTATTTGAGGATGGCAAATCCAAAAATAGCGATTATCGCAAATTTAAGATTAAAGGCGTACATGGCCCAGATGATTACGCAAGCATGGAAGAAGTTGTCACCAGACGCTTTAAACGATATCTAAGCGAGTTAGAAGATGAAAGCAGTAACAAATTTTCAAAATTGCCTGATTTGCTAATGATAGATGGTGGTAAAGGGCAGGTAAATATCGTGGAAAAAGTGCTTGCAAGTATGAATATCTCTATACCCATCTGTGGCATGGTGAAGGATGATCGCCATCGAACTCGTGGTTTAATGTATAAAGATGTGGAAATTTCTATGCCAAAAAGCAGTGAGGGCTTTCGCCTAGTTACACGCATACAAGATGAAGTGCATCGTTTTGCGCTGGAGTATCATCGTAAATTACGTGCAGATTCTCAAGTGCGTTCTATATTGGATGACATTGATGGAATTGGCCCTACTAGGCGAAAGGCTTTAATGCGACACTTTAAAGGGATAGATCCAATACGTAAAGCCAGCGTGGAGGAATTAAGCCAGGTGGAAGCTATGAACCAAAAATCTGCCGAGGCGGTTTATGAGTTTTTTAGGAGAGGGTAATGGGGTGGCTTGTGCTAAAAAGAGTATGTTATATATTAGACCAAAAAAATAGCAGTAAATTAAACCTGTGTAAAAAGCGTGATGATTCAAAATTATTATTAAAAACGGATTTTGAAAAGTTCGACTATGATTTTAAAAATATGTTGGGTTGGATATATTATCCCAATTATTGTTTTGCGACAATAATTGATAACAAAATAATATCGTGTGCAAGTGCAGGATATCATACAAATAAAGATGCTGCTATCGTTGATATTAGCACAGTAACACATAAGGATTACAGAGGAAAAGGTTATGCAGTTTCAAATGTCATTGCGTTGTGCGAATATATTTTAGAGATGCAGAGTAAAAAGGAAATACACTATGTAACAGACATTAACAATATTGCTTCACAAAAAACTGCATTGTCGGCTGGATTGATAGAAAAACGGTATAGCTATATATTGTTTAAAAAAGTAATATCGAAACTATGTTAGATAATCTATCGCATTCAGTTTGAATATGCTATAATCAGCATACTGGAGGCTCTCTATGGACACAAACAAAACAACCCCCTTAGGCTATATCCAATTAGAAACAGGTCTAAAGCCAATAGCGGTTATGAACGACATTTTCCTCAACTGGCATTTTGAAAAGCCCGAAAGGTGGGAAGATTTACGATTATTGGTAAACATATTCGTAAACGATTATATTGCAAGATGCGATAATACCGTGGCAAAACCCATAAGCGGAGCTATAGAAGTGCATACTCAATATAAGTTTATCATTGACGCAAAAAACAAAACAAGAAATCAGGACTTCAAAATTATCGGTACAGAGCTAACTTTTGTAGAATTTCAAAATAAGGCTAATACCAGCCCACCCATAGATGTAAGAGCTACAGAGTATTTTGGCCTCGGCATGGGACACAGCAGGGGTAAAATATCAAATCAAATATGGTTATTGGCAGAAGATGTAGATAGTGTTTTACATGGAAAATCGTATGCTAACTATGTATTAGTAGACGAGATAACTAACACTATCTATCCCAAACCATCTGGAATAATGTTTGTTAGTTTATCAAGGTTAGCAGATGAAGATTCTTCAGCAGGAGAATTAGCCGCTTTCCTCATTGGAAAAACAACTGACATTAAGACAATCAAAGATTTTAATGTCAAAAATTTAGTAAAAAAAGTTAAAATTGGCTTTAGTGACTTTAAAGAAGACAAGGAGGCGATTTCAGCTATGACTATACAAGAGTACTGGCAAAATGATGCTAGATTTGAGGGATTTGAAGAAGGCCATAAAGAAGGCCATAAAGAAGGTCATAAAGAAGGTCATAAAGAAGGTCATAAAGAAGGTCATAAAGAAGGTCATAAAGAAGGTCATAAAGAAGGTCATAAAGAAGGTCATAAAGAAGGAATCATACTATCTGCTGTTAAACTGATAAAAAAAGGCATGGCTATCCAAGATGTCGTAAGCATATTAGATCTTACATCCGAACAAGAAAGTTTACTTGAAGCTAAATTAGCAAGTTTTAGTTGATTTTTTGATGTGTGACAATTATAAACAACCCACAAACCGTTGATTACAGCAGTTTGTAGGTTGTTTTGTTTTTATGAATTTTTCCAACAACTTATTCTATAATTACAAAAATTAAGAAAAAAGTACAAGTTTATAAAATCTAGGAGAAAATGATGACAAAAACAATGGGAATAGACATGACCACCGGCAGTGTATTTAAAAAGCTTATCACTTTCGCCATCCCTTTTATGTTGGCTAATGCCCTACAGATGCTTTTCGGTATAATAAATATGATTGTTGTTGGACAGCATGTGGGGGCTAGCGGGCTTTCTGCTGTTGCCATGGGCAATCAATTGATGATGCTATTTATGGCGGTTTCCATGGGCTTCTCTAACGGAGGGCAAATATACATAGCCCAATTGGTTGGGGCACAGGAAAGAGAACGCATCAACAATGTTATAGGCACACTTTTTACTCTTGTGATGGCATCTAGCCTTACCATTGCAATCATTGTAATTTTTATGGCTCAAACTTTTTTGACGCTGCTCAATACACCTGCCGAAGCTATGGCAGGTGCGGTACAGTTTGTGACTGTAAACGGAGTTGGCCTAATATTTATTTTTGGATATAATATGATTTCTGCCATCATGCGCGGCTTGGGTGATGCCAAACGTCCCTTTGTGTTTATTGCGATTGCATCCGTCTTGAATGTCATCTTGGTAAATGTCTTCGTCGGAGTTTTGCATTTAGGCCCAATGGGAGCAGCACTTTCTATGGTAATAAGCCAGGCGGCATCGTTCATCATTGCGCTTGTTTATC
>Ga0123355_10006770_pt1 | contig 17055 bp, 9 predicted proteins | sample TergutEmb28metaG_3_FD_89872 | JGI IMG/M metagenome (GOLD analysis project Ga0123355, IMG submission 89872) | Embiratermes neotenicus P1 segment gut microbial communities from Petit-Saut dam, French Guiana - Emb289 P1 | ecosystem: Host-associated > Arthropoda: Insects > Digestive system > Gut ...
TCCTCTCTGTTATGTACTTTTTCCTGCCACCCTTCTCCACCAACTATTCTTCCATCCTCTCTCACCTCATCCTGCCATCTATTTCTTGGTCTACCTCTCAATCTTGTTGTTCCCAAATTCATATATTTTTGGGAATTCTATTTTCTTCCATTCTCTGTACATGCCCAAACTAACATAATCTATTTAACCTTATTGTCTCTGGTACAGTAGGTTTTTTAACATTTCCAGAAATTTCTTTACTGCTTAATATCTTCCAATTTTCTTTCTCATTGTCATATACTGGACCTGAAATTCTTCTATACACTTTCCTTTCAATATACTATATCAGGCAAAATATACCCATTAGTCTAATTACATATACTGCAATTCCAACCGAAAATACTTGGTGTATTACTTTCTCAACATATTTTTAATGTACTTCAACAGTTATATCCAAGATAGTAAAAGCATTTTCTCTGTTTTAATCAACTTTAAGTTGCATGTCATGTTTCAACCTGTCGGTCATGTTCATGCGTAGCATTATTATTCTAAATGTATGAAGGTGTTAATTGTGAGTGCTGGTTATTTTTTGTTAAGGTTTGTCCCTTCTTTGCATTTCGTTCTTGTCCTTGTGGTGGTACTCATTCTTGGTACTGATTTCTGTTTCTGAGTCTTGGTTTTAGTGTTCTGATACAGAATTTCTACTTGTATCATCCTGTTCTCATATAGTTTTGGTGTTGTGATTTGGTACTTGATCATGTTGCCTGTTCAGAGGGTGTTGGTTGGAGTATGTATAATATAGAAAAATAGGTATATTTTACCTAACATGGTGTACGTGGATATGGTATTGGTTATTTATAAACATTTAATGTCATATTACTTTGCACAGTACATGAGTCAGTACATGCTAATAAATGCCACTGTATTACCTTTCATCACAAATTGTCCATATTAGTCACATTAGCCCAAGATGTTTTGAAGTATTACATTTCATCCTCTGGGGCTGTTCACAATGTGAAAACACTTACAGTTTAGACACTGTTATAATTATACACAGACATCACACAAAGTTGCATACTACAAGCCTACAAACTTACTTAAACCTTTAGAATGTACTTAAAGGAAATGCCATTATTTTTTAAAAAATCACAAATTGTCCAAAACAATAACATTATTAATCTGTGGGATTATTCTTCAACATTACAGGTTTTTCTATGTAAATGAAACATTCTGTAACAACTTAAGTGATGTGTGTGGTTGAGAAAGAACTTGAATAGTTTGAAACATGTCAGGCTGATCTGAATAATGTGAACAATTAACTTGTTTTACTGTGAAAGTAATGAACAAATGATATTCTCTATATGTGTTTGTTAAGCTTATATACAGCCATGATTATTCTGCTAATTAATTCCGTTTGTGAAGTGTAATGTTTTAAGATTACATATTCTTTCAACTTCATCACTGATACACATGCAGTCAATGAAAAACACAGCTGTAGGACGTGAGGATTCAGGTCGTGCCTGGCAACCATTTTAATATTATCATGTGCCAACATAAGAATTTATTATTACTCACATCCAGGTACATGCCCTACCCACTAATTCCTCAATAGCTTTATCAACCATTAAATATTTGGTGAATATTACAAATTATAATGATCATCATTATGTAAGTTAACCACCATGAATTCTTCTCTTGTAGGTCCACATATTCCCTTCAGCACCACATTCTCATCCTTGCCTAATCTACGCTCACTTCTGGCTGGTACACACCACCACACAACAGATACAAAACTTGCAGCTCATTACATTTATTTTAAAGACATTATCCATTTGATAACATTCTTGAGTAACATGTTGCTTCATGCATTCAGCAGTGCTAATTAATATTCTATGCTGCCTGTTATGTTATTGTTATTTCTCTCAAAGTCTCAATTTTAGAGCTCAAAAATGGATGGCTGTAACTTGTAAAAAGAATTCAAGAGAACAGGGACATAATCTGCGGCCTGTGGAGCCAAATTAATGTAACAAAACTGAGACAGAGGAATTCTAGAAATAAGCACACATGTAACTCCAGAAACACACCTACAAATACATACACTGTTGGGTATGTTGCATGTAAGTAATCAAAGCTAAATACATGAACAAAATCTGTTAGTACTCTGTATTTATGCCTGTACAAGTAGACTAATGAATTATAAATGAGTACTTACACAACTGTGCCATCTGATGAACTTGGCACAGAAACTGACACTTTTATCGCTTGTTCTGAAGACTGTTCATTTAGAATGCTCATATTACGCTGAATTTCTGCTTCACTCCTTGGAGCATTAATAGCTGCTGCTCCTAAGTAAGACACGCCACTGAATATTGTACAGTCCTGCTGCACATCTGGAACTAGAATAAGACAATTATTCTAATGGCAGCACATTACGAAGTTGCAAGCTTTGTCACAATGACAAAAAAGAAATAAACACTGGAGACAGAAGGATTTTACATCATGGAAAGACTATTTGAAGGTGCAAACTATGTAACAGCTTATCACTTTGAAAAACTTTAAATGAAATTCAGTTAAGGGCTTCATTTACATCCCGCTACTTCAAGTATTTAGTAACATACACAGCAAAACCACTCTCTTGAAAATCAATACATTTTCAGTTAAAATACACCATATTTCCCAGGCCACAAACGAAAGCTGTTTTCCCTGGAAAATAACTTACTTACTCCATGGAGCAGAGTCCTTCTTGAGAAGCTAACTGGTTCTGCAGCTAGTCAAGAAATTCCCCACACTTTATGGAACCCGAAGGTTCATCATCGTATTCACAAGTGCCCGCCATCTGTCCCCATCCTGAGCCAACTCTATCCAGTCTCCACCCCCTCCCACTTCCCGAAGATCCATCTTAATATTATCCTCCCATCTACGTCTAGGTTTCCCCAATGGTCTCTTTCCCTCAGGTTTCCCCACTAGAACCCTGTCCACACCTCTCCCCTCCCCCATATGTGCCACATGCCCCGCCCATTTCATTCTTCTTGATTTTACCAACCGCACAATATTGGGTTTTCCCTGGAAAATACTGTATAAAATTCTTCTGAATCTTATGGTTTCAGGGCACGTCACTATGACCTTCAAAGCAATTGGAATTCCCACATTTGTTGGAGGGTAACCACACATATCACCTAACTCATTCTTGGACTGGGAGGAACAAAGCTTCAATACATGCAGTTTATTGCACCAGTTGCTCAGCAGCACACAGTACTATGAGTTTACTGAGAATTAATTTATTCCCCCAGCCGCATATGTACGTAACAGATGAGGATTCTGTACAGAGTAATATTCCATGCAACACAATTAACAATGCAAAATAGCAATGATAATAGGACAGGCACAAGACATTTTGGTCAACCTCAAACCCAGAAAATTATACATATACTGAGAGGCAGGAGGAAGAATAACAGAAGTTAGATAAGCATAAACATGCTCTTTGTCAACACACTTCAAAATGGCTTGACCAAGAAGCAGTTGTGAAGAACTGGATAACAGATCACAGGACCAAGGAAATTACTTTGTCCACATAAATTATTATCACTTTTAAAGCAAGAAGTTGGGCAGAAACACAACACACATGACATCACTGATTTGTATCGGACAACTTCTTGGTGGTAGAGATTTATGAAGAGGCATGGACTGTGGAACATATTATAATTGTTCTTTCAATACGTGAGGGATCAGTAGTGCCCTTAATAGTACTTGAGATGAGGTAACATGTGACAAAAATGAAAACTTGGACAATAAGTAAAGGACTGATAGGTCGTGTTTTTTACCAGGGTTACATTCCTGAAGAGTTACACAAATCCAAATCATGCAAATTGCACACAAAATTCCCATTTAAAATAGTGTATTTCCTAGGGGTTAAAGGAATGGCCTCATCCTGTATAGTGTACGACTATATCACTAGAGGAACTACAGACCTGCAGAGTACATATGTACTGTATATACAGTACATATACATTTCTATACATTTATTTATTTCTAATGCAATAAAAATGAGAGACTCACATGCATAGTTTTTGATGTGGTTCATTCCGATTGGACTGTGGTAGTCTTGCTACACAAACACTTCAGTTCCTGACTTAGCACTTTATCTAATTCGATCAGCATTATCACGAATTGTATGTACACTACTATGAGCAAGTCTAACATGCCACATGTCAACGATTTGTTCGCCTTTTTCAAATCAGCTTATCACATCTAATTTCTCTTCAATACTGACTGTCCTTCAATGATTTTTCATTGGGATTGAACTAGGTGACGCAGATTGACGGTTCTCGCTCATGTTGATAAGAAAAGCCGATGCTGTTGATGAAGAAACTAAATGAGGCATGTCATTATATCACCAACATAATCAATCCATACATATGAGTAATGGAGTGACAGTGATGCCACTTACTGCTAGCCACCTACGGAAAGATAAGTGGGGCCAAAGACTGTCTATGTCAAATCATTTGATAAAGAAAATTATCCCGTAAATTCAAAAAGTGGTGTAAAGTTTCAAGTCGCATTAACGTGAAACTGTACAAGATGAAATCACATAAAACAAGACCTGCCTGTAATGACAAAGGCACTAGCAGTTATAAAGATTTCTGGGAATTCTATGACCAGTAGAAACTTAACACTGCACTGCCATTTTTTTGAATAAGTATTTGTGAATTTGAGCATCATATACAAATAAAATATTTTTACCTATACTTACCCTCTAAAATCTTGGTGTATATTATGTAGTCCAGGAAATATAATATAATTAATGTATATGCAACACTGGTAATGAAATTGAGCACCACATTCAAAACACTCAGGACTGTTTACCCTGATAAAGTGTATCTACAAACACTGACTGCAAAAACATGGCAACTTCAGATTACAAAAAATACTCTCCATTCTTTCTCTGGTGGCTCCCAGTGGTATAAAATACCTGAAAATCTAAAAGAACTTAAAATGCATGCCTCCAAATACTTGTGATGCATGAATGCCAACAATTTTCTTTCTGGACGAAGAGCAGTGGAAAAAATTACTTTAGCATGATATTGAGTCTGTAATGCAATGGCAACCTATGGTCACAAAAATATTTTATTTTGACCATGTCTAAAGAAAAATTTATTTATCAACATATCATTAGTCAAAGCAAGCATCCCACAACTAGATCTTGTATGTGAGAGAGATAATAACTTACAATGTCCTCAATGAACTGAATTGTCATTAAGCAGGTTGGTATAGCAGTAATGGCCTATATTTGTATTTCCAACATGCTTTGTTCAAGGCCCTGCCAGGAAACCAGCCATTCTTAGACTTTTCATGGTTTTTCTTGGTCCATCCAACCAAATCCCAGAACAGTACCTCCACGAGGCCATTATCACTTACAAATCCTTTTAAATCCATCCTAAAATAACTGCTACATAATCTAGCGCAATGCCAGCATGATTAAATAACCCCCACCCTAACAAGAAAATAAATTAGCAATCTTTGTGTTCCCCTTTTACTTACATATGAACACTTTTATAAAAATTATTGTAGGATATAAACTGTTGCATGCATTACTAAAAAGAATATTCTTTCTTAACTAAAAGGAGGATATGATCAAGCTATTTTATAATAATACCTAGTCTCTCTTCATCATCTGACTTTGTAACATCGATGTTATCTGTTTCTTTAGATGCAGTAACTACAGACTTCACTGCATCGATTTCATAAAACATGCTCTGTCCAACTTTCTTGATTGTCTGGTTTACCGGTAAATGTTTAATTGTTCCATGATGTTCCATTTTAGAAACGCCGTTTGAATCCTCACTTAACACTTCAGTTAAAGATTTACACAAATCGTCGAGATTACCATTGTTGGCAATCTTCAAGAGTGGCTGTTCAATAGTCACTAACCCTTTGCCAGCTGAACCTCCATTGATAAATTCATACTCATCACTCGTTGCTACAGAATCGTTTGATTTCACACTGACACTGTCCTCCATCACTATCTGAAACATAAAACACTCATGTAAAGAAAACGGTATACTATAACACAAAACTGCCTTACATCGCTGCATTATTAACAACTGATATACAATTTTCACCTGTCTCACTTAATTTAATACGGAAATAATTCCGCCTACTGACACTCTGTGTAGTCTAATAATAAATTATAGTTTTAAACCTGTCAAATTTATAGTAACACCTCCTGTCAAACAGTGTAGCTGCCACAGATCGTACACGGTGTTACAAACTTTCTGGCATGTCAATGTGATGCATTTCTCTAAGTGAAATATACACAAATATATGTATATAGATTAATTAGGTAAGTACACAAACCACTGGATTACTATTTATTTATACCTTCACTTAAAGCGCTCTATTACGTCTGTGAATTTCAAACACAAATACATTTTTCACCACACTTTTCGCAACCACCGTGTATATACGACATGTATGCATCAGAGATGATAATTGTTGCAGACAATATCTTATATTCTCAGTGAGCAACGATAACCATCACGTTATGCGTATGAAAACTAGTACGTGAGCATTGGCCTGTAAATTACTAGAATGAGTATTGGAGGTTGCTCATGTGTCCATAATGACAACTATTTATATCGTTCTTCCATATCTAACGTACCCTCAGATAGAATCTGACTCGAGAGTCACAGAGCTCAGCAAACGGTGTTGGAAAAACATTGTCCATTTCAGACACAGGCAAAGAAACAGACCAACGCGTATTCAATTTGAAAACTGACGACAAAGAAATCAGACTGCGCACACGTACACGTGTATTTCCAAGTTCATACATACATATATAAATACGTGTATATATATATATATATATATATATATACATACATACATACATACACACACATACATACACACACACTTTATGGATCCATCATCTGTTCCAGGATGACATGAATATGAAATTGGTCATAAATAATATTGGATTGTGAAATACAGTCTCGTCCTAGTAATAAACAGTTGCAAATATCATAAAGTTTAACAGTACAGGGCACAAACTATTACCACAACAAGAGTCAAATGTATAGCAAAGTACAATTATGAATATAATAGCTGTGTAACACAAGGTTTTACAATACACATTATATAATCCACAGCTGTATGCAATGTCTAAGTATAATTAATAAATTTAGTTAAAAATAAAAGACATAGTAAAAAACTGTTGCACTAATTAACATCACAATTAATAGATAAAAACTCATCTAATGAGTACAAAGCTTTTTTTACAAGGAATTTCTTCAATGCAGAAAAAAGTAATTGTATCTCTATGAAATTTTGATATGTTTAGTGGTGATTTATTAAGCATGTTTATAGAAAAAAGGTAACACACTTTGGTTTGAAGAAAATTTCACTGATGGTAAATGTAGTTGGTTCTTTGTCTCATATCTATACTATGTACAGAGGAGATAGTCTTGAAGTGGTCTGGTTTTCTAACAACAAATATTATCACTGCAAAAATAAGCAAAGCTGATACTGTTAGTATATCTAATTTCTTAAACATATCTTGACAAGAACTCCTAGTACCTAGCCCCAGCCTGATTCTTATTGTTCTTTTTTGTATTAAAAATAAATTGCACATGGTTGTTAACGAGCCCCAAAACATTATATCATAGTTTATCAGTGACTGAAAGTGTGCAAAGTAAGCTATTCTTAATGTATCCATGTTTAGTAAATAGGATACGTTTCTCATCATGAAACATATAGAGCTTAGCTTCTTTAGTAATACATTTATGTGAGACTTCCATGATAAGTGATTATCCCAATGCAAATCCAAGAATTTGATTGTTTCAGCAATGGCAAGAGTTTGATCAACATATATTTAATGGATAGATCAGGGCTTTAGAGGATGCAAATTTGACTATATATGTTTTATTTGTGTTTAATACCAACTGATTTGTTTAAGACAATTTAGAAATATAATGCAGAAAGGAGTTTAATTTTTCATTTAGGTCAAATAATTTGAAGATGTTACAAGAAAACTGGTATCATCAGCAAAGAGTAAACTGTGAGATAATTTGCCAATTATTTTTGGAAAATCATTAAAGTATACACATATTAAACAGCCAGAGTCCCAGAACACAGCCCTGCAGAACAACACACTTAACAGTTTCCCAACCAGAAGAGTAACAGTGTGTTTTTGTAAATTCCAAGTCAACTCTTTGCTTCCTGTTATACTGATATGATTTGAGCCATTCAAGGATCAAACTTCCCACTCCATTAAATTTTAATTTGGAGAGCACAAGTTCATGGTTAACACCGTCATATCCCCTAGTTACATCACAAAATATACCCGCAATATGTTTTTCCTTATTCCAGCTTTGAAAAGGATTGCAATGGGCTTATAGTTTAGTTTTAGTTTTAGTTTTAATTTTAGTTTAGGTTGTTTTAGTCTTAGTTTTAGTTTTAGTTTTAGTTTTAGTTTTAGTTTTAGTTTAGTTTAGTTTAGTTTAGTTTAGTTTAGTTTAGTTTAGTTTAGTTTAGTTTAGTTTAGTTTAGTTTAGTTTATTTGTTCATCCAATTAGTCACACACGTAACATTGGACACATCATTTACTGTTTATACAAGCATATTACAACACAACTTATAACGTATGGGCATCCACCCAACATAATATAATAAATAACACACTGAACTGCAGTTTCCATATGATTAACAGCAGGACAACGATAATAAAAAAACCACATATTAGTAATATTGGAGAAAAACTTGGAATTTCAATTTTAAACAAGTAACTTATGAAGTACTGTCATTACTAGCAGCATCAGTTGAAACACCATCTTGAAAGCCTTACTATTCAGGAACTAGAATATTATGATTTACTAGATGTTGATTTATTCTTCGAAATATCAGCACCTCAAAAAATTTTGAAAATCCATTCCATAAAGAGCTGGGTCTATAATTTGATATTTGAGATCTTGCACCTTTTTTTAAAAGTGGTTTGATAACGGAGTACTTTAAGCGGCCAGGACATACACATAAAGTTAAAGACATATTGAAAACATAAGCAAGAGTTCTAATAATATAACTACCAAAGTATTTGTTTTAATTTTTGGTACTTTAAGGTGATTAAAAAATCATATTCATCTGTTTATGCAAATTGGTATGATTAGGGCGATTTCTTTTGCAGATCACCAACAATGCGGTCGTGTAATTAACATTCTTGTTCTGTATTCACTAAGTTCCAGGTTCAAATCTCTGGCTGGAGATATGTTACCCTGACATGGTATTAATGGATTTCATCAGTCTCTGCTGTTATGGTGTTGGGATAGCACCTTGAAACCGGCGGCTACCATTTCTTTCCGCCTGCTTTCTAATTTAGCGTTCACAGATCATCCTAAACTGTTTGGCGATCCCGTCTGATTCGCGGTAGGTTTTCTGAAACCCACAAAATTAGGCCTACAGAGGAACAACGAAAAAGATGTCTCCTAATGGGATTCGAACAAAACATTCACGTGTTCCACCGGCCAAAGACCATGAATATTTGAAATCGTCTGATATGATACTGCCGCTGTAACTGGTGATGTAACCGTCTTATTGCCAGTTTTACACAACTCTGACCAGCAATCAAATGGACGTGCATGACCCTGAACGGTATAGGGCCTTATCTACTGCAGCGGGGTTTTAACCTTCCTGTTTTCATGCCTTCTTTGATAAATACGTTTCGTTCATGGACTGTTTCGCTATTACTTTCGCCGATATTTAAGTAAGTAAAAGAAATATGGAGATTACTGTCTTTAAGCAGGCCCTACATTTTCAGAAAACAATTTATTGTACTCGGTCTTAGTAGATCTATAGCTCTACACGCTGGATTTCAAAATCAAACACACTGCTCGTCATTAACTTTAGGAGTACAGCAAAGTCCTTTCAAGTATGTTTTTAAGTATTTCCCACTGAGCAAAGAAGCGGCACACCATGAAGACCTACCGAGGACCATTGCTGCTCCGACCATTGCAGTTCTTGGTTAAACACACTCCTGGCAGACGTACGGAGAGTGCAGAAACACATTCCTACCGTCGGCATTAAATGGAAGTGAGTAATCAGCTTCAAACCCCGGCCGACTCAACCGCAGGATGTACTGAATAGGAGGCTGGGTGTGCCTCAAAGTAGGCCTGGACAATGACGTATACGTAGCTGCCATACTGACTATGCAACGCTTGGGTGTAAATGACTATTTTATAGTCGAATAAGTAATTGTATGCTTGTTGTTAAAGGCAAAAGAGGAAAATCTCGGCCGTTTTAAAGTATCCTACTACGTCGGACAGGTGGGACTGACACCTCACACTACCGATTTCCTATAAAATCCCTCCCAAACAGGAGTCAGAGAATTGTCCACTGAAATAAATGATCGGTCAGCATTAATTACATTACAACTGGCTGTGTTTTGAATGTTTGTAAATCTAACACTGACAGTGCAGCAGGCCAACAGATAATCATTACAGATGGACATAAGAATATTCTGCGATGCCAAGTGAATGCGGTATTATTACTAATTACAATAAGTTTGGAGGAAAACTTATGACGACTAATTTCCTTCAAATTACACCTCTCTCTCTCTCTTTCTCTTTTCCACAAATACCCTCTATACTGAATGAGTGCAACTGTGCATGTCAGAAAAATTTAAACTACCAGAAAAGCTATCCGAAACAACCAAACAGTAGAGAGGTGTGGAATGCTTGCGGGTAATCAGTTATTTAGTTTTGTGCGTAACTGTATTAGTACAGGCACCCTTTATGCTATTTTTCGTTAATAACCTTCTCCATAACCAGAAAAGTAGCGCTGTCGCCATATTTGTAATAGATAATTTGCTGTACAGACCGATACGACTCAACCTTCATGTATTTATTGTTTAACGCCCTAAGATTACTACTACGACTGTCGTGCCAATTTGTGAGATGCAAACACACCAGCAGTGAATCTTATGTTTATTGGACCGTGCATCATTTTGATAGTTGAGTAAAGAGAGACCAACTTGATGCCACTTGTTTTATTATTACTTTATTCAGTGCTCAGATACAACCCATGAAGTAACTCAACGAATTAGTCGCAAGTTCCTGAGGATGGATGTATTAACATCTGAAACATGTTGAGCACTGAATAAAGTAATAATAAAACAAGCAGCATCAAGTTGGTCTCTCTTTACTCAACACCAGCAGTATTTCCGTATACTAGTATCTTTGAACTTCATATGTCAATACATATGCAAAAGCTGTATTTATTTTGTGTAGGCAATTTCTTGCGCAGTGGCATTCATTCCCCTTATTCTAGTATAGTCCTGAAGATTAAAAATGAGGTCAGAATGCCAGGCTATGGCTCAGCCGGGCGAACCTTTTCTTGTCTTTTTCTTCCTTCGCGTTAACCTTTTCTGTCCTATCGCCCGTCAGCATTGCAGGAAAATCGTTTAACCGAGGCAAAAAATTTAATGTCAAGGCATATAGAGACAGCGTAATCGCTTTTGTGTATGTGCGTGTGTGACTCGGTATAGCGACTCGCTACAGGCCGGACGGTCTGGGCATCGAATCCCGGTGCGGTCGAGGTTTTCCGCACCCGTTCAGAACGGCCCGAGGCCTACCCAGCCACCTATACAATGGGTACCAGGTCTTTCCCGTGGGCAAAGCTGCCGGCGCGTGGCGTTGACCACCCACTCCAACTAGTGCTGAGGTTAAAGGAAGCGTAGAGCTATACCCATATGGGCCTTTGTGGACTATTCTAGTGTGAACTTTACCTTACCGAAACTTATTCTTGTCAAATAGGTCACTCCTCACCGCATCACTACGCGTCCCCAGGTTGAGGACGGAGGATCAGCCTCCACATACTCAGGGTAGCGGCGAATTATTGACTAAGCAGATGCAGAGAGTAGGTAGACTTTACACTTTGGGGTTGGGCGTGGAGATAGCAACAATTTGCCGTAAGAATGAGAGTGTTATGAAATGCCAAAACGGGCCATCGGGTTAGCACATCTATTCAGGACATCTGAGAATAGGGTGTTGAGGAGAGTATCTGAAAAAAAAGGCTGTACGAATACGAAAGGGACGGAGAAAGTTACGTAACGAGGGCAAGAATAATTAGTACGTTACATAAAGATAATTTAATCATGGAGAATGAGATTGACCGGACATGCAAAACGAATGGGGGCGATAAGAAATGCCGTTAGAATTTCAGTCAGAAAAGATCATGGGTTTACAGTGTTAAAATTCTTAGGAGGACAAGTTGCGAACGTGTGGACTGGACTTGATGCAGACAGGGTCCACAGTAGGTTCTTTTGACCATGGTAATGAAACTTGGTGAATTTCTTAGCCATTTCTGTGAATATCAGCTTCTGAAGATACAGCAATTCACGTAAAAATTGTAGTTCTTCAATAATTGTCATATTTGTGCTGCTCTCACGACAGCACAGGGGCCATAATCTTTTAAAGTCTAACATTCACTAATGCACCCGAAAGTGTTCAATAGGACCTAACTTAGCATTTCACCCAAACTCTCCATGAACGGCACTAGAAGTTTCCACCTCAGAAGCTGGCAGGCAGCCACGTTGAATCTGTTGATGTCAAGGTGTTAAAAGGTACGAAATTGGATTGTAATCCGGTGGCAAGCTGTTCATATCAAATTTAAAAAATACCAGGAATTTGGAGATTTCGTAATAAAGATGTCTTACTTTAAGAGTGCGAAAGGACAGACACATAAACACGCCAACATGGTTCCAAAGCAGGTATGTCTGTCTCATTCATTCACTGTATAAAAGTACACGATGGGATAGCAATTCATGACATCAAATTTCCATATATTTTAACGCTGTAAAATACATTAACGAACAACGGCGACGATAACAAGACGCGTATGCTGTTCCTTTCACAGGGACAAAGCTAGGGAAGCGCGAAGCTGATCACCCATCTCCATCCAGTGCCGAAGTACAAAATACACAGAACTTTACCTCCACATGCTATACAAGCCTCCGCGGTATGTTGCTTAGTCAGAGGCTAACCTACCTCACACTGCAAATATTTCTGCAGCAGCTATTTTCTGCTTCAGCCGCCAGTGTAGCCCGGCTGTAGGTTGAAGCACTGCAGCTGAAACAGCAGAAGGAAAGAACATTTAGTAAGACAATAATACAATTTATATGAATCGGGCGTTCTTTGTAAAGGCTACATTTCACAGATCGAGACTTTATGGTGTTGCACATTCAATTTCATGTACATTTTTAATCCGTCTGTCGTGCAGTCTGGTTGAAAAGATTATTTGTGAAATGAATACAGAAAAATATTAATTGCACAACCGTAATTTAGATTTCTCTTCACAACCAAAGAGAGTTTCTTGAATAGTACTTGCACTTTTAATGTACAGAGTGGGAACTTTTATAAAGTAAGAGAAAATGCATTTGAGCTGTAGAGTTTGCATTGTTATCAAAATAGAATTGTGATTTTGTGTGACAAGACTAGACTGTATGAGAGCTACAGTAAAATTTCATGCATGGGAAAGTCAGAACATATTAAAACGAGGACTGGTTGTTGTAATTCTGTTCACATTTATCTTCGTGTCTCCTAACGTGTTAAAATTACAATAAAACACGACAATTTTAACTGTTACTGTACACTAATCTGAAACTTTGTCTCTCGTCCAAAAGACAGGAGATGTTTTGAGAATAAGGAACTATGGAAAATAGGTTGACCAAAGATATTGGAAATTGTACGACCGAACAACTAACTCCTTAACAATAGACTTCGTCATTTGTCTGAGTATCTCCGTGATCAAATCAAAGGGGGTGAGATTGGTAGAACACGTAACACGCATGGAAGGATAAGAAATGCATACAGCATTTGCCGGAAATTTGAAGCGAAGAGACCAGCTGTGTGACAAAAGCATAGATGACAGCGCGACAGTACTACGTAGCCCGATACTGAAGAAATATGGTGTGAGGTTACAGACTAGATCGGAGTGGACAAAGACAAGTGTCTTATGCTCGGTAACACAACGGACAGGGTAACTTTTCGGGTTCAGTGAAAGTAGGGAACGTCTTGACCAGCTGAGGGATTACTGCCTTCTCAAGATACACCGTGAGGGCACGCGGTGGCGCAGTTGGTTGAGGCACTGAGCTACAAGCCGGAAGGTTGCGGGTTCGATTCCCGATGGTTTCATTGAACTTTTTCATTGACATAATCCTTCCGAAAATGAGTACCAGGAATATTTCCTGGGGAGTAAAGGCGGCCGGTGCGTAGGGCTGCCAACCTTACCATCTTAATGTGTCGATTGTCTTGAAATCTCGGAGCCTCAGCCTCCTGGAACCCTCAGGGCCTGACCAGGCCTGTAATGGGATTGCTTTACTTTAGTTTCAGCATACGTCGTGCACCATGCAGACAGTCCGTAGTAATTACAGAGATCACGAGACAAGTGTAAGACATTGGTACGTGAAAAAATTAACAGTCTACCGATGAAGTGAACCATCAGAATTCTCTGTAGGCTACAAATTTTCTGTATATTGGTACAAAATGTGTTAGGTTCCCTTGCTCATGCTTTGTTCACGAATAACCCGCAACAGTGCTGGAGATGGTAACAGTGGATCTTACTGGCCCGCCAGCGTCAAGGGCTCTCTCCTTAATGGAGTAATTTGTAGACCATGTATATCTCGTAAGAGAGCTGAATATGTTTTCTTTATGTCCATGTGTGGGTGTTTTGATTAACCATTTGCATAAAACAGGCATTACCTTATAGGCAATCTGACTGTCGCTGTCAACTGACAATGAACTTCATACATAAAGTCATGCAGTAAAGGTACGTAGCTTTATAGCGTATTCTCATCTCTACGATTTTGTTTTTGGTCATAAAGTACCAGCGCCCATTTGGAGAACGGTTATATCAACTAGTCCACTGCATGTTAACGGCAGCTTGTTTGTATGTCCTTATCTTCTATTTATTCTGAATGCAGGCACTTACGTCCTACTAACCGAAATAAATAAATCCAAGGACCAGAATTCTCCTTCAGAAATTGTCACGCAGGTTCTCAAGAATACGGCAGACCTTAATGGAAGCCAAACGTTCATTACCGTGTTTACAAGAGCTGAATGTACGTACTACAAAAAAGAAATAAGCAGAAATACGTAGGAGTGTGTTGGCCTATAGCCACAACCATCTGCAAAGCACTTCAGGTAAAAATAAGATTTTTTCCCCCTTTTCTGTGCAGAGTGGTGGAATGCACACAGAAGAATCTGCTATCGTACTGTACCACACCGCAGACCAGTGGTTGTCAGCGGTGCTGAGACACAATTCGTTACACACACAGCTGATGGTGCATTCGGAATGAAAAGTCGTAGAGTGAAGCTCCTACAAATTTCATGTTTCTCTGTCTGTCTGTCTGTCTGTCTAAACAAAACTCCAAAATCGATGTGCGCAGACTCGTGACTTTTGAAATTTGGAGGGGAAGGGGAGGGTTTGAGCAAAATTTAACGAACCATCAATTTTCTTTAAAATAGGACGAAAAAAATGGGCATATTACACGAACCAATAAATGTACCTCGAAAGTGAGTCGCGAGTGCAATACGTTAGGAAATAAGTTGAAGAGAAAAGTGAAACAGTCTTTCAAATTCCAGGTACACTTGTCACAAAAGCCATATAACTTTCAAGACAATTCAACGAAAGGGAAGGAAGGCGCTAGAATTTGTATGCAATCAGTAAATTTCCTAAGTTGTTTAGAATAGCCATGTTATTCACAGGTTTGTTTCATGAGTCTTCTTTACATCTTTTGATTCAAAACTGATTACTAAAACAGTATTAGTAATCTATGTGGGCCTGGTAGCTCAGTCGGTATAGCGACTGACTACGGGCTGGACGGTCCGGGATCGAAAAAAAAAATCCCAGTGGGGAAGAGATTTTCCGCCTGTCCAGACCGGCCCTGAGGTCCCACCCAGCCTCCTGTAAAATGGGTACCGGGTCTTTCCTGGGGGTAAAGTGCGGCCGGGGCGTGCTGCTGACCCACTCCCTTCTAGTGCTGCAGTCATGGAAGAGTAGAGTTATACCTCTACCCACCCTCTGGGCCACACCGGACCTGTAACGGGATCACTTTAACTTTTATTAGCACTCTATACTACAGTTCCTATACAGACCATCTAGTACTGTTAGAGTAGTCACATCGTGGAAGCTACGATTCACTGTGCTGAGGCAAGGTAAGCACATGGATTTTTGTGGCGGGGGATAGGAAACTTTTGCAGGACCGAGACTGTAACATGAAGTTTATGGGGATGCAGGGTGAGAGAGTATCGTCCGCAGTGATAGGCGATCTTATTGCCGTGTTTGATTCAGTTTCTAGTGCCATAGAATTAAATAGTTTCAAATAATAACTAATGTGTTATTGTGTCAAGAAAGTATACAGCCAGCTGACGTAAATTGATTCTTGTGTTAAGAATGTATGTTTCGGATTCTTTTATTCAAACCGTCTTCAAGTCTGGCCTTCGGTAATATAAAGGGACATATTCCACATCAATTTTTGATATACAGGTTTGAAATCTCGGTCTTTTACGGTAGATGGCATATATACGACAATAAAATATGTTAACAAGTAACAAACTAAGCGAAAAGTGTCGTATATTTTTATTAATCAGTCGCCACATTCTATACAATTACAGGTTGTGCCTTGCGTGCAAAATATACTGTTAACTTTAAAATTTGTTGTGATATTGGTTAAAATTTGATACAAATCCAGTCTTACTAGTAAAGAACCAATGAATGTGCACATAGGGCTAGGGATGCAACATGAAATAAACTGTCTGTGATCTGAGGCTAATTAAATTAATTTCCCGAATGCCTTCTTTTGTGGTGGTCCTAGAAACTAGAGATTGTATATGTATATATATATATATATATACAGGGTGATTCACGACTTTGGGACATAACTTCAGGAGGTGATTTCCTAGGTGTTTGTGATCACAAAAGTTTATATAAACATGTGTCAGAGTTTGGAATGTTACGGAGTTATGACCGTTTGAATATTAAAATAGAAGGAAAGATAACTAAAGATTACTGACAATAAACGGAACAAAA
>Ga0123355_10006771_pt1 | contig 17055 bp, 10 predicted proteins | sample TergutEmb28metaG_3_FD_89872 | JGI IMG/M metagenome (GOLD analysis project Ga0123355, IMG submission 89872) | Embiratermes neotenicus P1 segment gut microbial communities from Petit-Saut dam, French Guiana - Emb289 P1 | ecosystem: Host-associated > Arthropoda: Insects > Digestive system > Gut ...
CAACGTAACCGCGCCTCATGGGCGTCCCAACCTGAGAAGTCGGTTACACTTCTGCCATGCCCAGGAGGGAAGACCACGAAGTCCGTCAAGGACATGTGGGGCATTGGATTAAAAAAAAAAAAATTATTACTGGCATGAGAAAACTCAGATAACAAAATCATTACATGCAGATAAAAATTAATAATAATAATAATAATAATAATAATAATAATGGAACAACAACACCACCACTCAAACCCGGACACACCCTTCACATATTTTTTTTATATATCTTTCCCCAACAGTAGCAATCCACATTTCGTAATCATTACATTACATGCCTTCTTCTTCCTCTTCCTATTCTACGTCTTCCAGTTACTGGCTGGTTATTGATTGTCTTGCTCTTGCATGTTTCCTCTCTGTCACCACTGCCTAATCTGATGTCATATATAAATTTACTGTACAAATGGATTTTTTCTAAAACATTTTATATCGAAGCACTCTGAACGTGATACATTCCAGTGATGAGTTTTAACAATTAGGATTGATCTGTGTCTAGTTGAAGGCTGTTGTCTTTGTCAGTGCACAGCAAATGTATTTGGGAGACTGTACACTCTGCTGGAACATTTGGTCCTGTCTCAAATCTTACAAATAGTTTTATGCCACTCACCTGCTTTACCCTCAGTTTTACTTTAAGTTGCATAAATTCTGATATGACTGTAGCCCTCAAGTGAGCTCTCTTCATTTGTACTAATTCTTGGCAAGGTAATCGTCATTACTTAAGCACATTTTTCAATATTTTTGGAACAAGAAGGTGCACACAAAGAAACCCATTCGATTTTTATGAATGTGCTAAGTGGATGGACAGACCATTCGAGAATGTACTGAACTGCAGTAGCATAAAAATTGGACATAGTATTACTTGGCTTTCTTTCTTCCAGAAATCATCTTGGTATTTCCAGTTTTAACTTTGTCAGTATACTCAGCTGTTTCAAGTGTGGATGTAATAATAATAATAATAATAATAATATTTATTTACTGCAATTGGATTGTTACCCGGTGGCAGTGGTTATTTTATATGTATACAAAATATGAAATTGGTTGCTACTAAATTTAAGTCGCGAGAGTTACATGAGAAGCATGTAGTGGCAACTTGGAATCTTGGGAGCCATCTCAGCATTTGCTTATAGACACAGGGAAATCAAGAAAAACCTGTGTCGAGGTGGCCGGTTGTCGAATACTGACTTCTAGCAGATGCTACTTGCAGCTGTCACAGAAATACTCATTTTTTGTAGGCATTTTGTAACATGTTTTTTCTGCTTAACTTTAATTAAAGAGGGTTAACAAAACATTTTTGGAAACGCGGACAGTGCAGCCTGAAGATTGCTAACAAACTTGTCATTTGTCAGTACAATAAAAATTGTTTTTCCATAACTGGATTATCTGGAAGTTTCGGTTATCCAGCCATTTGAAAAAGGGTGATGCTCACCTTAGGACAGGCCAAGAAGGCCCTAAGGGGTAGTAGAGGTATAGCATAACTCCACTCTTTCTTAACCTCGGCGCTAGGTGGGGGTGGGTGGTCAACGCCACGCCCCGGCCGCTTTAACCCCGCCTATTGTATAGGAGCCTGGGCGGGCCCGAGAGCCAGTCTGGATGGGTACAGAAAATCTCCACCCCAACGGGATTCGATCGACGGACCGTCCATTCCGTAGCGAGTTGCAATACCGACCCCCAAATTGGTAATGACCCCAATTCCGAGAATTCGACCGGCTCGCGCCATTTCTCCCGTTACGATACTCCGAGCGGAGGGCAGGTACTGCAGTGTGGCACAGTCCACAGATCATGGTACAGTCAGTCAGTCATGTTTCGTTCGCATGTTGCAGCGCAGTGCCTGGAATATTTCATCGTTTTTGTCATGGATGGGGCTAGTAAGAAGCGGAAAAAGAGTAGCGTTAACGGTAACGACGAAATTAGATATAGAATAAACTTGAACGGGGCGAAACCCGTAACAAGTTAACGAAAGAGTGTGGTATCGGATCTTGGACCATGTACGATAGATACACGAAAAGAGAACGACAAGCTGTTGAAATTCTCCAGTACCACCGCAGCAACCAAGCAACCAAGGCCGGTGCCCAAAGCCGTATTCTGCAGCTTGACGTACTTCTGTGCAAGTGGCCTATGATTAAACGTTCGGACGGTGTGCCTATTTCCGGACCGATGCTAACAGGTAAGGGTAGGCCTTTTCCAGGGTTTGGCTAGCCGGGCGCAAGACAACGCGGGATAACAAAGCTGGACATACTGTATCTGGCGGGGGGAAAAAAATCGAATCAGGAAGGAGCGGAGGTGTACATATATTTATGAGAATACTACAAGAGCACAATTTAATACCTGAGCGGATATATAACGCGGATGAAACCGGTTTATTTTGGCATTGTTAGCCCGAGAAGACGCTCGCAGATGGTGGTGAAAAATTCATCCATGGGTTTAAGTTAAAGAAAGGGCGAATTACTGTGTTGGTTGCGCGAATGCTGCCCGCACTCATACTAAATTGTTGGTTATTATTAAATTTTAATTGTTAATATATATAATTTATTATTAAATGTGCATTTACCTGTTGGGGACACAGGGCAATCGAATTCCTGAATTGGCAGAAGATATTCAGGGATTGGTTTTTCCACACTTCCGTTTCCCTCGGTAAAAGAGCATTTCCGCAAGGTTGGCATGCCTGAAGACAGCAAATGTATACTGTTACTTGATATTTTCGACGCATTCCGTCATGAATTTGAACTGCGGTCGGGAAATATACAGTCCTCCCAATTGTGACACCCCTGACAACTTATGGACCAAGGAGTAACACAAAATGTGAGGTGTTATTGTCGGAGCGATTTTCTTTCGCAAACATGTGAATCACGAAGACACACTAAAAGTCTTATCAACGCACTAATGTTTCTGTCAGAATGGCGTGAATTTCCTTCGGCGCCTTGCCTTGCAGGAAAAGAAACTTGATGACAGCTCGCATCACGATTTTGTTGAAATAGCGCGCGTCCCTGTCACGCTTCCGAGCTTGTTTCCTTCCTGGTCTGGCTAAGGACTTATCATCACCCCGGTACCCTATCAAAAATGCAGTTTTCAGCTTTGCTTGTGCATGGAATTCAGTGAACGCAAAAATTGATCGTCCAGTCAGGAGGAGGAGACTGTGGCCAGCTGTTTGACAGCTAAGAATGCTTCGAAGAAGACTTCGCGGGATTTAATGTTCGCGGCAGAGAGTTATTGAACTGTTGATGTTCGAAACACTGGACCCCTCGAACCCTGAATGCGAAGTAAGTCAGGTAGATGTGGAAGAGTGGATTGATGCAGGTAAAGGAATTGTAGTGGCCCATACCATAGTTGATGGAGTCTTAATTAATGCTGTTTATGAACCCAGACTGAAGGTAAAATTCTTATTTACGAGTTTTCAGACGAAGAAATCGTCACAGAGAACCTGTGTTGGGCTAAAGCTGCCGACGCATATTCTGCACTTCTGTAGTGTGCTGAAAGCCGGCCATGTTATTTGGCACAGGAAGTGATGTAGCTACGTATTTTGTATTTCACTTTCCTGCGGGAACAAAAAGAATACACCAAGCAAGCAGGCATTCGCCAGGTGTTCCAGAAAGCCTTGAAGTCCCACACGGATCTCCTGTCTTATCCAGGGGGACGGCAGTGGAGTGTAAGCATCTGTGAGGAAAGTGGCGGCATCGGATGGTAGTGTGTTAAGTGCAGGAAAGAAGGAAAGAAGTGAAGTTAACTGTCTCTGATAACAAGTAAAGTTTAAGTTTGTGTTATATTAAGTTGATCAAGATATACTATTTACAGGGTACAAGTGAACAGTGAAGATGGCGGCACCCAAATGTGTATGTGTAATTCAATGAGTGAATGCAGTATTGCGTGGGGATTAAGAGAGTTGCATATTGTTGTTCTGTTGTATTTTTTTTAATTATACGCGTAACTTGTTACTTAAGTAGTGATGAAAAGGGAACTTAAAGTGCGGCAAGGAAAATAGAACAGGATATCAAGTGACTAATTGGGTTAGGTCTGTCCGTGAGGGTTCTAGATACACATTAGGGAAAACATTCTGAAATCCGGAAAAATTCGAAACGCGGAAGCCCCCCCCCCCCCCAAGATGCCGGATAAAACAGCTTTCACCCTACACACATGTGCCTTCACCACAGTGTTGCCAATTGCCAGTTCGGTTGGGGTTTCCAGTGTGGGAAAGTCAAAAGTTTCGTATGCATGACCATAAATGTCTTATTTTTGTGTCTTAGAAAACCCGGGAATCTTTTTTTTTTTTCTGAACCGAATTTTGTGAGGCACCAGGACAGAGCTCTTAAAAACTAAAAAAAAACTGGAACTTTGCCTGGAAAATCGTGAGAAAGACGACCAAGTGATTAAACAACAACTGCAACTTAAAGATGTAAAATATTACTGAAAATGAGTACGTGAATTGATCAATTTTCCGGAAATTCAAAAGGCTTGCTAATGAAAAATAATACTTTCTACTAGATGGTACTTAAATCAGTGACAGAAAGCGAAAAATACAGATATGAACACACGTGTACACAGAACTGACACATTCAAAAAATGAGTTAACCCTTTACTCATCGAATCCCGTTGGGAGTGAGCTTTTCCTCAACCAACCAGACCCATCTTGTGGCCCACCCATTGTTCTGTCCGATGGGTACCGTGTCTCTTTCCAGGGACTAAAGCGGACGGGACGTGCCATTGACCACCCACCCCCTCTAGCGCCGAGGTTAAAGAAAGAGTAAATCTGTACCGCTACATCCGCTCTGGGCCTTCGTGTCAGGTAATAGGGTATAGTACCTTTTTTACATTTTCCTACGTTTACAGATCCTTTGTTTTGTTTAGGATTTTTAATTTGAATTATAAACCAATATGTCGACGAATAAAGGCACTCAATAAAAATCAAACTACTACATGCTTCGGTACCGGAGTGCTATCCTCAGTGAGTCTACTGGGACAAACATATGCAGGTTCAACACGCCAATCCAGTTACTGATCGCCATCACTAGTACAGTGAGGGCGATCAGGGTTGGCGAATCCTTTTGAGGGCGCTTGCCCAATTTTTTGTATAAACTTCGAAGAAATTCTTTCGCGTGCCCATGGGAATTTTGAAGAGCAAAAAAGGCCTTGGAAGCTTCCATAATTATTATTAATCATTGCATTAATTTTATTAAAGCATAATTATTTTTTGACCTCCTGATGATGAGCACATGTGCTCGAAATATGTAGAGGCATGAAATAAACTTATTGTAAAACAAAAATTTTGTGCATCAAGTTGGTTAATTACTGAGATAAATAATAATTATATTTGTATAAACTTAATTTATGGTATAAATAATATATTTCTAATAAAGGCCTCGAGTAATGCGATAAGGCTGAAAATTTGGAAGTAACTGGGGCTGCTGCTACTTCCTGTTTCAAAAGAATATTTTAAAATGTTCTGTCCAATGTCACGTATTCGCTGAGTCACCGCCAGGCCGGCGCCCGAGTGATAAATATCCAGTCAACACATTGCACCGCTTCCGATATGTGTAAAAATGTTTGGAGTGTTATTTGGTAGCAGCAGTAATTCATAAACCGTCTGTACGCAGTCGGTTATGTGTATATGTACATATTATTCATAATATGGAGACGCTCTTTGGGCCAAAGAACTACAAATAAATTTGGACACCAGAGAATGCTGCGTGCCAGAGTTTCGCCAGCCCTGACTTAGATCAGTCAGTTACGTTTACACTTGCCTCAATTTTGCCCCTTACAGTTCGTTAGCTGTCCTCGAAGTTAGGGTCTTTATGATATGTATACGTATGTATGTATATAATATGCTCACATATGCAAAAAATAATCCATAACCTGAATATGGACACATAGAAGGTATCTGAATCCTCGAATGTCAATTCCGAATTAAAAAATTTGGTGGCCTAAGAGGGTTTGAGTTCAATTACAGTCATTTATCTTCATGTTTGCACCGTGCATCAATGACAAACACTTTATTATCCAACTAATGCACAATATATATTATGTACATACAATTTATATTATAAATCATTTAAAAGTGCTCCAACATGTTTCGGATCACAGAGGATTCATCATCAGGGAGCCTTGTACAGTGCTTGGCTAAAAATTACAAGAATGGTTCTATCGTGTCCGTTGACATGGACAAGGTCGGTGTCAAGGCAGCATATTCTGACCCGTTGTGCAGGTGTGTGGTTCACTGTAATTTTTAGCCAAGCACTGTACAAGACTCCCTGATGATCCTCTGTGACCGAAACATTTTGGAGCACTTTTAAATATTTTATAATTTTAATTGTATCTACATATTATATATTGTGCATTAGTTGGATAAAAAAGAGTTTAATTATAATCATTTATTTTTATGTCTCTGCTCTGAATATGAGATTTCACAACAGACACTGAATTTGTTTATTATTTTAAATCATATATATGTACAGAGTCAACGATATGTGCTTTGTCAATGACAATATATTTACAACAACAACAACAACAACAATAATAATAATAATAATAATAATAAAGTTACAATAATCACCAACCATCGCTAACAAGTAACAATAACACTATTAGGCCTAAAGACGCTGAATTTGTATTTCTTATCTCTGTGGAACATAAATCATAATATAACTTCATGAAACAGTAACTGTACTTCATTCATTCAAAATATGTATAAAATGATCGATGCTCGTAAGGCAAACTGTAAATATTACACATATATTATTGTTCTTGTTATTCAACATTGGAATAAGAAATACACTGAGGTTTAAACCCAAAGATTTTTTATCTTCTTTCTACTAACTAAGATGGTATTATTCCTTGTCTGTGCAAGTCCTTATACTGCAACTGTGAACGGTGCCGTGCTATTATATACAGATATCGATTGCAACACGGAAGGGTGAAGACGCATCAACACTTAGTACATTATATGCCACATTCGACCTGCACATCAACAACGCTCCATTCAAGTACAATCTGTTCTGTAAGCGTTACGTAACACAAAACGTGATTATTTGAAACATACAAACACTTAACAATTCGCTGTATCTATTTTCTTGGTGTTGTACGTAAAATGTAACAAATAAGGCATCTAAAAACTCTTCTAAAACAATTCCTGTGTACATGCAGCCAGAATCTGCAAATCATTATAGCTAACACATTCGTAATATAGGTATACTTGTATATAAACCAAATGTCACACATACAAACATAACAATATTGGTATCTAACACAACAATGTTTCTGTATATTTACAGGAATGAAAATATAAACCATTTTTGAATCCACTGAGAACAGCCATAATCGCACAGATATTGAGACGTATATTTACAAAGTCTGTGTACAAAGATATAAAGATTAATTTATCTTTAGTAAGTTTAAAATCAGTTCAGTTTTCTAAACATTATTCTGTATAAAACCAAGGATCTGAAGGTCCTCTCAGTAGGACATTAGAGACAAGTATTTTGATACGCGTTTTTCAACATAATAATGCGCCTGATTATGATTTTCATAAAGTCGAAACACCTAGAACATATTACGTATTGAACATCTTAGCTAACTGCAGGAAAAAAAAAGTTGCACAGACAAGTAACAATTTCTTAGTTTTAAAACATATGTATATAGTACAACGGGATGCACAAGAAGAAAGTCGTAATTCCTATGAGCACTTAATATTCGCTGACCGGGCTCCCCGCAAGGGTGTTTATGACATCACTCCGAACAAACGTGAAGTTTCGTATTGTCATGAGAGGCTGCCGGAACGTCGTATTGAAAGCTGTTTTTGGCAGTTTGTCTGGTCGCCGAGCAAGAATATTTCTTATGTTTGATTTGCACGACTCGTGTATTTGAAAACTGCACCAATAATTTTGTGTTACGCAAGGAACAAAGTGAATGACTGGTACGTATGGCAAACGTTTGTTCTCACGTACAGTTGCTTGGTCATTGCGATCGCGTTCCCACGATTCGTGTACTTGGCTACCCGATGTACCGCGTGATACTCTTTGTCCCTACACGTCACCGTTTCTCTTTGTCAAATATCAAGTAGTGGTGGGAAAGGTACAAGAAGTCTCACCTTCACAAGTAAACACTGTTGATTCCTCTGACTTCCGTCACACTGAGAGTCGGCTGGAAAAGGGCAAGTGTTGAATATTTGTCAAAGTGCACCATTCTCATGACATGGCAATTATCCGCGAGTGACAAATATTTGCCAGATATACGAGTCGTGGGAATGCGGCTTTAGGCATGTAATTGAATAAAAGTCCGCATTATATTTTCAGCTTTCTTTCTTCTGTGTGTTTCAGATATTGTGGTCGCCTGGTTTTCCTTTCAAGCCCCTTTAATATTGTTTGTTTATAGCCTTATTTAGTTACACCTTCTGAGGTTCAGACTACATACCATTGAGTGCTATAAATATAATACAATGGGATGAGTTTCCGCGTTTTTATTTGGTGCACTATCCCGTATTTTCTACAATAAAAGACGAAACCGTGAATAAGCCAGTCAAGATAGTCTGTCTCGGTCCCTAATTTGGCATGGGACCTCCCGAATAAGAAGGAAGGCATCTGGCATTCCAATGCGTCGTTTGCTATATGAATTCCAACATAATGAGTGTTACTGAGACAGAAAATGAGGTTCTTGGAGGGAGTTTTTGAACCCAAGACTTCATAAGGTACAGGCGGAGTGAGAAATGGGTAATGAAGTTCGTCATACTTGTACTGTCCATCAGGTTTGATTTGACTCATGAGATGGGCTGAATGTGTAGAGTGCATATTGCACTGAGAAGCTGTGTATACTGTAAAACACAAAGGTTTAAATGCAAGTGAATTTCAAAGACAGGGACTGCTGTCATCCGACTCATGACAGGGGGCAGCGAAAGGTGTGATGAACTAGATGTTGAGTCTTCGGCTTACATAAAACATAGAGAATACCCCGACTAGCTGTGCGACTGATAGTTTCAAATTGATGTTTAGTTTCGTTCTCAGCGTCTTTGTTACATTGTGCGCATTCATGGTTTTCTGACGGGGGTAGGCGGAGTTGGTGAAAAGTGCAGCGAAACGGGTCTAAATGGTAGAGGAACGTGAGGCCGGGTGTTTCAAAATATCCTGGTGGGAGGGGGGCACTTTTCGATAAGTTTCGTTATTTTTTAGACATTCTGAAATCCAAAATGCTAAACTTTTTTTAAATGCTGATCACGAAGAATTTTGAGTACAAAATATATGAGATTTGTAACTCTTAATACAAAAGCGTGTACTTAATTCTTAACACGTTCTGTTTTCCTTCTGGTTTACGAATGATACTGCCGTGTAAGTGAATAATCGTAGTTTACATGAGAATTTTGAAATCACATGGCCCTTGGATGGAGAAGTGAGTCATTATGATTTCTTAACACCAACATTTTATTTGAAAAAGACAAATTACACAGGAAAAGTGTTTTCGAAAGTAATTTTTATGCTAATAGTAATCGAGTCTATTGACACAGTAATTAGGAAGCATAATACATTGTTAAATTTTCAATATTTCGTTTGCAGGGTAAATTCTTATTTCTTACAGAAATTCAAAATTATAAGTTGTGAGAAATGCGTCGTGCTGGTCCTTGGTTGTCACTGTGCTCGCCGAAACATTAGACATACCGCAAAACAGACGACGACGCCTCAGTCAATGCGACGCCACGGTCACCGGGTGTGCAAGTCTGAGCTCAAGTTCACATGCCACGTAAAAACCTAAAGGCAATGTACGAAACTCAAAATCTCATGAAATACAGGAATTGGCAAAAAGCCTTAATCAAAGGTGAAGATTGCGTGTATTCTAATTTGAAAATGTAGGTTGTTAAATTTTTTAACGGTGGATGATCCGGATTTCCTCTCATACCGAACCGACAACAGTGACATGACGTTGGGTAAGGGTGAAGTTCATATTCCCTTTTCTAACCTGTACAAGTAAGTTAATAAGAAATTTGACTGGAAATAACGGGGATAAAATAAATTTAGCCTGCCGTTAAAATTATTATATACAATAAAAAATATTCGATATTGCGCACACCTAGTTTTTAAACCCTGCAACGTGTCTGGCTTGTTAATAAAAACGTTTCACGTAATTGCCCAATCGGGTGTCAGATATATTCAAGAATCACATCCGACAACAGCTGTGTTACAAACATAATTTCTTCACGTTAAACTTATGTACTAAACAACAAACACAAAAGGCTTTCTGTGTACTCTAAATTTCCAACGGGAGATTATACGAATAATTCTCTTATTCGTGACCTAAAAATCACTGCCATATAGTTGACGATAATGACGTAACTTAGGCAACCAATAACAAATCTGCTTGTGTCAAGACAATCTAATACATACAAACTGTAGCGAGGGTGTTTTGTACCTTGTTTCTTGTCGATAAATTCTAAGAATACAGGACACAAAGCAACGTGGCGTCTTCAATTGTGACTTAATTTCATGATTTACACCATCTATCATGCTCGTACCTGAATATAAGTTGTTGGAATAAAATGTTATACAATGCAACAATTTACCCACTTACGTGTAATTATACATTATCATTAGGGATGTTTAAAACAAGTGTCACATCTGGCGTATAAATATGAACAGTCACTGTGGCTACGAAATTACTGTCTAGTATTAAAGAATAACAATACAATAAATATTAGACATGACAGTTGACTTCTGTAACCTTCTTGCAAACGGTGCAAGCTGCGTTGAGCTGGTGTTATTCAAATTTCACAGTGTGTTTATAAAAATCTGTTTACGACATTTATGTAGCCCACAGATTAACAAAACACCAGTTCTTGCAGGTGACAACAAATTTATCCATTCTCGTAATTTTGTATTCTAACATCAAAATATCCGAAAAAGCACTTTGCTCAGGGAACGACAAATCATCGCAAAGTCTTTTTACCCTGCGGACCATGCAAAATTGAAAAGAGACAAGGAACTCTATTGCCACAACACCTGCAAAATTAGCAGCAGCCGCTTCTAAAACAAAAACATTTAAAGTATTTTTGAAGCGTCTACATAAGGATTTTGGCATCTTAAGTCCCACGTTACAACAAACGTGGATTCTTAAGTGACTGTATAAAAGGTGCTAATGTAGTTATAAATATAACAATAGTTCTGAGAGTAAACAAAAAAGTTCTCCATGAAGATGGCGCAATAAGCCCCGAAACATGTAGGAAAAAAGGTTGATAATTAATACAGGTATTGTATTGTGTCAGTGCTTTTTGTTGGTGTATTACAGACATAATTTATTTAGCATTTCACGGAGTGGAAAGCTTTAAGATAAGTGGGTTGTTGATGTTCTGTATGTATGTATGTATGTATGTATGTATGTTTGTTTTTATACATATGTAAAAGTAAAGATCTCCTTAACATGCCATGGAGGCAAAGAGGAGGAGTAGAGATATGCTCCATTCATTCTTAACTTCGGCGTTAGATGGAGGTGGTTGGTTCACTCCAAGCCCCCACCACTTTACCGCCGAGAAATTTTACATGAGAGCGGGTGGGCCTCAGGACTGATCTGGACGGGGGTGGATAAAGGTCTCTTTCGACCGGGGGATTTGGTGCGCAGACCTGCGAGCCTGTAAGGATACACTATACCGACAATGTCATCCCGGCCCCCGTATTGTCGTATTTGCTTCTGCAAATTAATTCACTGTATTCTGCAGTTATTGAGAAATATATGGTTTAAATTATGTACTTTGAGTGACGCAGAGAATATTTACGAATGTAAGCTTCTTCTTGCTATAAATTGTGCTTTTCACCTATCAACTGTGTGGACTTGCGGGACAGCGTCATGTCGGTATGATCATGACAGGCCTTCGGCTTCTTGTTTCAGACAAACGTCCCTTTACGGACAGTATTTGCAAAGGGAGGTTGTTCCTAAAAACATCATTCCTGCATATGTTCTGTACGACTGTCTGATGATGGTCAAGTGGATTGGCCGAAACATGTTGCTGTATTACTGTAATGAATATATGATATTCTTCTGCTGAGTGTTGTGTTATTCGGATTTTATACTGAATGATTATATTATACTGCAGTTACAAAATGACTTAAAACGTTGACGAGAACATGGCTGAAAATATTTCCTCGATCACCAAAAATCTGAGCTGAGATCTGCCCTTGGGTGCGGGGGGTTGGCGAGCGAGTGCATAGTTCGCCTAGGATGCCAGGTTCTGGCGGCTAGTCTAGGGTCTCCCTTCTTTCTATACGTGTCAGAAACAATAAATTAATGCAGCTCTTGCAACAGAAATCCCTTAAAGTCAAGGTCTGAAGATAGCGAACTGTGCACCGCTTTTTTTAACATTTAAAAACGAGAAGTTTTTACAGTGTTAAAAAATTATTGCAGGAATTGAGAATTCAGAAGCAGTAATAGACCGAACCTCCATTCCCTAATATGCCTTAATGGAGTTCATAAGGATGGCTTTATCGTTACCTTTACACGCCAAAACCATTTGGTTTTTGGTATGTCTCCCAGCTTGTTTATCATTTTGTGATAGTGCAGGAGAGAAGTGAAGTTATGTGCTTTGTAGGTTATTGTTCTGTGGTGTTCGGGGGGAAATGTAATGGAATAGTGAAATCTAATATGGGGCATTTTGAAGAATAAACAACAATGCGCTGCGTTCAGTTGTGAGGTTAAATACGGCATTCAGGTTAGTCTATTTTTGCTTACTAGAGAAAGAGAGAGAGAGAGAGTCGTTGATGAGGTATTTTGATGCGGATAGGATTGTAGAAGAATCTGTTGTGTCAGTGCCTGAGAGTTATCTATTGTCAGTACTGGAGAGTTATATATTGCCAATGCTGGAGAGTTATTTGTTGTCAGTGTTTGAGAGTTATTTGTCATTACTTGAGGGCTATGTATTTATAGCTTGAGAACTATCTATTGTTAATGCTTAAGAGTTATCTACGAGTATTGTCAGTGCTGAGGTGTTACCTATTGTCAGTGCTTGAAAATTATCTAATGCCAGTATCTGAGACTTATATCGGTACTTGAGAGTTATCTATTATCAGTGTCTGATATGCGTTTGTTTTCGGTACTTGAGAGTAATCTATTATCAGTGTCTGATATGCGTTTGTTTTCGGTGCTTGAGGGTGATCTATTATCATTATCTGATATGTATTTGTTTTCGGTGCTTGAGAGTTACCTAGCATCAGTGTCTGATATGTGTTTGTTTTCGGTGCTTAAGAGTTATCTATTATCAGTGTCTGATATGCGTTTGTTTTCGGTGCTTGAGAGTTATCTATTATCAGTGTCTGATATGCGTTTGTTTTCGGTGCTTGAGAGTTATCTATTATCAGTGTCTGATATGAGTTTGTTTTCGGTGCTTGAGAGTTATCTATTACCAGTGTCTGATATGAGTTTATTTTCGGTGCTTGAGAGTTATCTATTATCAGTGTCTGATATGAGTTTATTTTCGGTGCTTGAGAGTTATCTATTATCAGTGTCTGATATGAGTTTGTTTTCGGTGCTTGAGAGTTATCTATTATCAGTGTCTGATATGAGTTTGTTTTCGGTGCTTGAGAGTTATCTATTATCAGTGTCTGATATGAGTTTATTTTCGGTGCTTGAGAGTTATCTATTATCAGTGTCTGATATGTGTTTGTTTTCGGTGCTTAAGAGTTATCTATTATCAGTGTCTGATATGCGTTTGTTTTCGGTGCTTGAGAATTATCTATTATCAGTGTCTGATATGAGTTTGTTTTCGGTGCTTGAGAGTTATCTATTATCAGTGTCTGGTATGCGTTTGTTTTCGGTGCTTAAGAGTCATCTCTTGTCGGTGCCTGAGAGCTTTATCTTCTCAGTACTTTTTACAGGTACTGAGGACAGTCACCACAATGTCGCTGATTATAATAATGTGCAGGTAGAGTCAAATTTTATGGTTATTTTTAGATACACGTTCCTATGTGTTACACCTGACTGACCTTATGACATCTCAGGTCCACTTATGATGAAGGGAACTGGTATACCCAGAGGTCTCCAGTAGTAAAACCATCATGGTATCGGTTATTATCTGAGAGTAGAATCTATTCATTGCTATTTGAGCTGCAATTTCTGGTAAGCTACACAAGTTAGCCTTGTTCACTTTGCCCATTTTTCTAATAAATGAAGCATATCTTATACAGGTATGTTGCTCTAAAAATGTTTTGTTGATGCATGTTTTGTGCACTTTTGTGCGCGAAAGCAGGACAATAGGCTTAATTTTCATTTCAGTTTTGTGTGAAGCTATGCGAATAATTTAGTGTTTGCTATTAGGTCCGATTTGCACTACAGGGACGTCCCTTCCATTCTAGTCATCAGTTGGTCTGTGTTTCATTGGGAGTTTCCTTACTAGTTATCGCGTGCAACGTTCCGTGCTGTGGGTTCAGATGCAGGGAAAGAATATTAGATCGGCTCTTGACTGGAAGGTGACTGTCTCTGTAGTGTAAGTTGGGCTGTTCCTGTCAGTTCAAGCTGAGGATGAGAGTCACTGCACAAACACAAAGGTTCCGTGCACTTTTAGTGTCAGAACAATTATGAAGACGGCAAAACCAGAGGGGTAATGGTGTGACCCGTGGAACTAGAGCCGCAGTCACGGCGACTACTTCCCGGTTATGGCCATATGTACTCTCTTGGCATACATTCTACTAACTAAGGAAGCATGCAACACTCATCAACAGAACTTAAACAAACGTTTGCCGTACGTAGGCCTACTATAGCATCAAAGTTTCAGCATAAACTTTGAAGTAATAGAAACACTGCAACGAGGGACAATGTGACACCGACACCCAATATTAACTTCGGCTTTGCCCATTCCTATATCAAGGCTTCTGATCCATTATGGACCAACGGCCAAATATATAGACTTAATCTTGGATTCTTGATTTTTTATCTGTCTCTGTTACTCCGCGTTTAAGAGCTGTTGTCTGTTTACAACGCTATCCGTGACCACGAAGTTATTTCACTTTATCTGCTGTGATTCAGTGTTTACAGGTATGACAAATCAGAGCGAGACGCGGTTACGCATCGCTCCGTACATCCTGGCTTCAAAACTGCAAATTGTTGGGATATACAGATTGACAGATTGTGTCACACACAGTCAAATTAACATAAGGAACAGCACACCAAATAAAAAGAACGGCATTACATGGGTTAGGCTGTTCATATTTTTATTCGGTTACTCCACTGAAATGCCAGGATAGTGCCTAAAATTATGCCACGACCTCCTCCTTCCAAATCCTTTCCAATTCGTTACTCACCAATCATCTTAACTTTCGACGCTGTGAAGCCAGAGTTATGGATAACGTTGTTAAATAAGTTATAAATAAATACATAATTAATTAAAATTGTCTTTGCACTTCAAACGTACAACAATTACGGGGATACCTTGAAACATTTCATACCAATATTTCTGGGAACTAGGTCTCAGTTCAATCAGTGTAGCCGTTTGGTTGTATGTCTCACTCTCATTGCATCCAACACGAACTCAAAGCAAACGGCTTTGTTGCCAGCTAATGCTGATACACGCAAAGCTGATAGCAGCAAGTGTCAGAATTGCGAATAAAAGGCGTGAAATTAAAATCAGATGTGGTTAAAAGAGGCTCGATTGCCTACAGCAGCGCTTCTCAAACAGTGTGTCGCGACACAGTGGAATATCGTGAGCAGTTTCAGACACTGTCACGAGAAATGTAACCATCTACAACGCGATTCACTATCTAAATACTAAAATTGTCACGGCACTGTCGCTCGCTGAACAGCATAACCTCAACTCGGATTTTTAGGGGGAAATGTGAATTATTCCATTCCCGTATCTTCTACCGATGAAATTCATTCGAAATAGGGCTAATGTTCATGTAAATCACAGTTCATCTGTTAACTGTATGTATGGTAATTTTTAATTAGAAGAATGGTTGAATGTTTCATTTACGCTTGTTTATGTTATTAAAATTTTGATACTTCCAGTAATGTGTGTCGCGTCATAATTTTTCAGAAAGAAAAAAGGACTAAGAAAACCTGACCTGTACTATAGGCCACGGATTAGAGGATATATGACAAGGTCGCGAAGAAGAAGAAGAAGAAGAAGAAGAAGAAGAAGAAGAAGAAGAAGACGACGAAACTGCCCAATTCGATTAGACGATCCGTGAGATTCATTACGTTCAGTCCGCTGCAGTGAATGATCCGGAAGTGAACGGGAATCAAGGTTATGTCTAAATTTAGTGCGATTTAATGGACCGTAGAATGCAGCCGACAAAATTTGTAGAATTGAGAGCCGGTGTTGCTGTTATTTGGACGTCAGGTTCTGATAATTAAGGTATATAACACTAGCTTACTATGTATTCACTGTATTATGCAAGTACAATTTTCGTGAATTCTTTAATGATGACAAGTATTTTGAAGTCATTAGTTATAGGTTTTTCCCACACGAAGGGTGCCACAGGAGGCAAACATTCCTTCTTATGTATTATAACGGCTAGTGTCAGCTAACTGATACAGTGATTGGTTAAAATAACCGTTTTCATTAACAAATCTTTTCCTGTAAGCCTGTCAGTTTCAGTTTGTGCTTTTGTATTAAAACTGTACAAAGGTAACAGCATTCATACTTACGTATATTTAGAGGCAGTTTGAATTGGCTTTCCAAAAATGTCAGTTTTTATTTCAGAATGGCATGTTTTTTCCGTTCCATTGCTTCTCTTGCCCTTGAAGGCGTTGTTTTTCTCCTACTATTAAAACCTTCAGGATATATTATATTAATGTCTTTTTCAATAGAGATACTTCATCTGCAAATAGGTAGAGTGGGGTATATTGTCAGCAAATATTCTTTTCATTTATAGAAGACTGTTTTCTTTTCCAAAATCCTGATTGCTGAAGACACTGCTATCATTCCTTCATCCATAAAAATAAAGGTAAATCAGTCCCGTTACAGGCTTGGAGTGGCCCAGAGGGTTCCAGGAAGTTAAGGTTCCCAGATTTCATGACAACGGCACAGGATGGTGGTAAGGTTGTCAGCCTTACGCACCGGCC
>Ga0123355_10006773_pt1 | contig 17054 bp, 14 predicted proteins | sample TergutEmb28metaG_3_FD_89872 | JGI IMG/M metagenome (GOLD analysis project Ga0123355, IMG submission 89872) | Embiratermes neotenicus P1 segment gut microbial communities from Petit-Saut dam, French Guiana - Emb289 P1 | ecosystem: Host-associated > Arthropoda: Insects > Digestive system > Gut ...
AATATCCGAAGATTCGCATCTTGCGGGTTGATCATCGGCCTTCCGACTATCCACGTTCGGATGTGGGCGCGAAGACGTGGGCGCTGTGCACGCCAGAGAACGTGGTTGGGTCTTCCGCAGTCGCGTATTACTTCGCGCGCGACCTCTATCTGAAGATGAATATTCCCATTGGCCTGGTGGAGTCGTTTTGGGGCGGCACTCCCGCCGAGTCGTGGACCAGCCTGCGCTCGCTTGCGGCGGATGCGTCATTGATGCCGGTATTTGCCGAACGGTCCAAGACACTCGATGAGCAGGAAACCACTGTGTTGCGCCTTCAGCAAGAGGACCGCGAACTCCAGCAAGCCGAGGATCAGGCGAAAGCCGCAGGCAAGCCGGCGCCCGGACGACCGTGGCATCCGGACTTTGCCGCGTGGGCGCCGGCTGCTTTGTTCAACGGGATGATCGCGCCTCTGACGCTCTTTCCGATTCGCGGCGTCATCTGGTATCAAGGCGAGGCCAACAGCGGTGAACGCGCGCCGCTCTATGCGCATCTGTTTCCAACCATGATCAACGACTGGCGCCGGGCTTGGAATGAAGGCGACTTCCCTTTCCTGTTCGTGCAGATCGCCAACTGGAATACAGAACCTGAGGGGCTCTGGCCGGAAGTTCGCGACGCACAGCGGCGGGCTCTGGCGCTGCGGAATACCGGGATGGCGGTGACCATTGATATTGGCGATGCCGTGGATATTCATCCCAAGGACAAGCTGGACGTGGGAAAACGGCTCGCTTTGGCCGCCCGGGCCATTGCCTATGGCGAAAAACTGGAGTGGTCGGGACCGTTATACAAGGGACTCACGCGGGAAGAGCACGCGCTGCGCATTTGGTTTGATCACGCCAACGGACTCGCGGCCAGGAATGGAGCGCTGGCCGGTTTCGAGATTGCCGGTGCCGACGGAAAGTTTGTCGCGGCCGATGCCCGGATTGAAGGCGAGTCGGTCGTCGTCTCCAGCCCGGCACTGGCGGAGCCGGTTTCCGTCCGCTACGCGTGGGCCGCAAACCCGACGTGCAATCTCGTGAATCGAGAAGGACTGCCGGCGTCGCCGTTCAAGTCGCCGGAATGAACAACTCGCGGTGAACTAGTCCTGCGGCACGAGCATGTAGCTGACGAACGCCAGTTGCTTGCTGTCGGGCGACCACGACGGAACGTTGATGGTACCCTGGCCGCCAAACAACTCGGCGAGGACTGTAATTTTTTTGTCGGCGAGCGACATCAGGCGCAGCATGACATCCTTGTTCTCGGGATGCCCCTGTACATCGGCACCATAGGTAAGGAAGACCATCCATTTGCCATCGGGCGAGATGTGCGGGAACCAGTTGTTCAAGTCATCGGAAAATACCTGCTCCTGCTGACTGCCATCCGCGTTCATGCGCCAGATCTGCATGTGGCCCGTGCGCTCAGAGTTGAAGTAAATGTATTTCCCGTCCGGAGAATATTCCGGCCCGTCATCCAGGCCTTTGGCCGTGGTCAGCCGCGTCTCGTCGCCGCCGGTGACCGGTATCGTGTAAATATCAAACTCGCCGCCGCGCTGACCGACGAAGGCGAGTGTTTTTCCGTCGGGCGACCATCCGTGCCAGTACGAAGGGGATTTCTGCGTGATCCGGCGCGGTGTGCCACCGCCGATCGGCACAATGTATACGAGCGAGTTGTGATCGGCCTCCGAGTTATCGCTGATCGCAAGTTCCATGGCGTCGGGCGAGATGCCGTGATCGTTGTTGCAGCGGTTGGCAAATCCAGTGTCGATCGTCTCCGGCTTGTCGCTTCCGACGGCCAGCCGCTCGAGGTGGCCGTTGCGATTGAACAGCAAGGCGCTTCCGTCGCGCATCCAGTTGGGAGCTTCGAAGCGGCCTTGCTCGATGTAAGCCACGCGGCGATCGGCTGAGTTTACGACGACGGTTTCAAGCGTGCTGTAGAGAACGGGCTGGCTGGGCGCAGGACCAGGCTCCGTCAGTTCGACGTTCGAGAATACTGCCTGCTCCACGACGTCTTTGTCGTGCGAGCAGACGCCGAGCCCGACATAGAAGGGACCTTCGAGAGGGATGCGCAACCATCCCCCGGCAGGTTTGAGGTCGCCATCCTCGCTTCCCAGCGACATGTAGACGTAGTCTCCGCGCCTGGCGATGCGTAGACGCCTGGGCGCGGACTGATTCGCCTGAACCTCGCGCGTGATTGCCCCTTTTTGGTCGCGAAATTGCAATGAGGTCAATCCGCTGGCATGCAGGGCGACATCGGCATAAACGGAATCTGCGTCGAGGCTCTGACGCAGCATCAAGACTGCCTTCTTATGTTCGTTGCCGGTTTTCGTCAGGAATCCAATATCCGCGCTGAGGGTGACGTCGCCCGACAACTTCTTCCACACGAACTGAAAGGCATCGGCGGCCAGCCACATATTTTCCCCGCTGCCGCTGATGACGTAAGTCTTCTTGGCGGTGTCGAATTCGACTGATCCCGGGTGCAGCACCGTACCCACGTCTTCGTGACTTTCGAAGATTCCTGGAGAGGAGATCCGGGACTGCCGAGATATTTGTGCGGCGCCACCCAGGGAGAGAAAGAGTCCGAGAACCGCGCAAAGAGATAAGGCCCGCATCATGCTCATGAAAGTCCTCCAGAACCGCATTCAGCAACCAGCTGGCAACGAGCGATTGTAAATGAGCGTTCGAGGCCGCAGTTGTCTTCGAGCTTCCTGTACTCGATCGGCGAGGTTTCCTCGCCCGCGCCAGGTCTTGAAGAGGCGTCGTCGATCAACTTCCGCTGCAGCCTGGAATATGGATTGGGCGCGCTCGGGGGACTCTGCAGTTCGCGGCGCGGCGGGGCATCCCAGTCTGCATCGGGCTGCTACGACCGGGTCTCATAATCGACAGTGGTCCTGCCCGGCGGGCTGTCTTTCAATGGTCAATGGGTTGACCTCCTCTGAATCCCGAAAAAGACGGGTTCGGGTATGCTCGGGACGGAAAATGCAACGCAATGCAGCGGACGCGCTCTTTTACCCTGATTTATGACTTAGACTTGCTGCGGTTGGCCAACGACTCCGAACGACCGATGACCTTTGTCGGGCTCTTGAGTTTTGGCGGGCCAGAAATTCCTTCCAAAGCCGGGCTAGACTTCCAGGGGCTCAAAGCGTACATACGGGTGTCGCGCAGAATCTTGATTCCCTCGCTCCACGCGGCAAGCATGCACTTTCCGGTATCTTTGAAACCTGGTACGCTCTTCATCAGCTCGCGGACGGCGGGCGCAACATCGGCAACTGCATCGCTGATCCGCTCGACGATTTCCTTCTGCTCCCGTTGAGAGATACCGAAATTGGCGGTGACGAACTTCCCCAAAGTCTTTCCCGGCAGCCAGGTTTTCCGACCCCCAAAGCTGATTCCGGGTGGACTGTTTTGGTAGCCCGGATACACCGAAGTGGTCAAGAAATCATAGGCGGGTGCGTGCCGCGCATCTGTTCGCGACGTATACAGTAGCGCCACATTCTTCGAATGACAATCAGCGTTCCTTAACGCGTACGTCAAAAGCAGGATTGCAGTCAGCTTCTGGAAGGTTTCGTAGTGGTATGCGCCCTGAACGTATGTGCGAACTGCCTTCGCGATTCTCTCCCATGTTGTTTCGTACTTCGCAGAGGGGCGCAGCCCGAGTAATGCACAAAAATCTTCCAATGCCCTGAATGGCTTTCCGTTGCTGTCTACATCGAACCGATAGACAACCAGAACCTTCCCATCGTCTGATAGTTCGGTCCTTGCAGATTCGACAACTTTCGAAGCTACTTGCATACAGAGATGCTCGTTGGCCATCGCGAATGGAAGCCTGCTTGAAGCGGCTTTGATGATGTGCTGGTGCGTCAGCAAGCTCGCTTTCTTGTGCGGCCCCAGACCACCGTGCTGCTTCTGTTCCGTGTCCAAGAACTTGGGTAGTACACCGGAGACTCCACTCCTGGCATGTTCTCTGACGAGCTGCGAAAACGCTTCCTCCGAGTTATCGCCCTTGAGCAGTTCGGCAACTTCAATCGGTTTCGCTGCTTCCTCGAGCGATGCCCCCGGGGGAGCAACCAGCAGCCTGCCAACCATATTTCGACCGATGACGGAGAGAAGCGCGGTGGGGTTCGCGCCAACTACTGGTCCGAACTCTTCCTGCAATACTTGTAGCAGGTAGCCTTCCGGGAGGTTCATCTGGAAAATTGGATGAAGCTGGTCGTCCCAAGCGTACGATTCGGTGCGGATAGGCATCGTCAAAGAGACGAGGTTCTCAGCAACAACATCCGGGAGGTAGCTCATCACGCTCCTGAAATCGCCGATTTGTTCAAGGACAGCGACATGAGTTGCCAGAACATGGACGTTTAGCTTCACGCGCCACCCCGCTCACGTCGCAGTTCGTCGAGAGTGCCTGACATGCCAACCTCGGTGAAGTTCATTTCAAGACCGAGCACCGCCAGGACGGCGAGCAGCTTTCGTGAACCAAATTCCGACAGTTGACCGTTTTCAAAGCGCGAGAGCGACTCCTGCGTGAGTCCAGATTGTCTGGCTACTTGACCCTGCAGGAGTCCTCGTTTTTTTCGGCCCTCGGCCACAGCCCGCCCTAATTCCGCTAAAGTTTTCATTTTGATATATTGAGCAAATTTTATTAATATTTTAACATTTTTGATATAAATATCAAAAGCTGACGGTGCATCTTTCCAGGCTTCTTGACAAATATCCCTAAACAGAACCTGGGATCGGATATTTTGATGCAAATATCAATTCTCGCCGGAGCAATTTGGGCCTCAGCTGGATAATCTCGGGGCCACGGTTTGGTCTGTCTATGGCGGTTCGAACCGTATCAATTTGCGTTCCAAGCTGCGCGATCGCGGTCGGCCGTGGCAGGATACGCGAGAAACAGAATTCTGCGGGTCTTTGCGACTTGCGCGCAGTGGCGAGAACTGCCCAAGAAATGTCCGATGTACCTTCTGCCACTGTCGCCTTCGGCAGCGGGTGTAAAAAGGCAAGCTGGAGCGGCATCTTGCGGGTCCCAACCAGGGCGTTGCAAGCTCGAGGGAAACTTCAACCGGAGGAGGCTCTTATCGGCGCCTTCTGAACGGGCAATCGGCGTAAGGAGGAGTTGTCGCCCCACTCTGCGCTGAGTACGCCTGGGGAATTGCATTCCCTCTCAGCTTGTCGGGCTCGCGCCATCCAACGAAGATTGCGTCTTCACCGACACCGAGTATCTCCAGTTGATTTTCGATTGACCTGTACGGGAAACCGTCAGGCTTCGCTTGAAGGTGGCCACCTCGGGCCTTTCAGGCATCGGAGAGTGAACGGGCAACCATCGGTGTGTTGGGTTGATAACACCAGTTCTAGTGCGAAGCAATTCCCTGGGGCAAAAGCTACCTCCCTCTGGAGAGCCATCCCAGCACCCGGCTTGCAAATTCGTCCGAGAATCCGAACCGCGCTTTCGCCCGTGAGTAAAGATCAACTGCTTTCTTGTCGAGCCAGATCATCGCCGCTTTCCCGCGGCTGTCCTGCGGGCGCGCGAAATAGTCCGTGGAGTGTGCGGCGAAATTCGCGCCCCTCTCGACCGTGTAGTAGTAGAGCGCGAGGCTCTTACGCGACTGTCCCTCGGGGCACACGAGTGGATCAGGGAATCCATGAAGAGACTTCTCGTTGGTGGTGAAGATCAGAGCATGATTGAGCAGCGGCGGATACTTGGCCGCGCAGCGCGCAATCCCGCCGCCCGGCGCCTTCTCCCATAATTCAATCGCTCCCCCCCACGCCTCGTCCCACTCCGGATTCAGGTAAAGGATCAGATTCACCCGCCGATACCAGTTGGCGTGGAAATGATGTTTGGAAAAATCTGTATGTATGTTCAAGTATCCACCCGGTCCCGATTGGTGAAGCCCCCCGCCTTCCAGCATCGGATCGGCTACCAGGCCAGGAATTCCGGTCAACCGCGAAACCCAGGTCACGAACTCGGGCGAGTTCAGTTCATCCGTCACCGCGCCCAGCATCGCTGGAAACAGATCGCGCTTCGGCATGCCGAGCGTGTTTTCGTTGGTGTGCTTGTATTGCGTCCACTCGTTGCTGGTGGGTTGTGGGAACTCGCGAGCCATCTCCAGCGCCGTCTCCGGCTCAATAAAATCCTCGAGCAGAATATGGGGGCACGGCGGATGTTCCTGATATCGTTTCGCCAGTTCGGCGAGACACGAGTCCCAGCGCTCAAATGGAAACAAGCGTGCCGGGGCCGCAGCCGCGCGTGCAGTGGACATGAACCTGATTCTCCTAGGGTTTTTTTGATTGTATCTGATGTGGCGGATCTTCGGTGTTTCTTCGCGAACCCAAATTTCATTATCACGAACCTACAAAACCGACCGAAGACCGATTTTCATGGGGTTTCGCGGGCCAATGGTCCTTCCCGACAGATGCGGAAACAGCTGGGGTTCAGGATGCGCTCAATGCCCGGCAGAGATCTCGGCGTCTTGGACATCGGGACGGTAGCCGTGAACGAACAGCGTCGCCACCCCAATACCATCACCGCATGTAAGTGTTAAGTTTTTCGCAATTCGCAACGACCTGGGTTCATGTGCTGCCGGGGGCAGACCTGGCTAGGCTTATTGGAATCTGCGTTCGAATTCGTGCACGGCCATGAATCCGCGGTGGCTAGCGGTTCAATTTGAATTCCGCCCTGGAGGCGTCATCCCGAGCAGAGCCGCTTCTCAGGTAAATGACCTGTCAACACTCCTCATTGCAGCTACTTATGAGCGGGGATTAACATCTAATTCTTCAGATGGCGACGGCGACAGCCACAGCGACATCCGCACCGGCAAAGGTCCACCAGCGGCTCACCATCGGGCTGCGCGAGATTCTGAACTTTGCCTACGACTCGTTCTGCAGCAACAAACTGCAGTTCATCCTGACTGCACTCGCCATGGCGGTGGCCACGTCTTCCGTCATTCTGGTCGCGACGATCGGACTGACCGGCAAACAGTACATCCTGCGCCAGTTGCAGTCGATCGGCACCAACATGATTTACGCCGACTACCAGGGGGGCGGGCAGCGCCTGGACTCGACACCCGATCCCATGACGATCGACGACGTCGCTGCCGTGCGGCAGCAAGTGCCCAGCATCGTGGCGGCCTCGCCGACCGTAGCCTTGGGGGACCGCATCGACGTGGGTGGCGGCAAGCAGAGCGACATCAGTCTGCTGGGCGTGGAGCCTGACTACATTCACGTGCGCAATCTCGTGTTGCTCGCAGGACGATTCTTCGACTCGGAGGACTCTGCGGGGCGCAACAAGGTAGGTGTTATCAACTTGCCGCTGGCGCAGAAGCTCTATGGCGCACCTAAAGAAGCTGTAGGACACGTCGTTAAGCTGAGCGGCGGACTTCCCATCACTGTCATCGGCGTCTTCAAGGAAAGCGTGGACACCTTTGGCCAGTCCGATATAGGCGACGAGACTATGCTGATTCCTTACACAGTCAGCCGCTTCTTCGCACCCGGCGGAGACGTGCGCCAGATTTATTTTTCTGTGGCCAGCCCGCAGGACGTGGTGCCCGCGACCGAGGCCATCAAGCGCGTGCTGCAGTCGCGGCACCGCCCCGAGTCGGTTTACACCGTGGAGAACCTGACGCACCTGCTGGAGGTGGCCGCCAGGGTGGCCGACGCCATGACGGTGGTGCTGATGCTGGTGTCACTGATAACACTGCTGGTCAGCGGGATCGGCATCATGAACATCATGCTGGCGACGGTGACGTCCCGCATCCGTGAGATTGGCATTCGCAAGGCCATCGGTGCAACCCAACGCAACATTCGTTTCCAGTTTCTGGCGGAAGCGGTTTTGATCTCGCTGACGGGCGGGATCGTAGGCATTATTGTCGGTCTGGCTCTTCCTTACTCGCTGCGCTTCTTCACCGACTACCGGCTGCCTGTGCCGGGACTGTCGGCGATCATCGCCATCGTGGTTTCCTCGCTGGTGGGGATCATTTTCGGAACCGTCCCGGCGACCCGGGCTTCGCAGCTGGATCCGGTGGAAAGCCTGCGTTATGAGTAGTTTGTAGCAATTTCTGGAAAGTTTTCCACAGTACTCGCCCGGCCAGCCTTCCGCGTACCAGTCTGCAAGTCCATCCGTACCACGTATGAGTCCGAGCCGTGGAGCGAACTGTGCGCCGTTTGTGGCAGCTACACCAGAATTCAGAATTCCCATTGTTGACCTCGACGTCTTCCTTGCACGCGCGACCGACTGGCTGAACTGCCAGCTTAGGAAGGCGTGCAGATTGCCGCCACTGTACGATCTAAAACGCTTAATTCCGGCATGATCGAGTAAAAATTCGTAAAAAGGGCTGCATCCCCACAACTCGAAGGCCATAATTTAGGTTCATACGAGTACCCCGGATGTGGGGTTTCTCAGCAGGAGGTTGTATGCGCAAAGGGATTTTCATTGGGTTGCTGTTGGCTGCGGTAGTTTCGATGGTCTCTGCTTCTGCGATCGCGCAGGATAGCGGCGATCAGCAGTCCGCACAGGCGGGCGAACGCGGGGCTGGACGCCGCCAGTTCGATCCACAAAAGCGAACCGAGATGCTGACCAAGGAGCTCAAGCTCACTTCGGATCAGCAAACGAAAGTTCTGGACATCTTGAAGTCGCAGCAGTCGCAGATGCAAGGGCTGCACTCCGATACCTCGATGTCGCAGGACGACCGGCGTTCGAAGATGATGGATATTCGCAAAACGTCGAACGACCAGATTCGCGCACTGCTGGACCCGAATCAGCAGAAGAAGTGGGACGCGATGCAGAGCCGGCGCGAGCGCTGGGGCAATAAGCCTGAGGGACAGGGCGAGGGGGATTCCCAACCGAAGTAGCATTCTGCTCGACGCGATTGGCCGGGAGTTTTGGCGGTGGCCCACCCTGTTGCCCAAAACGTAACCAGGGTGGGGCACCACCGAGCATTTTGTCTTGCCAACCGCGTTCCGCGGAGGGCAAGATGAAGCGTAAGATGAGGGCGCTTACGCTGGGTTTCGTTCTTTGTCTACTGACCGCGGCCGCTCAAACCGCACCGGGTCCGTCAGATCTACATCCTCGCGACAAATCCCCAACAAAAGTGCAACACATCAGTTTTGCCACCGAGGACGGAGGGCTCATCTATGCGGACGTGTATGGGCACGGGGACCGGGGTGTGGTGCTGGCGCATGGCGGGCGCTTCACAAAGGAGAGCTGGCAACCGCAGGCGGAAGGGCTGGTGAGAACCGGGTTCAGGGTTCTGGCATTTGATTTTCGAGGCTTCGGCAAGTCGCACGGCCCCGGAGATAAGGACATGGACACCGCCCCGATGCAGCTCGATGTGCTGGCAGCGGTCCGGTACCTGCGAAACCATGGCGCGACAACCGTGTCGGTCATGGGCGGAAGCTTTGGAGCAAGCGCGGCGGCGGACGCATCGATTGCATCCCAACCGGGTGAGATCGATCGGCTGATCCTGCTTGCGGCCAAGGGAAATGGTGCGGCGGAGCGGATCAAGTCTCCCTTGCTGGTGATCGTCGCACGAGACGACGCCAGCGATGACGGACCACGGTTACCACATATCCGCACCTGGTTTGACAAAGCCCCGGAACCCAAGCAGTTGATTGTGCTCGACGGTTCTGCGCACGCCCAGTTTTTGTTTCGGACCGAGCAGGGCGACCGCGTAATGAAAGAAGTAGTCCGCTTTCTGACTGCAAAAGACCTGGGTGCTGCGAACCCGCAAGCGAATTGACGTCGCCCCCTCAACCTCGCCATTCACAAATTCCCTGGAAAGGGCGGACGTCACTCTCGCTGACATCGTAGAGGCGGCAGACGCTGGGGCTGAGAAATCTGCGAGCAATACGGACCCAGCGCAGAACTGTTCGCCAGCTGGAACTTTTGCCCCGCTCAGCTGGAAGAAACTTCAGAGCTACGCACTGACCTGGTCTGGGATCGTCTGCACTGTAGACTTCGCCCATGCCACCAGGCCGAGCAACGAAACAACGCGATACACTTTCAGGTTCTTTTCATGTCTGGTGTCTAAAGTGACTGGGCATCGAGCGAGTTCCCTCGTTCGCATCTTGTGGGGCTCAGCGGAGGATCTCATGCGCATTAGAAATGCATTTGCATTCTTGCTTATCGCCTTCATGCTGTTCAGTGTGCGCGCAAGCGTTGCAGCGCAGGGCGGCTGGGCAGTCGAACAGACGTTCCACATTGGCGGAGAAGGCGGGTGGGACTACGTGACACTGGACGCGAAGAATCACCGCCTGTATATCCCGCGCAGCACACACACGATGGTCATTGACGCGGACTCGGGAAAGACGCTGGCCGACATTCCCGGCCAGAAACACAACCATGGAGTTGCTCTGGTTCCAGAGGCAGGACGTGGATTCATTACCGACGGGGCGGGTGCGATCGTGATTTTCGATCTCAAGACGAATGCGGTGCTCGGAACAGTGTCTGCACGACAGGACGCGGATGGCATCATCTTCGACAAAGCCACCGGGCTGGTGTTGGCGGTGTCGGGCGATGACGGCGTGCTGATGACGCTCAAGCCCGACGCCGATCCGAAGAACGCATCCATCGATCCGCCAATTGACCTGGGCGGCAAGCCGGAGTTCCTTGCGTCGGATGAAGCCGGTAAGGTTTATATCAATCTGGTCGACAAGAACGAGGTCGCGGTCGTCGACCTCAAGGCTAGGAGAGTGCTCGCGCACTGGCCGGTCGCGCCCGGCGGCGCCCCCGTAGGGCTGGCTGTCGACAGAGCAAAGCACAGACTTTTCATTGGGTGCCGCAATCCGCAGAAGTTGATCGTCATGAACACCGACGACGGCAAGGTGGTGGCGGATCTGCCGATTGGGGCCGGGGTGGACGCCACGCGCTTCGATGGTCATGAGGCATTTGCCAGCTGCCGCGATGGCAAACTCGAGGTCGCCGGCGAAGCCGGCGGCAACTTCGAGATTATCCAGACCGTGACGACTCCCCCTGGCGCCAGAACCATGGACGTCGACCCTGCAGCGCACAAAATCTATTTGCCGACTGCAGAATTCGAAGAGCAGAAACCGGGGGCGGGCGGACGTCCAACGGTCAAACCTGGGACTTTCATGATCGTCGTGGTCGGAAGACGGTGATTCTTAAGTGGCCGAACAGGGCCGCCAGCCCGAATGCGAATGCGGCGCGGGCAAGTCTCATTAGAGTTCTTCCGCCCGCAGGGCGCGTACGGGATTGAGTCCTGAGGCGGCCCATGCCGGCACGCGGCGCCCAGCCCCGCGAGCGGAAGCGCGAAATGCACCATTCCAATCCAGCGGCTCTGTTTCATAGACACTTTGTTCGGCGATGTCATCTCTCCACTGGAATTTCTATGGGGATCGCCTGGGCGCGGCAGGACGGTCAGCGCGCGAGGAGCTGGGTTATCAGGCCACGGAGTTTCTGGTATTCAGGATCGTTCTGGAGCGAGGGAATTGGCGGGTCGGCAACCAGGATGTTTTCTTCGTGGCGGTCGAAGGCGGTTTTCAGGTAGGCGAGGGCTTGGGGTTTGTTGCCGAGTGCGGCGTAGCTGACGGCAACGTTATAGGCGTACGCCGAACCATGGTCGGCCAAACGTCTGAGCAGGGGCAGCTGAGCCTGGTACAAGGCCGGAAGGCCGCCGGCGGCAAATCCTTTTTCACGGGCATCGGCGATGGCGAGCCCCAACTCGTCGTGGCGCAATTCGGCCATACGTCTCCATTCAGCGAGGGCGCGCCGATAGTCTCCCTGAAGCCAATAAATTCGGCCCAGATAATCATGCGTGGAAGAGAACGACGGCTGCGTCCTCCGTAGCTCGGTAAGCAGGGAGATGCTTTCACTCGAACGGCCGGCGGCGTAAAGCAGCAAGCTTTTGTCGGCGAGGATGGCGGTGGAGGACGGTTCGAGGCGCTGCGCCTGGTTCATCTGCTCGAGGGCCTCGGCGTAACGGTGCAGTCCCATCAAAAAGGTCGCATACCAGTGATGGGCGCGCCCCAGGTTGGGATTTAGCTCGAGTGCGCGTTTGAATTCGCGCTCGGCGGTGGCACCCTGCCACGACCACCAGAACAAGACGAAGGCGAGCGAGTTGTGGGCTTCGGCGGAAGTGTCATCGAGCTGAACGGCGCGCTGGGCGGCGGAAAGAGCGCGCGGAAAAGCCTCGCTGGGAGGCATGGCTCCGAACTCGCGCAGGAGGTTGTAGCAATCGGCGAGGCCGACGTAGGCCTGCGCGTCGCTCGGATCTTTGACGATGGCTTGCGTGAAGTAGTCGATGGCTTTGTTCAGGTCGCCGGGTGTGCGGCGCTCCCAGAAGTAGCGGCCTTGGAGATAGAGATCCTGAGCTTCCGCGTTGGGGACGTGGCGGCTGGCCAGCGCTTTGAAATGGATGCCGTCAGGTCCGAGGGAGAACAGCAAGATCAGCCCTGCCGCGAAGGCGAGGGGAACGACCCAGGCAGCCACGCGGATGGCGGTAAAACCTTTCCCGGGCAACGCCGGAGTGGCTGCGGCTGGGATGACGGGAACAGCTGCGATGGGCGGGGAAACCTTCTTTTCTGCCGTTGCCCACCCTTTTGCGTGAGGAGACGCGTCGTCGGCATCCGGTTCCTGACTGCGGCCTTTCAGCCAGCCGGCTAGTTCGGAGCTGTAGGCGAAAACTGCACCGCGGCTTCCGCCGGGGACGCGGTGAACGGGAAGTCCGCGTTCGGACTCCCAGCGCTTGACGGTGCGCTCGGCACGATCCAAGAAAGCGGCGATTTCCTTCCAGGAGTCCAGGCGCTCGGCCGGGACTGACTTGGGATTTGCTGCCATAAATAAAAATGACCCGTATTGGCCTGAAACGGCCTGAATTGTCTCTTGCCCCTGGGAGTGAAGCGGGCACAGTATAACGAGACAGCGAGCGGATTGTTCCCCCACGAACCGGGGGGAAGGATGGGAAGTCCGGGCCACCCAATCCCCTCTTGGCTGAACGGGGCGAATATCGTTCGGTGCTCCGGCGCTCCACTCGCCCATGGCGCGCCGGAAGACTGTTTAGATCTTGCCGCAAGCAGGGCTCACTGGCGGCCTCTACGTGGCGGAAAAGACCGCGGCGAGGACTGGTGAAGCAAAACAAAAGTCCGTAACGGGATCGCGTGCTCAGCGGGGGGAAGGGACGCACTCGAATTCCCGGCAGCTGGCGGCGCACTTCGGCGCGCCGCCTTTTTTGCGTTGCGCGCGGCGCAAGGGAAGTACTGCCGTCAGCCTCGGGACGCGCCCGCAAGCTGGTTGGGATCTGCTTCGGCAGCCGCACTTTGCCTGGGGATCGTCGCCGGCCGGGCGCTGTCTTTCATCCTGTACGAGGCGACTCCCGAGGTCCGCTGGTGCTGGCTGGTGTTGTACTGCTGACGTTGTTGCCCGGCGTTGTGGCTACGTGGATTCCAGCATGGCGTGTTTTGTCCATCGACCCCGTGACATTGCTTCGAGAACAGGTGAACCGGCGCTCGGGAAACGTGGAAACTCTAAATCTAAAGCGCGATTCCCATCGACTTGGCGATGGCAATGTCTTCCAGCGCCCACGAGGCTGTCATAAGACGCCGGCGCGTACGCTGGTTTCCTCTCGGATGCCCCAAGCAACACCAAAGCGACGGTTTCACCAAGCACAAACCGGTGGTGGCGCCGTAAAGCGCACTCCCACAGGAACGAGTATGCGCAAAAAGCAGAAAGCCGGACTGGTTGGCCCGGCTTTTCCATTGCGGAACTGGTTCGTCGCTCTGTATTTCGATCGGCAAGCCAGAATCTCGAATTCTTGCCTTAATCTTGTTGGCTTCCCTTCCCTGTGTTCCGAATTCTCACAAATCCCTCGAGGGCTAGCCTGCTCACCTGGGCTGCGGGTTCACCGGCCCGCGGCCGTTGCTCACATCACCATTGCCAGATTTTCGAGCTCGTGCTGCAGGACAGGCAGGGCGCATCCGGCCATTTCCACACGGCCAGCGGCGTCAAGCGCTGCCTTCGGCGAAACTCCGTAACCTCGACCCATCAGGAACACCTGAAGCAATTCGGCGGCCTCGTAGGAATCGACCATTCCACCCTGGAGCAGGTCGCTCCGCAACGCTGCCAATTCCGTCAGCGTGAACCTGTCTTTATCGTTCTTTGCTACGTCCATTCTGTTCGTGTAACTCATGGCCGTCATCACCTCCGATTCCGACCTTTCCAACCTTTGCCTATTAGACTCAGTGACCGCTGTGCAAGTTGCATGCAATTGAGCTTCCGTAATTCTGTCTGGGTTTGAAATAATCCTCAAATCCGTCTCGACTTTAATAACCCTAATAGATATCGAAAGTTGCAGGGATCAGGCGAGGCGGAGCACGGGGTAGGAGTGCCTCAGGCACCCACTGGTAATCTCAAGACTGACACAATGTGTCGAAGTGGTGGCTGATTTCGGCCAGCAGTGGTGGATCGCGAGCGCAGCGGAAAACGTTTTGAATTGGTCGGTGTTATGGCCGGGAGATCACACCGCTTGGTTCCCTACCTACGGGGTCCGCCTACGGCTCAAGCGTTGCCTTATCGATCAGCATGATTGGTATGTTGTCTTCGACCGGGTAAACGCGATGGCATTGCGTGCATTTCAAACTTTCCGGGCTTTGACGGTATTCGAGCGGCTGCTTGCAGGCAGGGCAGACCAACATTTCCAGCAGGCCTTTGTCGATCATGATTTGTGATTGTACGACACCGGGGCCGGGGAAAGCTGCACTCGCAGACGCTCAGCCTCCACCGAGTCCCAGTGAAAGCCATCCATCGGGCTGCGATAGAATCAAAGCCTGCCTATGTCTGCAATCATTCTGGATGGAACCAAGATCGCGCAGGAGATTCGTACCGAGGTCGCCGCGCAAGTCAGGAACATGGCTGCGGCTGCAGTCCGCCCAGGGTTGGCTGTGATGCTGGTGGGACACAATCCGGCGTCGGAGATTTATGTCCGTGGCAAGGTGAAGGCGTGCGAGGAGGTCGGTGTTTACAGCGAGAAGCTGACGCCGCACGAGTCCGCGACGACCGCCGAGTTGCTGACAGTGATTGAAGACCTCAACCGGCGCAATGACATTGACGGGATTCTGGTGCAGCTTCCGCTGCCGCCGCAGGTGGACTCGAAAAAGGTGCTGCTGGCAGTCAATCCAGCCAAAGACGTGGATGGGTTTCATCCCATGAACGCCGGTTTTCTTTCGACCCAGCGGCCGGGGCTCGTGCCTTGTACTCCGGCGGGAGTTCTTGAAATTCTGAAGCGCTGCCAGATCCCGATTGCAGGACGCGAGGCCGTTGTTGTCGGACGGAGCGATATTGTTGGAAAGCCGGCCGCGATGCTGCTGATCAATGCCAACGCGACAGTGACAGTGTGCCATTCGAAGACCCACGACCTCGCGGCGGTGTGCCGGCGGGCCGATATTCTGGTGGCGGCGATTGGGCGCGCAGGGATGATCACGCGTGACTATGTGAAGCCGGGGGCGACTGTCATTGACGTGGGGATGAACACCGTGACCGATGCGGCTGAGTTTCGGCGATTCTTCGCGGGAAATGCCAAGCGGGAAGAAACCTTCCGCAAGAAAGGGTCGACGCTGATCGGCGATGTCCATCCGGAAGTAGCGGAAGTTGCCGGAGCTCTGACGCCGGTGCCCGGGGGCGTGGGGCCGCTGACAATCGCCATGCTGATGTTCAATACGGTCAAAGCAGCGAAAATGCGGCGAGGGAATCGGGTTGCGGAGCTTTCTCATACCTGACGAATGCGTTTCGACCACTGAAGGTATTCTCGGGATCGTCATGCTGAAAGTCGGACTGACCGGCGGGATTGCTTCCGGCAAATCTGTGGTCGGAGAGATGTTTGTGGCGTTGGGGGCGCACCTGGTGCAGGCGGACCGGATTGCGCATTCGCTGATGCAGCCGGGTGAAATGGTATACAGCGAAGTGGTACGGCACTTTGGGAGGGGTATTGTTAATCCTGACGGCAGCGTGAACCGGGCGAAGCTGGCGGAACTGGCGTTCGGCTCCGGAAGTAGTCCAGGCAAGCGCCCGTCCAGAGTCGAGGAATTGAATCGCATCGTGCATCCGGCGGTGATTCGCAGGCAGGAGGAATGGATGAATGACGTGGGGCGCGAGGACCCAGGGGCGGTGGCGATCGTCGAGGCGGCACTCATTCTTGAAGCCGGCGCGGGTCAGCGGTTCGACCGGCTGGTTGTCGTGACCTGCCATGCCGAGCAACGCGCAGAGCGATTCGCAGCGCGTCACCAGATCGATCTCGAGAGCGCCCGGAAAGAAGTGGCGCGGCGCATGGCCGCTCAACTTCCGGATGAGGAGAAGATCAACGCCGCACACTTTGTAATCGACAACTCCGGCTCGCTCCAAAGCACACGTGCCCAGGTGCACCAGGTGTGGGAGAAGCTCGAGAGCGAGGCCGAGAAAAAGTAGGGCCCCTCGCGGTGTGAGAGCAGGCAATACTGTTGGGAGCGCGCGGCAACTTCGCCGTGGGCTGAGCCTGGCGCAGTCTGACTGCGGCACGCAACTTGACTTCCCCAATGGCTCGACTGCATGTTCTTGCTCTTAGAGGGTTTCATGGGTTGGTGGCGGCGCGGCCGGGTGCTTGCTTTCCAGGTATTGGTTAGAATTGTTAGTCGGAATCTTTCCGCTTCCAGGTATCGTATTGCTTGTTGTCAGATCAGGGGAATCGAGAGTCAGACAATCGAGAGTCAGGTGGTCGAGAAATGAAATTCATGCGCCCTTTTCTTCTTGCGCTGGCCTTTGCCGGCGCTTTCTTTTACTTCACGACGTGGCGTTCGAACTTCAAGGGCGAGGCGCGCTCCTCGAACTGGTTTGGCCGGCCGGATCGGGTAGAGATCACCGAAGCTGCGCCGGGCGAACAGCTGGATGGGGAAGAGCAAAACAATATCTCCGTCTACAAAAGAAACATTCCGTCGGTGGTGAATGTGACTTCGCGCGCCATGACGTTTGATTTCTTCTATGGGCTGGTGCCGCAGGAAGGGCAAGGCTCGGGCTTCATCATCGACAAAGACGGACATATTCTTACGAACTATCACGTGGTCGCCGA
>Ga0123355_10006774_pt1 | contig 17053 bp, 18 predicted proteins | sample TergutEmb28metaG_3_FD_89872 | JGI IMG/M metagenome (GOLD analysis project Ga0123355, IMG submission 89872) | Embiratermes neotenicus P1 segment gut microbial communities from Petit-Saut dam, French Guiana - Emb289 P1 | ecosystem: Host-associated > Arthropoda: Insects > Digestive system > Gut ...
GGGGGGCGCGGAGGTTCCATGTCCGCTTTCGACTCTGCTTCATATAACGACCTAAACCTTAGGTTTATCATTTACTAACCTTAACCTTAAGTTTAAAAGGCGTGCACGTCAAAAAAAACGTAGGGGGGGCGCGGAGGTTCCATGTCCGACTCATACAACGACCAAAACCTTACGTTCATCATTTACTAACCTTAACCTTAGGTTCAAAAGGCGTAGGGGGGCGCGGAGGTTACAGGTCGGCTTTCGACTCACTTTCAACCTTCCATCCACAAAAATGGGCCATAGGGGCCTGATTACTACTGATTAGCTCAAATCATGGCATGTTATGAAATAGGTGGGGCTAAGTCTGACATCTTGACAAATGACAAAACTGAAATGGCTAAATGTGAGAACGTAAGCTGAATCTTGATATATGATGAAACAGAAGGGACTGAATGTGGTAGATCAGCTGACATCTTAATATACGATGAAATGTAAGTGGTCCAATAGGTTTTCCTTCATGCAAACAGCTATGCCATCAAAGTTGATGGTCTGTTCAATGGATGTGTGGTCCTACAAGTTCAACAATACTACTTACAAGTGTCGGTGAGATGCCCCAATGTGAAAGTTTTATTCCATAGGATTTCAGTGGGATGTGACTGTTAAAAACTTAAGATTTAGGAAAGGAAAAAAAAACTTTTTTTTCTCTTCCTTGCATGTTGACTGATACTTAGCCATTCCAGCACCTCTGTCAGTGTATCTCATGTCATAACTGCAGTCAACCACTATGGCTGGCTGCAGTGTTTTCCTATTCTCAGTACAAATAACTTTCCTTCTGCTGGTGGATTATAAGTAGTTCCCTGGCATTCCCTTCTGGCTTGCTATGTATGTGTCTCAGCAGTTTGTTTTCTGTTTCATTAAATCATCAGAAAAATAACAAAGCTGAAAAAGTTGAAGTGAACCATGCACAACTCATGACCATGTCCGTTTATTCTTATTGTTGGCTGTTTCTGTGCAGCGTGTCACTGGCTCATCTGGAGTGGCATATTATCTGCCTTTCCATTAGTACACTGCCATATCATATGTGCAGTCAGTCATGCTATTGGACTTGTAGATTTTTATTCTTAAATATCTGCATTTCTCAAGGGTATACTGTACAACTTGAACACAGTCTACATCAGGCGCTATAACTGAAAGACATGCTTAAATTTATCTAACTTAAAAACCTTTAACTAGTCTTGACTGTGTTCTAATAAAGAAAGCATGCTTAAATTTAATATTTATAATACCAGACAGATCTAATATTACAGCTTAAACATACCACATAATATGGCTGTACACACATCACTATGGTCCTATTACCCAAATGAATTTAATAAACTGTGGTCTGTGGATGGCAGAACATTGCCAAAATACATAACCCATTTTACAGAATGAGAATATACACCAAAACTGTATATGACTATCAACACAAACTAAATATTGGTGCATAATACAAGAGTATGCTATGGTTGCTATTATGTGACATGCTAATGTGAAATTTGCATGTCACAATTAAGTGAGCTGATATATATATGTACTGTTACTACTGGTATATAATTAAAGCATTCTCTGTCTGTCTTCAGTTGATTCAAAATCTGAAGAGGAACTGGAAACACAGTTTTGTCCTGAAGTGACCTACCCAATTCTGTTTGGCCTCTACACACCAAAGGATACGATATGGCTCTCCGTAGCTGGCTATGATACAGGTTACTTGTATGAGTTTGTCATGCACAAGGAGGAACCTATACAGTACACTATGATAGATGATACTGATGGTGTAGAAATCTGCAGCTACCTATACAAGTTAAGTTTTAGAAGGTTGCTCTAACATCCAAGACCACAGAAAGAAGTCCACAGGAATCAGTCCTTCCATATGTCCAGTACACTTCTCCGGCCAGCATACTTCTCTATATTCTCCTCTGGCCTAGCCATTATGTCCGCACAAATCTTAGTACTTGTAACATTTGTTAGTGACCATGACTGTGGTCTGGTTAATTTAGACCAGAAGGAACAACAACAGCAGGAAGAAATGGGACTTCTTTTTGTGGCTTGAGAAAAGTATCCCATTATTAAGTAATGCTGGTGAAGCAGTTGAATAGAGATAGTTTTCAGAGAGGTTTCCCTTACATGCATGGTAGAAATAATTAGGAACAGCTAAGTTGAAGGATAGAACCAATACAATATGTGTGAAGAGACAAGAAACATAGGAAAAAGTGCAAGTAAACTTACACTACACAAGACCATTCCACATGAATACCTCTAGTTTTTTACACTGTCATCATTGTGCCTACACCGCTGCTGCTGCCGCTGCTGCCACCACCGCCACCGCCACTGCCACCACCACCACCTTCATTTCTTTCTATCCTTCAATATTACTATAGCGTCTCAGAATCTCATGTGTGTTGCATCTAAACATTTTCTGTCCTGACATCTCAACATTGGCAAGGATCTAGCATACTGCCTTCTGTCAAAATAACAGAATCCAATCTGAAAGAAATGACAACTTTCATTATTTTTTAATGTTTGGAACCCCCCTACACGATGGGATTTGCTTGGATCTTTTCAATGCCACTGGGTCTCAATATCCAAGTCTCAATTCCATATTTAATAAGGGGCAGGTTACAATCAGCATTATACAGTATTTATTGTACATGAGTTCTCATATTTGTTACAGTGCACTGAATTAGATAATAGATATGCTAATGTGAATCCCAATTGTTTCATGCAGCCATAATAAGAAGTATCTGATGTTCGGCATGCAAAATGGACAAATCCGAGTGAATCATGTTAATCCAAACAATCATTCTGACCTATCTGACTACTGGCTCTATTCCATGCATGATAACACACATGGAAGAATTCGTCGCATGTGTTTCAACTATGATCACCATTTCATGTTCAGCTGTGGAGATGATGGGAATATTTTCTCATACCACATGAATTTTGATGAGGAGGGGGATTATAATAGGCCCTGCAGTATGCCTATTGCATCTCTTGGAATTGTGAGTAGTTCTAATGATTTGTGAGCTGCGAGGTTCTCACAGTGGTATATCTGAGGATGCAGGTCTTTTGGGATATAAAGCTTGTCACTGGGTGACTGGGTCTGGACGTTTCAAAGGAATAAAGTGCCTAATTCTTCAATGGTCAAGTAGTTCAGGAAGTGTCATGACTCAGAAGACCTGAATCTTCCTAATGATTTCCTTAGTATTCTGTAAAGGAAAATGTAAAGTCCCTGTCTGCTTCATGGAGGAATATAGGGTAGTAGAAGTCAACTTCTGTCACTCTGACCTTGGCACTGGATGGGGGTGAGTGGTCAACTTATTAAAGTTGCTGCTTTACTGCAGCAGAAGAGCTCCCCGTTACTCACTGAAAAGAAGAGTGGGTGGACAGCATGGTCCATCTGGACATTTTTGAGAAGAGAAAAATCTGTTTCCCTTTTGATGAGAATCAAAATGCCGATGGTCAATCCTGCAGCCTAGTCTCTATACTGACTACACTCTCCTGGCTCCTTTACTATTTGTATTCCATGTAACAGTGAAATCAGAGAAAAATGAATATGAATGATGAGGTTGAAACTGGCCACCTGCTCCTTCAGTCACCCTACACTGGTCATATTCCTAATGTCAATAACAGAAGATTACCTCTGTGTCTTATTATTATTATTACTATTAATAACAGTAAAGGTAAATTTAAAGGTAAAGTGATCCTGTTACAGGCCCGGTGTGGCTCAGAGGGTGGGTAGAGGTATAGCTCTACTCTTCATTAACCGCGGCACTAGAAGGGGGTGAGTGGTCAGCAGCATGCCCCTGTCGAAGTTTACCACCGGGAAAGACCCGGTACCCATTTTAAAGGGTGCTGGGTGGGCCCCAGGGTCAGTCTGGATGGGTGGAAAATCTCGTCCCCACCGGGATTCGATCCCGGACCGTCCAGCCCGTAGTCAGTCACTATACCGACTGAGCTACCCAGCCCACATTAATAACAGTAACAAAACACAATATAGTTAACAGTAAATATTGTAATTAATTCTGTGTGAGTCTAGTACCAGTAGGTTGAGGCTACTCTATGCCTCATTTCCAATTATGTGCTATATTTTTCCTCCACACCTGTTTTGGTATGTCCTAGATACTTCTGTAATAATCTAATGACTGTGTGTTGATATTTTTTTTAGTTGTTGCTCTTTTGGCAAGTTTATCTGCTGTTTCTTATCCTAGTACAACAACATGGGTAGTATCCATTGGAAAGGTGATAAGTAGTCTATTAAATTTATAGTAATTCGTTATTTCACCTTTCAACTACGAACATAAAAATTTCAGGAGTTCCCTTATACATTTCAGCCAACGAAAGAGAAAGTTGAAGATATCAAAGATGTAAAACACCTAAGTTTAGAAGAAACAAAAGCCAAAGCAGAATATGACAAGAGAATGGCAGTGGCCAATCAGAGAAAACAGAAGGTTCTTGACAGATTGGAAGAACTAAGAATTAGCTACAGGGATATTATGCACAGGTAAAAGTAACATCTGATACTTTGCCGAATTTGTTCATGTACTCCTGTAATCATAATAAAGAAATGCTTTTCTTGAGGAAATCGTGCACAAAGAAGAACAGAATATTCAAAAGCACAATTTTACACTTTATTGTCTGTGATGTAAAACTTGGGATATTTGAGGTTCTTGTAGCAGTGACTACAAAGATAGTTGTGTTCTCGAATGTGACACTGTGAAGCCTGGTAGAAGTGTGCTGATGTTTCAGTGATACTTGCTGCCACCTTTCTTTGATGATAGAGGTCGAACACATTTACCAGTCTACACTGTGTCAGATCTCTGAAAACAACAATTTTACAGTATTGGATCCTTCTACCTTAGGAAGGAACATATTTAAGAAAAAACTGATACGGAATGGATTTGGTCTTATTTGAGACACAAAAGGTTATAGAGAAAATTACATGGTGAAGAACTTCATGAATTTACTCTTAAAATAGTTAGGTAGAGTGATTAAATAAAGGATGGTGGAATGGGTGGGACATGTTGCATGCATGAAATAAATCTCTAAGTTTATATGCAGTCTGTCAGCTTACATGGGAGGGTAACCAATGGATCTTCAAGCAGCTGAGTACAAAGTTGTGGGCTTGACTGAACTGGTGATTGGTAGGTTCCACTGAATGTGAGAATGAAATTTTGGTTTTCTTAAAATACGAAAATGTCTTTAATGGCTGAGTTACTGTTAGCATTTGAAGAAAGACTCTGCGTTAGGAGACACAACTCACACAGAATGTGCAGATGTTGAAAAGAACCAAAACACTACATACACATCTGAGTTTGTGGTTCTGACAGTGGTGAACACTAAGTTTATGATCACCTGGAATGCACCTTCATGCTGTTCAGTTGATAAGTTCCAAGGTCTGAGAGTAGCCTACTTCCCGATCTTCAAATTATCAGAATATTGCTCGAAGACAATGGTACCTAAACCAACTACAAAAGTACAAGGTGTCATATCCCAGAAAACCCTCATCAACTGGGTAAATTCCATCCACTTCTCAACTATAAGATTTTCAGTGCCATACATCATAGCACAAAGTATGACACCAAATTCTTATCTAACACACTTTCTGAGAACAGAAGGGAGGATAGGCAAATGTAAATTTCAGGTGAAATTAAGTTCTTTGCACACCATGCATTTGCTGTCCAGGTATATGCAATGTGTTAAAAATCGATCAGATGTCAGGGATGCATAGGGATAGAGAAGCTAGTGACAACTGCCTAAGCTATGGCAAAGTTATGAAGTTGCTGCCGACACTGTGTTAGTTATAACATGTAGTTTATGGATACATCTAACTTCTATTCAAGGAATTTTTCTGTTAGGTGAGTATTTTGCAAAGTGTGTCCAAAAATGTATCCATAAACTTAAGTAATACTGAAGAAAGAACACAGACTGAGGTTGTTCAAGACCAGGAGGTAGAGAAGGATGTTTGGACGTAAGAGGTAAGAAGTAACAGAATGGCAGAGAGAACTGCATAATGAGTAGCGTCTTAATTTCTACTTATTGCCAGAAATTATCAGAACGATAAAATAAAGCACAATGAGATGGGCAGGGAATATAGCATGAATGGAAGCGACAAGAAATCTATATAAAGTTTTGGGTTGAAAACCTGAGGGTATAAAAATTGGTTGTATATGAAAGAAGGATCTAACCATGTTTCTGTCATCAGAGCTACAAATGTTTACAGGAATGAGGAGTTACCAGAGTCCCAACAGATTCCTATCTGTGACCTGGAAATACATCCAGACATCACAAAAGATTTGGATGATGCACTTCAGCAGGAAATTGACCTTGTCAAACAGAAGTACTCGTTTGATGTGGAGAAGAGTAGACTGGGGCTACAAAAACTCCAGGATTACTTCACAAATGTGCTAGATTCTCTGACAGTCTATGTGTGTAGCATCAGGTAAACATATTATGTCACTAATCAATCCAATTAGCCATGCTGATGCTTAAAAATTAGGCACAAAACACTTATCTGCAACTATCAGCTAACTACCAACAACGGTAGGCCAACAGACCCCAAGGGCGATGACCCCCGCCAAGGATACTACATACCAACCACATACACGCACATCCCCCCCCCCACCTGCTTAGGCGACTCCAGTCACCACACCTTCAGCACCCACCTACATGCAGATTTTTCTCATATATAATTTGTAAGGCATGATGATGAGATCTCAACTTCCGCCACATACCACGCCAACATTTGTAAACCTGACGATGGTCTCCAAGTAGGCTGAAACATGTTGTTTCATCAGCACCCAGCTAATAAACTAGTTGTGTTTTGACCTACATTGTCCTTTACTTCATTATCAGAGGGGAGTTTAACCCCATAAATGTCATTTTTAAATCTTCCAGTGCTAGCTGCCATTCCAGGTTGTTGCAACTGCCCCTCTCTCATGGCTGCATAATATATAAAAACTCCCTAAGAGCTTCAGATGCAGGGAAAAATGTCTTGCAGAGTATACTGGGCTGTATAGTTATGATGAAGTTAGAAGATAAATTTCTACATTTTTCATACACCTCCTTACCCACCAGTCTCAAGCAATCTAATTTTAATTTTTGTTAAAAAATTATACATGTGTTTTTGAATAAAACAAGCTCCTTCAATGTGGATGAAATATCATTATCAAATAACTGAAGTCATTTGGTTTACTTTATTCAAAGTAGGGTAAATTTCTGCCATTGATTTTAACTTTCATGTGGTCCCTTCTACCCATTTTTTCTGTTCACATGTGAATTATTTTTTTGATATTAAGAATACTCTCTTCTGGAATGGGAAGCTATGTCATGTGATAGACAGTTACATAAAAATATCTTGCCTCCACATTCACTGATTTTGAAGATGGTGGGGGCAGGTTCCCAAAAAAAGATGAACTTTTACTTACTGTACAAAATTGCATACATCCCAGATCATAACCCTAATATATGCCATTTTTTGAACCTCAAGTCTCACTTATATTATGGCTAATATTAATTTACATTTCAGAACAAATGGAAAAGTGTCCACTTTTAGGCAGAGAGAGCTAGGTAAGGAATTTGATGATGCAATGGCATCAGCACAGCTGCAGATGGAAGAAGCTGGAAGGAAAGGCATGTAAACTTGAGGTTTTAAGCATGCAGTTGGTATAAACAACAGCGCAATGATTTTGTGAACATGTGGTGCATGGGTCTCCAACCTTTTTATGGCAAAGGGCTACACTGGTTATAGAGGGCTGGTTCACGAGCCACACTTGCACAAATAATAATGTCATGTACATAACTGCATAAATTATTGTGTAATTTTTATAGTATGTACATAATTTAAAAACGTGGCTGTGGGCTGCAGGTTGGAGACACATTACATAGTATATTACTGTATTTGCTTTGTGCACTGCATCATTACTCCTCTTGTTATAATGATGGCTGTTGTTATTTTCTTATGTAATTAACTTGCTTTTCTCTCATTTAAATTCAGACAAGCTGGAGGAAACTTTAAGGTAATATGAAAAGCAAATTCACATGTATGTTGTACAGATCATTAGAAACTATAATGTTATGTCAACTGAGATCGTGGTACCTCATGTTGTTTGTAAAGGGCACATGAAATCCATGTAACAAAAGCAGCACCAACAGAACCAGAAAAGAGAGCTCCTGTGAGGGAACCTTTCCTCACAGCAGCTCCTGAATACAACATGAGCAAGAAGCTGCAGCAACTACTAGAGAAATACCTGCAGAGGAAACAGAGAGAGCAGCAGAGACAGCAACAGGTATCAGAAAGGGTCTTTTTATTATTACTGGTATCAAGTATTTCAATGAAATAATCATGTATATTCAGAATTAGCCTTTCAACACTGACTAGAGTAACATGGGTTAATGTGATCACTGACAAATCAATATGATTTTAAATGCACATAAACCTGTATATAAGTCAAGTTTGAAGACCTATTTCTCATAGGTAAAATGTATGTGTGTGTGTGTTGTATCATTTGAAGGTTCCATCACAGTGAAGATTCACACTTGTAGACAGGTACCAACCTTTCAGAGTAATACACTGCCTCCAGCTGTAGGAGTCAATACCAGACAGTGAGTTCCTCCAAAACATCAGATTACAGCATAGTGTTCTAACCTGCAAAACCACAATACACACACACACACACACATAGTGTGGTTTTGCAAATGACCCTCATAAAACTACAAGCACAGAAGAAAAAAGACAACATCACACAGGCTCTCTTTTTTCTTCTGTGCTTGTAGTTTTATGAGGGTCATTTATAACCTGTTATCTCCATATATTTTTGTGTTCTCACAGCTCCTCATCCTAAGTTCGTACTCAAATTCTTGCCTGCTTCTACTTGCCATCTTTCTGAACCTGCTGCTTCCATTTTGAGTTCAGTCTTCCCACCTTCATTTTATGTTCATAACCTTCTTTAGAATACCACATGGCAGTGCGTGCATGCATGTGCAATACTGTAAATGTTGTAAAAGTACACCAAACTGTACAGGAGTGCCATCTATGTCCTAAAATCAGAATAAATAAAAATAAGCAAGAGTTTTCTCCAGCTCAGCAGAAGAAATGTGGATGACTCAAACTACAAATAAAGTGAAATGGAATATGTTAAACAGACTTGGAAAGCTTATATGATTAAGCTATACCAAAACTTTGGATATGTTATAGCAATAATGTCAAAAGATGTCCTAAAACATTCAACGAAGAGAGTAAATGTACAGCATTCATCATAACATAGGCATTCCACCACCAGGAAGATGACAACAGTAATCCAGACGCAGTTAGTGCAACATGTGGTCATAAGCAGTAAGTGTCAGTACTTTAAGTTTTTGGACTAAATAACGCAATGGTGTCTTGCAGTGGGATTTGTTCCTCAAAGAGAAACCAGATAAAACAAAGAACCATCCAGATGACATAGCAGCTATTGCAGAGGCAGAACAGTCCATAGGAGATCACAAGCTGAAATCAGCAGCAGATTACAGGGTGCCCAAACACTTACAAATGTCAAAAGTAAAGAAATATTACCAACTACTTGAAGCGAGAGAAAGAGTAAGTTGCGTTTTTTAAAGAAGGACATAACAGTAGAGTGTAGTTTGTTTCAAATATTGCTCCTGTTACTTTGAAGAGGAAATTTTACATCAAATTTTTAAGAAATACACAATTTAAATATAGTGCTCATATTCAGAGCCATTCACAAAAATTCCATGTAGTGTTACTAGAATCCTAAACTTTGCATATTACCAAGTATTCCAAACAGAACACAGTGTTCCAGAAACTGGACATCTGTTTCCACCATCAAATGAAAAGTTCAGAAGGCACCTACTCATCTTTTCAAGTGTGTCATGTAATGACACTGTCAATTGCTAAGATTATACAGTATTGGTGACTAATGGACGAATGGGTATGAAGCAGTGGTGGAATGATGCTGACACAGAAACCCACAATACTTGGGGGAGGGGGGAACAGCCCCCATCCCAGTGCTGCTGCTTCCACCATAAATACCACACAGACTTGTGGGTGGCTAAACCTGAGCCTCCAGTCATGGACCAGCAACAAATCACCTCATCTATGGCATGGTTGGCACCTACTCATTTGGGTCCAAATAGTAAGAGCTAATGTCATTCACTTCATAATCTACAGTAGGCCACTTGGCCTGTATAAGCAACCACATCAGGTTTTGTCAACAAGAAATACACTAAGCAATCCTTAGTATTATGTAGCTCTGTCTCAATCCTGTCAAATAGGAAAAATTCCATCCTCACTGTCCTTGACTGAAATTAACTCTTTACAATGAACCCAACTTAGAAGGGGCCTCCCAAACACTTAACCTGATTGTGGAAACAATCCAATTTCTATCCTCTTCTGTTCAGAATACTAGACAATGGACCAAATCCAGAAATCCAGGAACAATGTAAATATACCATTGATAGAACTCTTTAGAACTGATGTTAAAATACATAATGAAAGATCAACTATAGCTCCTAATATTCTACTATATTTCCAATGCAGGGGTGATTTCTACTATAAGAGTGTATGTGTTCTATTTCCTGTTGTTTACCTCAGACCCAATATGAAGCATCAAAGATACTACCCAATTTAGTCCATACACTTGCCAATATGAAGGGTAGTCATAGCTGTTATAGCAGTGAGCAAGTACAGTAGTACAGTTCTTGGATGCAATTCAAATCATCCTCATGCCCGATACTTTTTTTAATTATGGGAATTCAGATAATTTTTCACAGTGGCAGGTGTAAACATAGTGGTCTTCTACAGTCTGGATACATGAGCCAGCTTTCTTAATTTGACAGTTATTAATTCTTTAAAATTAAACTGATATATATTTTTATACTCACATGGACAGCAACGGTTTTCTGGTCAAAGAACCGGTACTTCTGTTTCCATTTTGATGTTGTTATATGTGTCTGTTTCTGCAATTAAGGTTTGTAACTTATTTCTTTCTCACAGCTCTTCAAGATCAAAGACAATTTCAACAGCAAAGTTTATGATCTACGGAACAAAAAAATTGCACTTATAGAAAGATTCAATGAACTTGATGCCACAATTAAAAATATCCACAGAGAACTGGACCAAACACAAAGAAAGTTTCTATCAGAAATTCCAAAATTTGATGAAAAACTCGAGTTTCCAGAAAGAGAATTTAAGGTAGGTTATTTGAGATTTGAAGTTTCCATGGCAGCAAATATTAAGGCTGCAATCTTCTGGCATGTGACACCGTGGAGATTGGTAGACATTAACCAATCTGTTGGAAAGACCTACTGTTTCCTGAACTGACAATGGACACAGTATGACTAAATCCATGAAGCAGAGTCCTTTTTGGGAAGCTAAGCTCCTAAGTTTGTCACTCAATTTCCCTACATTTTATTTAACCCAAAGATTCGTAACAATGTTCATGGTGGCCTACCACTTGTTCCTGTCTTGAGTCACATCCAGTCCATGCTCTCCCATCCTATATAGCTTCAAGCAAGAACTAATACAAATGTCATATTGCACTACAGACATTTGCATTTTACCTTATATATCTACTTTGCAAGGAATCACACACAAAATCGAAATCATTTTCCTTCTAAGGGCTAATATATTTGCCATGACATTTGTCATGCCAAGGTCGTTGGCTGATAAAAGAGACTGAGATAGCCTTCACTTCCTGTATTGTCTGACCACTGCAAGTCTGAAATGTCTGTGTAATCATTCTTTACCACAAAAGGTGGGAAGGATAAAATTAATCAGAACAGAAGTGTGTAGAAAGTGAAGAAACTGTTTCTTCATGCAATTTCAAGCCCATCTGACATCTGACAATAGCGTGTAATGGAATCAGATTTGTCCCCATGCCTTATGTCTGTTATAGTCCCATACTGTGGCTGATTTCAGAGTGCTCCATCCATGCTATTCTATCACAGAAGTAACCTTCTGATGGTGAATACTGTATCTTACTCACCACAGTTATGTTCTTTTTGTCTTTCAGCACTATGGCTATGATGTCGGTCCTCACACTGGTCTTTATTTCACCTCACTTAAAAATTAGCATTAGCCATTTTAGTTTTTCCTCCTGTCCCATGGCAGGAATCTTTTAGTTAGAAACACTAATTTTCTGAACAGCTGCAGTGCAACTCTACAATACACATGGCACACTTATAGCTTGCTATTTTATTTTGAGCCATGGCATACCTTACTGTACAAGCTGCATCATATGATCTGTCTAACCTTTATCAGCCAACAGAAGAGGACAAAGAAGCATTATTACTACAAACATTAGAGTCTTCTGACTCTGATACTCCAACATTTAGACATAGAGCTGATGATGCAGAACCAATGGACACAGAGTATGAAGCACTTCAAGGTTCATATTATCCAATGACTAACGAACAGACATTAGAGAAAATTACTCCCAAGCTATATTTTGAAAATGGATCTAATGTCTCAGCAGAACAACTACAAGCACTGACTACTGAAGATAACATTGATACAGCCAGGGAGATTGAGTTGAAGGAACACAGGATGCAGAGGTGAGCTCCACTTGTAGAAGATCTTGTGGTAATCTGGTAACCAAAATTTCAATGTTTTGCATCCTCTCTAATTACCCAACAACTTTCATAGTAATAAATGTGACACATGTGCGCAAACACACACAATGAAGTAGGTTTATTGTGTCCCCAAGCTTAGAAAATAAAATCTCAGCTTTGTAGGTATACTGGCATGCACTACTGCAGCGTTTTCAGTGTGTTTGGTACCTGGGAAGCTACAGACAATTAGTCACATCTCACTAGTCATTAGTGCAGTTGACCTTAGTGTGCCAGTGAAATGTATTGTTTAACAAAGAGCATCAATGTGTAATTCCTCCAAAAACAAAATGTTAAGGGGGAAAAAGTTGAAATATTGTGGAAAAAAAAAAGTTGCTGACAATTGTTCAAAACGCCCCACTAGTGTAATAATATAATAGTGTAATACTTGTGATAAAATAATATTAAACTATATATAACTCTCTTTTGTTGTTTGCCCCATAGAAAACTATATGAGCAGGACCAGATAGTGAATGAAATGGAAATGAAAATTGAAGCTTTTGACAGAGAGGTTGAAGATCTAGCACATCTGAAGTTAAGAGTAAATGTAGAAGCAAAGTTCCTTGAATTACATGTACTCACATTGCAACAAGAACTTACTGTTCTCAAAGACTTTGAAGATGTGGATGAAGAAGTGTCAAACAAAATTCTTAATTCGCTGAAAGATAAACATGACATGGAAAGGAAGGTATGTGTCATTCTTCTCCTTAGGAATTTGTGGCCTGTGCCTAACATGTAACTTCGGATTTTGGAGTTCAGTTGCCCCACATCCTGATGCTGCTCCAGTGTTTCAGCATTCATTGCAATTATCATGAATATGGCAGCTGCAATGTATGCCAAAACCATGGAACATTTACATGTGGTGAAACTAAATCCCAAATGCCAAAATTACAAAGGTATGTCTCACACATTCAATCTTCATTATTTGCAAGCAGGATAGAATGCAACAACAAGGGGTGGCAGCCCTAGATAAATTGTTTTTGTGGCTGAATTCTGAAAACAGGTAATGGCATACCAACACAATATAACTTTAGCTTCTTAAGTTACGTTAATTGAGAATTAATGTAGTTGGTTTTTGTACTAGTATTGGTAAAATAAATTACATAATATGGTGAAACTAACATTAATAATGTACGAGAATGTGGAAATTTAAGCTAAAAAGTCTAGAACATAATAAAATTTTGCAGAATGAACAATGTTTTCAGATTAAGTTATTCTGGGATTTGAGTCAGTACAGTCTGTAATTCAGTACCAGTATTCCATAAGAAACTGCTACCTGCACCTTAGGAGTAAAGGAATCTTCAGAAAATGGATGTAGCAGGACCCTCTCACATGCTTCTGTCTGCCTGTCAAACTACATTGCTTCATATCCAGAAGACCACAACCTCAATATTCAATGTCATCATAACCTCAGATCTCAAAACATATTTGATAATAAATTCTGTAAACTAATACAATGAAGAAGGAATTGAATGCTATGGTTGTATAGGTAACAGCTAAATACATTCAGGTAGGTATGTAAGTGTTGAAATGTAGTTGAGCAGCAGCTGCCTTAGGATTATGCAACACTATGTGACTCACTTGGGCAACAAATTTATCATATATAAATTTAAAACTTTACATCTGCATGAGGAAGCAATTCTCACCATTACTGTTTTTTTCAGATTAATGACCTGCAAAAACTAATTCAAATAAAGGAAACAGAAACGAGTGACTTGTTACATAAGGAGAGGGAAATTACAGAGAAATTTCAAGCAGCAACAAATGACAGCACATTTGCTGATTTTTTGAGAAAGATGTACAATAAGAAGTATAAACTCCAAAAAGCTGGTAGTCCTGGAGGTAAGAGTGTGAAATATAAGTATAAAGGAAAATTTTAGAGACTTATATAGAGTTATAAATAAATTTAACTTTAACCACTGATCAGATATTCTGTATCTGTCAGGTACTGGATGAAAAGTGTGAGTTCAGTCACACACAGTACAGCAGCTATTCATAGTGTTCAAGAGAGCCTGTGATTTACTTTGGAAATGGGTACTGTACATCCTTAATGAATTCCATGCCTTCATTATGTCCCATTTTGGAATAGTACTAACTTCTATTCCAGCATTTTTTCTTACCTTTCAAACAGTAACACTAAAACAAATGGGGTGAACAGTTATATATTCTTTTAAAGTTCTTAGTGTGTAACACGTAATATGAACACTTTGAAGCATCAAAAAACATCTGTACTTATCAAAACAGCATCCCATTGCTACAAAGTTCCTAGGCTTCACCTACTTTTCCTTCTCATACGACCAGTATGAAGAGGAAGATGGGTATGGAGCATTGGTGGAATGATAGTGACAGAGAAAAACATGTCCCACTGCCACTTTGTCCACCACACATCCCACATGGCCCATCCAGGCCTCTACAGTGAAAGGCTTGTGATTGCCCAAGCCATGGAATAGCCTTTAACCTTTTGGTGCCGGAATTATTTTTTTAAATTTTAGCACACACTGTATATAAAATGTGAATAATACAGGCACCAAATATGTTAGAATTATGAAACAAACTGCATTTTGAAGAGGAAAAAACGGAGAGTATATACCATGTTTAAAATATTCAGTACCTATATTTGCTGAATAAATATATAAAATGCAACATTTAGAGGTTAGCAGTGCGGTACGACCACTATAGTCGTCGTTAGGCGCCAAAAGGTTAAGGAATCACACTGTCTACACAATATTTAAAAATTCAGTGTCTACCTTACAGTAAACACTCTGCATGTCCACTGTAAACACCAACCTGATAATGCTGTTTAAGGACATACCGTAACTGCTGTATGTGGTTAAATATGGTTAAGAGCTGAGTGTCTTATTTCAGATTCAGAATCAAGCAGCTGTTCATCACCTTCATCTTCAAGCAGCAGTGACTCAGATGATGAAGCAGCCAGTTTAAGCCAAGAGCAACTTGATCTCATAAAATATGATAAGAATGTGTGTCCTGATGGTTGTGAACAAGATCTCTATAATCTAACTTTAGCGCTGAGATCCCAACGGTGAGCAACTTATATACACTTGATTAGTAACGTGTGGTCTGATCGTTATAAACGAGTTCTATATGATATAACTTTTCTCATGAGATTCCAGTAGTGAGCAGTTTATGTAAACTAGTAAACAATGCAGTATACATGACATAAATATAGCATATAAACTTTGTAATATGACGCAGCATGCTTTATACAATGATGCGAATAGTAAAGTACACTGGTACACACTTCTGATGTACAGTTTTGAATTTGACTGAACGATATGTCAATATTTTAGAGCTTTACTGGTGAAAGTATGAATAATATTATACAAGTGTAATGTCTGATGAAAATGCAGCAGGAAGTACTTTCATTTCTGATTGTTACCCACTGAGTGCAGCTGAATGTAATATCCAGTTCGAAACATCAACACATGGTTGTGAGTGCATTAACACATAGTTATTACATGGCCAAGACTTTTCATTGCATGTGCAGATTTAGTTTCTCATTTATTTTTAATCTTCATTCCCCACACAATTTCTTCCTTTTCTTCAACCTTTGTGCACATTTATCTCATGTCCTACTTTCTTCTGTTATTTCTCTTCCATCTCATTTACTTGCCAATCCTATCAATATCCCTCTCCCCTTTCCTTCCTCATTCTGCTTCATGTCAGAACAGCTCCCTTACACCTTATCTTTGTATCATTTATCCCTTTTGTATTTTCATCTCCTTTCCTACTTTCTACAGTATTTCATTTTTCACACATTTTTTTTCTCTCATATCATTTTCCCTTTCCCTTCCTTTCCTCCCTTCTGTTATGTTAAATATAGTTTAGGTCATCTGTAAGCATAATATAAAGACAAAAGTGTTTTCTGTGAGGTACATGTCCTCTGTATATGCAATCAAACATTATCTGGCTTTTACATACACCACTGATATGTGTTAAAGTGTGTATGTTCTGTCTAGATTTAAAAAAAAAAAGTATCTTATTCTTAACACCATGACCATAATCAACATAAATATTATAAGTTGTCAGTTCTGCATTAGCTTTCATGTACTGTGTTAGGAATACAGTACAGCTATTGTATCTACAAGTTACAGACCACATACTGACACTGAGTGTGTCCAGCTGAACAGAACTCCACATGGCAGGAAATATTTTCTTCAACTGTAATTCCTAAAGATGCTGCACCAAAACGTGTGACTTTGTCTGTACCTAATGCACCAGCTAGCTTATATATCTTGACTCCCAGTCTACATACATCTTCAATACATACATACATACACACTTACATATGTATGTATATATATATATATATATATATATATATATATATATATATAAAAAATACAGTTTTTTTGTATATTTTTCTATAGAGTTTGTTTTATAGTTGGAAATATTTTTTATATATCTA
>Ga0123355_10006775_pt1 | contig 17051 bp, 14 predicted proteins | sample TergutEmb28metaG_3_FD_89872 | JGI IMG/M metagenome (GOLD analysis project Ga0123355, IMG submission 89872) | Embiratermes neotenicus P1 segment gut microbial communities from Petit-Saut dam, French Guiana - Emb289 P1 | ecosystem: Host-associated > Arthropoda: Insects > Digestive system > Gut ...
CCCTGAAGATGGTCAAGTTATGACCGAAACATGTAGGAGATTTAGCAAATTTTAAACTAAGTCTTATGTTTTAAATTATTTTATGTAAATAAATATTTTAATAACATAAAACAGTGCAAGTAGTTGGACCACATTTATAATCATAAACTATTGCACGGAACGAAAATGAAAATAATAGAATTATTTTTTCGCAGGCATAAAATAAAATAAAATAAAATTAAATTAAAAAAGAACTGTAACAGCCACAAATACGCAGGACTTGAAGTAGGCAAACAGACTTCATGAGTTATGCTCGGAAGTTCTTGCTCCTTTATAAAGTCAATTACAGTTCGCCCTCTTCACCTAGGACTTTTCAGTGTGTTCGGCACTCTATTAGCGGATATGTTTCCCTGAGTCGAAGCAAAATGCATGAGAGAAAGGGTTGAAACGAGATGGGAAAGATGCCCAGAATCCTTTCAAAATTCTGCAAGAAACGTTTACGGAGGCAGGCATCATACTCGTATCTGGTGCTGGGTCGCGTCCAAGTCCTGCTTCCATCCGCCTTCAAAATCTTAATGAAGCACCCGCCCGGTTATAAGAAGGAAACAAAACAGGACGAACGAAACAGAGGCAAGGACGTGTGTATGTTACGAGGTGAAGGTACGCTCTGCACCCGGATAGAGAAGATCAACGGATTTAAGACATATATTTACATTAAATTCGTCGAAAATAACACAACGCATTTTCAAACCGAACTATTTTGCATTGAGGCGGACGCACATACCTGCAGTTTCTACAAATTTCATAATCCAAAGATCAGACTAAAAATGCTTCGTACAGTTTTCACGTTTAGCATACATTCCAGAATTCACTGGAAGGGTTTTATTTCCTTACTTACTTTATGGAGCAGAGTCCTTCTTGAAGCTAACAGGTTCTTAGCTAGTCAAGATATTCCCCGAATTTTATGGAACATGAAGGTTCATTCCCGAGCTTAAAAATTTCCGCCACCCGTCCTTATCCCAAGCCAGATCATTCCAATCAATTCTCCCCATCCCGCTTCATTAAGATCCACCTTAATATTATTTTCACATCTAGGTGTGGGTCTTCCAAGTGGTCTCTTTCCTTCAGGTTTCCACACCAAAACCCAGTATACACCTCTATTCTCCCCATACGTGCTGCATGCCCAACCCACCTCATGTTTCTCATCACCCGAAAAATATTTGGTGAAGGAGTACAGTTTATTAAGCTCCTCATTTTGTAGTTCTCTCCATTTCTCTGTTCCATCGTCCCCCTTAGGCCCAAGTATACTATTCAACACTCGATTCTAAAATACCTTCAGCCTAAATTCCTCCCTCAAAGTCAGCGACAAATTTTCACACCCATACAAAACAAACAACAGGAAAAATTATAGTTCTGTGTATCTTAATCTATATATTTTTGGATAGCAATATTCTGCACCGAGTGATAGCAAGCATTCTCCTAATTCAGTCTGCTCTTCATTTCCTCCTGAATAGAATTTTGCTTTGTTATGGTTGTTCCCAAATATTTGAACTTTCCCACACTGTCAAAGGAACTATTACCAATCTTCATACTGTGACTTTGTCCTGCATTCTGATCTCGAGACATGAACATGTACTGAGTTTTATCAGCGTTATCTTCTAGTCCACTCTCCTTGCTATAAACTATAAAAGCGTCTGTGTTTTTTTATAGGACTGTACGCTTCCTCCCAATATATTAACATCATCAGCATAAACCAGAAGCTGATGTGTACCATTTAATTTCAACCCACTCTGGTTTCCTTTAACGCTGTTAATGGCATACATTAAAACATAGTGGAAAAACAATGGCGATAAAGCATACATTGTTTCAAACCATTTTTAATAGGAAATATGTCGGACTTATGTTTGCCTACCCGGACTCTGGTATACGTTCCATTCAGACAAATTTTTTTAGCCTTACCAGTTTCATGGAGATACAAGGCTCAATAAGAATACCATACAATACCTCCCTCCTAACTGTATCACAGGCTTTCTTGGAACATATAAATAGCTGATGCACTGTTTCACTTTGGTGCTATTTTTTATCGAGTATTTGACGAATGCGGAATATATGATCAGTAGATGACCTGTTGCTTTGAATGACACGCCGAAGATTCCCAGTACTTTCCTCGGCGTATGGAGTTAGTCTTGACTGCAGGATGTGGATAAAATTTTGTATCTAGCCGACAAAAATTGATTGTCTCTATAATTACTACAAATTTTGTTAACATCCTTCAAGCAATTATGTATAATGATCGACTCCTTCCATTCCTCATGCAATTCCTCTTTATTCCAATTAGAATTAATAATTTCATGGATCGCAGAGCAAATTATTCTACCCCCTGCTTAAATAAATTCTGCTGAGATTTGATCAATACCTGGTGATTTGTGTCTTTTTAACTTTGAAATGGCGCAGGCTTATGGTATGAAGAAAAATAAAGAGTACCTCAGATGGAGACCATGTCCGACTATCTTCCGCCCATGACCTAGCATCACTCATTAATCGGTTGGTCAGATTTTCATAACATTTGGTACGGGAAAAATGTAGGCAATTGGTCAATGACGGCCATAGGTTACTTATGATAGTAAATAAATTTATACTTCTAATTTTTTTTATTTATTGGTAAATTTGTTTCCAGGTACGAATACTCTGAACACTGGGGAACATCGAATTTAATGTGTAAGGCTTTTTGAACCAAGTTATGTATTATTATATTCTTTCAGTATTTGTTGCTGTGGATGTAAATTATATTCTCTTCACAAACGAATGCTGACAAACCACACTATGATTTCTTGTAGAAACACTTCCAAATTTAAATTTAAGCTCGCAACATAGGAAATGTTGCCGATCCCAGTGGCTGCACCGTCTAATGCGTGGATCTACGGTAGCTGCTTTGTTGAGATTGCGGGTTCGAATTCCGTCGTTGGCATGGATGACTGTCTCTTGCGACCGTTGTGTGTTGTCACGTAGAGGGCAATGTGATATGGCGATCTTTCGTCCAGAGGATTTCTACCGAGTGTGGTGTGTCTGCGTGTGATCGAGGATCAAGTCATAGGGAGGGGACAGGGAGAAGTATCACCTGCGTAAATCCAATTACATCCTTCACAACAATCTAGCATACAGGCTCCTGTTACCTCCTCCGTAGGTGGTCCGAAATGAGTGACCCAGCATTCAGTGAAGTTTGACGACAGTAAGCCAAGCATATTTTCAAAAAAAAAAAGATTGCTAATATGTTTGCACTGTTCCTCTCAAGAAAATTACAGCTTATAAACTTAGCTTCCATGTTACATCAAAACCATTTTCTCTGCAAATAATGCCAATCTGTCATCGTGTTTCAGCTCTGTGGTATATTTCATTTAAGCAAACAACCATGAGTACAACAATCCATCTCTGAGAAAAGTCATTTGTAATTCCTCTAAGAGAGAACTGATATATTTCTGTACACAATTCATAAGTTTCAACATTATTTACAGTATAACTTCGAATCAAACGAAGTGGTTCTTTCTTCGAAAATCAAACTGGAAGCTAATTTACACATGCGCAGCCTAGATGTTTATCATGACGTCCCTGTTACCATATATCGTCTGTGTATAGTAAGTGTGTCAGACTTGGTAATTTATTTCAACATCTGAAAAATTAATATCTACATTAAATGGCACACCAAGGGGAGATTAAGGGCTCCAGACGTAGAGATTGATCCCTTGTGAGATGATAAATCTGGAACACACAAGCTTGTTGCTGAGATGTGAGCTGAAAGAAACCTAGAGAGTTCAACCGTTTAATCTCCATGTTTGTTGAGTTATATAACGTTTTGTGCTTCGTAGTGCACATAGAAAGAAGGGATTTGATTGCGAGGGAAATAAATGTCTGCATTTTAGGGTACGCGGCAGGTAGAACGGAGCTGAGAAATATATTTCCTGGAATAATATCTTGCTCTCGGACCTTGAAATCTAGAGCGGTGAGCAATATACCCTTAATTACTGATACTTCTAGGGAAATTTATAAGCAAAATATCCTTAGTTACTGGTAATTTTACGGAGATTTATAAACAAAATGCCACTTTATTCTTATAAATAAGCTGTAACTAAGGACGTGCTTGCAGTTTGTAACACTTCGGGACCTGAAACTTGTCTAAAGAGATTTGAAAATATCAGTTAACAACACATAAAATACAAAGCTTCTCCATTCCAAAATTAACCATTCAATGTTTTTATGGCAAAGATATCAAATTCGTAATTATGGCTTACACTTCCCGAGAAAAGTGAAGAGGTTTTCAGTATTAAGGCGGGTCTTATATATACCAAACACAACGCTAAAAACTTTCAAGTGAAGTCCCTCTATAACACTACTCACACACTACGATGAAACATAGAAAACTATTCAGGCTCTCATTTTCCTTATCCACGAAGGTAGATTTAAGAATATGAACCATTACACTGAACTATCACTTTCTCTCCAGGTATCTAACAACTGGCAGATTTTTCAGTTCATTCCTACGTCAGAACGTTATCTAGAACATCAAATTCAACACAATCTTCGCTTCACCCCAAATTCGAAGGGTGATGTGTGCTTTCATGTCTGGATGCAGAAGAAACAAACCCTTTCTCTCGTCCCCTCCAATATGACATACGAAGTCCACCTAAACCACTATCAAATACATGACCCAATAATACATATGGGGATATCCGAAATAAAATTTCGTTAATTGTTTCGAGATACTCTTTGTGTACAAGTAGCCGAAAACTGTACGTGCACCCCTTGTGCACCCCTTGGTCACCACAGTAAACGAAGAAAAACACGTGTAACAATGCATAAAAAAGAGGCTCATTCCATATCTTTAATATACAAACTTTAAAAGCATCGCACCATTGATCTTTTCACAGACATATTTCTAATTAACCTTTATCCTGCTAACGTGGAAAATATGGTGAGCTTCTAATAACGCCAGCAGACGGCAGATGGGATTTAACTAGGTATTTAAAGGGTTAAAGTGTTAAAATTTGAGACGATTTTTCATTGTCTACAATGCAATGTCATTAAATGGGGTATGGTAGTCAAAGGACGTAACAAAAACCCGGAAAAAGATGATCTATAACAGCAAGGTTAAAAGTGTACCGATCTACGGAGCCGAAACATGGAGTTTATATGAGGATGACAGGAAAAGAATTAACGCAACTGAGATGGATGCATTAAGACGATCAGCAAGGATTTCTAAACTAGACAGAAAAACGAATGAGTGCATTAGGGAAAAAATGAACGTGCAAGATACGATATTGGATGAGATAACCCGATAACAACTCATTTGGTGTTGTCATGTCGAGAGAATGGACAGAACGCGATTACAAAAATTATGATTAACTGGAGACCTGAAGGCAGGAAAAAACGAGGCCGTCCACGAAGAACCTGGAAAGATGGGATATATACAGCCATGATGAACGAGATCTAAGAATGGACGAATGGAACAATCGAAGGCAATGGAATATGAAAGTCGGAGGGCGTCTCTAGACGATTTAAAACTGCACAATACATACGTACATACGTACATACAAAACAACGCCAATTAAGGAAAGAAGTACTTTCAAATGACGCCACAAATTGTGCTTCATTTAGATATATATTAAGAGTACACAGTAGTTTGGAGTTCATACGTCTCTCCGTCCATGTACGTGTACTTATACGGGAAATATCCTCAACTTGGAGATTCTGTAGACAGAAGACTAATGCAGGCGATTTCTGTTCTTCTCCTGTGCTCCTTCCAGTACGAGATGTTTACCAAGTCAAGGGATGCCTGTGGGAAGGGTAGATGTCTGTTCACTCTCCACCATTTGTACATTGCAATATATCTCCAGGCCCTTCACGTCTTACACTCGCTCTGTGGTAAGCCTAAGACGTTCCACCGTATCAGTCTTGATACTCTTAGTTTAATACGAAGCGTACTTCTTGAGAAAAACACAAACACTCAGTTTTCGGGCAGACAAATCACGATATCTTATTGTCCGAATTGTTTCACACGTAATTTGAACTGAACTATGTAATATATTCGGTATCATCATACCGCGGTATTTGTTTCTCTCCCCAGCAACAATGCAATTCAAAACATCGTTCCTGTTACTTACGTTTGCCCAGGTATCATGTTTTTATTTGATGTGCAGCTACCTGCCCAAACAGTGATAAGCCATCACATTCCTCTGACGGTTTTACTAAAAACTTTCTATGACAACGTATTTTTCGTCATATTTATGAATGATGAATGTGACAACTGTGAAACATCAGTCTTGACTGGTATTATTGACATTGCTGTACATTATACCTATTGCGAAATTTATACAGCCCAATGATGGCTTAGTGAAAAGCCGAGACATATAACTGCTGGCACGATGGCACCCAGTAAATATACACTGATAACTGAAGAATACAAACCAACTAGGTGCTACTAATTATTTTATAGTGCTTCTTATAGGCTCAACATGTTTCGGACACTACTATGCCCATCATCAAGAGCTCGCGACTATGATGTTGCTTACCACATTGGTCGTCTCGTTCTGTAAAGATGGAGAGGGTAGCCTTAATGTAAAAGTAAATATACACTGATAACTGAAGAATACAAACCAACTAGGTGCTACTAATTATTTTATTGTGCTTCTTATAGGCTCAACATGTTTCGGACACTACTATGCCCATCATCAGGAGCTCGCGACTATGATGTTGCTTACCGCATTGGTCGTTTCGTTCTGTAAAGATAGAGGGGGTAGACTTAATGTAAAACTAAACCCCCTATTTCAGACAGCCATTAACCCCCAGCCCCCATATACTACATGAAAAGACCAGCCGTGCTTTAGCCTGCAGCCCGGACACTACTCCAGCCTAACCGCACCCAACCTCCAACCTACAACAAACCAAGGTATGTACAATTTCAGATTCACAATAATAATTAACACTAACAACATATCGAATTACCACTCCACCAGTGAAACACACTACACACAAGAGAACACTACGATCACCACGCATAAAGGATAACAACTAGTAATATTAATAAAAATACGTTACCAGATACAACCTAGCGACAAAGAACTTCACACTGTACATACACCACTAAGAATCATAATTTTACATTAACGTTACCCCCTCCATCTTTACAGAACGACACGATTAATGTGATAATCAACATTGCAGTCGCGAGTTCCTGATGATGGGCATATTAATGCCCGAAACATATTGAGGCTATAAGAAGTACAATAAAATAATAAGTGGCATCTAGTTGGTTTGTATTCTTCAGTCATTACAGTGATGCACGGTCCAACAAACATCAAATACACCGACAAGTTTGTACAGGAACAAGACTCACCACTGAAGTGCACACAATTTGCACGAACGATTTTTGCGTGATACTCGTATATGGTTTACATTGTTATAGACACATAAATTACTCCGAAACATATGCAGGATCTCTAATACTATCTTATTTAAAATCCCTCTAGCAATTCTCAAGCAGAAACGTATAGACAGACGGACAGGCAGGCATGATCTGTTGTTTCTGTGCTTAGTGCAAAACAGACATAGACCTACTTTATTACCATTACGGTAATTACGAAGTTTTCCCGATATTTCAAATGATCTGAAGATAACAAAAACACAGGCCTTTAATTTACGTCATTCTAAGTTTCGGATGCCGAAAAACTATTACGTCACGTGCCAAGCGTAGTTGAAGACGGCTGCAAGATGAAGATACTGCGCCGGGAAGCCAGCACGAGGCATCTTAGGACGCCAGACAATTTATCTTACAAAACGCAATATTCATTTTGCTCTCTGCTTAATGGGTGTTCCAAGGATGAAGTTGGTTTAGTCGAAATGTTGAGAAATGCAAGCGATGGCAAGGTGAACAACAGGGAATTGTTTGACAAAGTAGTTTTATACAATATCAGTGCACTAAGCATAGGCTTTTATGCCGCACGCATCCACATTATACTTTACCCCCGCAAGTTTCATCCACTACAACCATCCATACGGCTCAAATTCAGTAACATAAAAACAGCAACTGCGTAGGTTTTACACGATAGGTAAAAATACTGAATACAAATACATACAATGAAATATTTACTGTAATTTTTTTGACGTTTTGCTGACCGTGCATCTCAGTATATTTATCTCAGTAATTAACCAACTTGATGCACAAAATTTTTGTTTTACAGTAAGTTTATTTAATGCATCTACATGTTTCGAGCAAATAGTGCTCGAAACATGTAGAGGTATGAAACAAACTTGCAAAACAAAGATTTCGTGCATCAAATTGGTTAATTACTGAGATAAGTATACTGAGATGCACGGTCAGCAAAACGTCAAAATCTAGCACACTAATTTACGAAAAATCACACCTTAATGATTCATTTGGATTCAGCGTTCATTTTTAAAACATGAAACAAACAATAGCAATGACACTAAAATTGCGATGTTCTGAGCTAAGCTATCACTCAGTTTATTTTAGTTATTTTTAAAATTAAAAAAAACTGCCACCCCCATCTTCAACGTCAATGTCGTAACAAGGGAAAACGGAACTTTAATATTCTCCGTCCTAAAAAATTTGAAACTCAATAAATTTTGACACGTCATAGTGTACCTCACGTTTCAGTATGTTATACTAGGTCACGGCGAAACTCAAAATCTCAGTAAGCAATAACATGTCACAGTAAAACTCAAATTGCAGTAAGTTACAGTATATCGCAGTAAAAGTTTTATCTCAGTCACTTACGACAGGTCACAGTGAAACACATGTCACGTCATAGTGAATCCCAAACTTCAGTACTATTAAGACAGCCCATAATGCACCACAATTTAAATTCTAAGAAAAGCTAATTAACACATTACACCATTGTCTTCATCCAAATCATTTAATTGTTCGAGTAGTCCTCTAAATTTATTGAATCTGAAGTCCACTCACAAAGATAATTGCTGACAAAAGTGTCCCTATAATAAATCCAACTCATAAACATGCAACATAAATATCCACTTTGACATTACTCGTAATCTGTGGCTAGATATCCCAAATGACTTTCTTGCAAAGTTTTGAAGATACAATTTTGCATACAATTATCATTTGTCCCATGCTTGCTACACGCCTTTAATAAGACGAAACTCTAGTACAAACGTCGTAAAATATATTAAACATAAGAGTAATTACGTTTATCGTGTTAGAAGGGGAATTTGCCACTACATTTATCAGAGTTTAACTGAAGAGTTGCAGGGCAAATATACGTTTACTTAGACGAATAATTTACTTCCTTACGCAATCAAGTTTAGCACCTACGGCATTTAAACACATACAAGGAATTTATGCAAAGGAGAATCTAAATACAGCCGCTATTCGTGTTCAAATCATTTTATTTACATGTTGAATATTTTATATAAATCTTCAGGCACATCAAGTTTTCATATTATATGACAATTCAAATTTCACACTACAAACGACAATTAACTCCAAGAGGAAAATTCCGGTAGGCAAGGCAGAAATGTCAGTGAAATCTGCTCTTATATAATACAGCATTACCCCTATCTTCACCATAATTTTTATTACAAGTCTCTTTCAAAAAGACGGTCGGTGTTTCGCATGGGATCTGCCAACATAACAAACAGTTTGAATGGCAATGCAGAACTCTGCGTCCAGAAATAAAGGTTAATATCGAGTACATTCAACTGCGTTGTCCACACTGGCTCCGGTACCAATCTAGCCTCCTACTCAATTGGTACCGGGGTCCTTGCCTGGAGATAAATCGGCCGGGGAGTACTATTGACCACGCACTCCCATCTAGCGCCGAGCTATATTCCCCCTCTAAACCCTTATGGCTTTGGCAGTGACAACTTTGCTGTACATTCGGAAACGCAGAGTGACCATTGATAAACACAGCTACAGCAGGACAATGAATGTGCAAACATTACAAATGAATAAATTTATTTTTCTAATTAAACAGGTTTGAAACGCATGAAACTGATGTGGACTGACCGAACAGGTTGGCTTGACGGTAACGATCTAAGCTTGTATTAAGGAGGTGTCGGGTTCGAATCTCGGACGGAACATTACCTATCCTGAATGAGTTCCCTTGTGATATTCCTCATTTCTTCCATACCTCTGTCAGGATAACAGCCGAAAATATGCCATGACCGATCCTTACAAAATTCTTTCCTTTTCCCTATTTACCGACCGTCCTAACATCCGAAACCATATAACCTTCTGCACTGTTCAACCTAAGTCGTAAAATATACCACAAATAAATAAATCACCATTATTGATATCAGTTTCATGTGCCATCAATATTATTAACTATACAGGTAATGTACGTACAATTGTAACATTGGAGTGCGGTCGTGCAACCATTGTTGTAGTAGAATAGCAGTTAGTATGACATACTCTGATTGGGGGTCTGTAGCCTTAGGTACCCAGCATGGAATGCGAATGCGCCATATTATATTGTTATCTGTGACCTCTCTTGCTGTACCATATTTGCCCATATTTTCTCTCATATGGAACGACTATTGTACAAGATTTATTGAAAATAAATGTATTTTTATTTTATCTACAAATTTGTCTAAAACATTTCAGTCTACGAACAATTCAGCAAACTATTATCATAAATGTACACACGTCTCCACGACCAGTGCCCATTTCTCTTGTCAGATCGTAATGAAACTCGAATTTTCTAGAAAGATTTTCGAAAAATTCTCAAATATCAAATTTCAAGAAGATCCATCCTGTAGGAGCCGAGTTGTTCCACGCGGACGGACAGACGGATAGATATGACGAAGCTAATAGTTGGTTTTCTCAATTTTGAGAAAGAACCTAAAATTATAAGTTTTGTATCAGAATCCTCTCACATCTGCCGAATTTATCTGAAAATGATTCGTCATCACAGAAATATCGGGAAGGAAAACCTCATCAAGAATTTGCTGTCAGTAGATTCTTTCACTACTACAAAACTGAAGAACAGCTCACATATTTTGAAATTTGCACAGACTTTCACGAAGTCCACACAAGATGCAGCAGTATGTAGTCCACTAGTGTAGCGATAATCTAGATAAGATAAGCCAGAGTGAATGAGACAAGTGTGTAGCTATATATCGTCCGCACAACATGCATGTCTCCTCCCAGTACGTGTAGCGAGTACTCTAATTCATTTGCAAGACAGAGACAGTCTGCTTGATTTACTGTGAAGGAAACCTTCCTTCACTTAAGGCGGCGCTGTACGTACGTAGGTAGCGCCCTGTGTTGAAGATGGCCTACAGAGTTGCTCGCTGATGATAGCTGCACACGAAGACGCTTGCAACACAAAGTGAATGCAGCATCTAATCGTGTGCCAGATTTATACCGGTGGCTCTGACAAGCACCGCCACCCTTCCTTTGTTTAATTTATGTAACACACCACTCCGGAGCCTGGCGCGCCTTACAGGAAGTTGTAGAGTTACAGACACCAACAGGGATGCATATACATGTTTATTAGCCTTCCGATAATAATACTGGGCTACCTGCTGTGGCCTCATATCCTAATACTAGCAAAACCGGAGAACATGGAATCGAATTTCAGGAAAGGTTAATTGTCCGTAGGCTTCATTTACATATGACCGAATTATTTCCAAACGAACTTTTTAGCCGCGTTCGCACAGCCGCGAAAAGCGCCTGTTTGCTTCGTCATGTCCGTCTGTCCGTGTTGACGAATGTGTCAGCACGGATCACATTGGATGGATTACCGTGAAATATGATATTGGGGACTGCTCTGAAAATATGTCAAACTATGGCAAATTTTGTTAAAATTGACCAAAAATATAGGGCACTTTGAATGAAGACTAAGTATGTTTTATTGTTGCCGGAGACAATACATCGCCATAAGGACGTGTCGAGCGAAATGGCATCAGATTGTTAGGATAGCCAAGGAGGTATCAATATTACGTCAACGCGCCACAATATTACGTTACGTTATACGTAATCTTTCAAACTGGGTAATTTGAAATTAGTATAAAATAATGTTTAACAGTCAAACGTACGTATCTGTTGGATCCAACATTTCGCACAATCCATTCCAGTACTTACGAAGTATGGTTGACATGGGCGTACCTGACACTAAATGTGACGACGCATTTCTTTCGATATGATTTCCATTCGTGACACTGACTTCCGTACAGGCAGTTAATAAATTCCCGGACATTGAAGTAGAGGAATTCGGAAACATTGTTACTTTCTTTCAACTTCATTTAATATTTTCCTTCTTGAAACAAAATGAAAAATTATTTATGTGTTACACAGTTTTTGTTATGAATTATGGTACAATTTATGACGGCACAGGAAGGGTATTACAGAAAGATATTATATGTACATCTTGGATTATTCATATCAAGGAAACCCTAAATTCTGCCTCTAAAAGTCGTGTGACGACACTCGGAACAACACAACTGAATGAAAAAAGGGGAAAATGCTACTAACAGATGTGTAGAAATACAATCTTACTCCGAATATCCTACATTTATTAAGGACTGTAAAACAATTAAAGATAAAAGTTCATGTATTTAATTAATACACCAACAAATGCACATATATTCATTTAATGATCTAAAATTCATATTAAAACATTTAAAACGCTCCTACATGTTTCGATCACACCATCATCTTCAGGGAGCCTACATTGTTCCTTGCTAAAGTTATAGTTTAAAAACACTCAGGGATTTACATCGTTACGCGGAGTTGGTGCTGTGGCAGCATATCTTGTGTATTGTGAGAGTCGTATAAAGTTCAGAATGAGCCTGGCTGTAGATGTGCGTTGTGAAACGTATAGCGCTATACGTGTGTATACTTAGTGATTTTAAACTATAACTTTAGCAAGGAAAAATATATGCTCCCTGAGGATGATGGTATAATAGAAACATGTAGGAGTGTTTTAATGTGAATATTAGATCATTAAATGAATATATGTGCATTTATTGGTGTATTAATTAAATAAACTACAGAATGCACGGTGTAACGATAAAGGTAAAGATATGAGCTCATTACTTGTGCGTGCGTTAATACAAAATAACACGTACAAAAGAAAAGTGTTGAATAAGAAATTCTGAAGAGTGTTTTATCCATATTTTGAAAAGCATTTTAGAACAAGAGGAGGAACAAAACTGCGCAGCCTCACTTTGAATGTTAATGAAGACTCGCAGCTGTAGTGATCCAGCTGCAACACATTGCGTCGTGAGATAGCATGTCTTCTCAAAAGGTGTGTTGTTCTAGCTACTGAGAAGGGAGGAGAGGTGTTACTGATGAAGACAGATGTGAAGGAGAGGATTAACTTGACTACTCTAAATTCGATTTAAGTGATTGATTTACTGGTGTCCTTTGCGTGGTGTCTTCCTGCTAATCACATTCGGTCCTCGAGCCATATTTATTTTTATTAATATCATGCAGTGGAGCTTTATTATTTGATTAATGATTTTGAATGCCTTCCGGGCGAGGAAAACGTGAACATGACTTCGAGATGTCAGCTGTAAACGAAGAGTTTATGTTGATTTAACAAAGTTATAAGGAAGTGGGATTTTATAAACCCAAACAGCAGAATAACTCACGTATGATCTGAAGAAGCAAGCAGCTTTTACCAAATTTAAGCAATATCCCTGCACCTACACGTGACTGCTTTTACGATTATGTGAATAGCTGACCTTATATAAGGTCAGATGTTAAGATGGCACATGAATATAAACTAAAAAAGGTACGGTAAAAGGTAATGCAATCCCGTTGAAGGCCTGGAGTGGCCCAGAGGGTTCCAGGAAGTTAAGTTTCCCAGATTTCATGACAAAGGCACAGGATGGTTGTAAGGTTTTCAGCCTTACGCACCGGCTGACTTTAACCCCAGGAAATGCTCCTGGTACTCATTTCTGTTAGAGGCTGAGTCGACCCCAGGGTCATAGTGCAATCGGAAGGATTTTATGTCAATGAAAAATTCCAAGAATTCTAAAAAAGATATGGACAGGGTTGTATTTTGAACAAAAGCCCGACATTGCTTGAGGGCACTGCAGAAAGCTAAGAAAAAATTCCGGGCCAAGATTCGCAACAACTAACTCGTCACTGATTTCGACGTAAACAAAAACATGTAGGCCTGAGAAAACATGTAGAATATTCCGCTGAGTTGAACAGCGCACAGGCAGTCGGCTTACACTTCGCATATACTCAGCACAAATTCAGCGCAAACATTCTTATTCTGGTGGGGGGGGGGGGATATTTTCAGCACTGTGTCCGAACACAGCCTTCGTTACCAACTATAAACGATAGACGGAGAAATTTGATGGATTTTCCTTTGACGGCATACTGTGAATTACTGACCAAACGTCAAACACAATTACATAGCTTTGCTGAAAAGGAATTATGGCAAATTGTGATTGATGCTGTACATATTTTGTATAGTGAGGTTAGAAACAACGCAAATTAATTATTGTAAAATTCTATGGTTATCTGTTTGCATAAATTTAAATGATACATATTACAATTACGAGATTTGCCAGATGAAACCTCAATTTTTATATTTGTGGCCCCAAATGGCGCAGAGCTGAAAGATAAATATAAACTTTGCTCGGTCCTAATTCTGACTATGAATTCCATAAATAAATAATCTAAAGAAACTAGCGCACATTCTTACATCGTTTATATGATGTATACGTTCTTCTATAAGTAGTTTCACTCCCATTAGCAATACTCCACTCTCTCTGTAAGCAGTGATGAAATTAAAATGATGATACTTTAATATAGTATATAAACTATTGCGAAAATGAGTAATTGCTTCAGAAGGTAATGGGGGCAAATGAAACATCATAAACGGAGAACATACTTTCAACAGCCCTCCATTATCACAAGCACTGGAAGGTGGACAGAAGAGTTACTGGAATGTCTCTGACCACGTTTATGTGCACAAATTTACATAGTATGACTATCATGGACGGCGCAACGGACATTCAGGAATATCATAAATAAGTGAAGATTCACGTTAAGACATGTAAGTAATGTACCAGAAAAAAATCATTCGTGTGGGACAAAAAAGATGAAAGAAACGTACAGCTGCTAAGCCTTCCTTTGCTTCAGGTATCTGCCGTAAGACTTCAGCACAATCTGATTTGATTTTTCAAGAAGATTCCCTCATAATTTAGTTAAGCAGTTTGTCTGATTGTGAAAAGAACAGATAGTTTTCCCTCAAAGAGAATTAAGTTATAAACTTTTTTAATGGAGTTGATATTCATTTCCTTACAAGTGCGTAAGAGAATTCAAATATCGCTTAAAATAATTTCGTTCTTACTTGCTGATAACGTAAGTAGAACACATGTTTATTCTTACAGAAGGAAAAGTTCGATAAACGTGAAAGATATATACTCACCACACTCCCGCCATCAAAATTAGAAAGTAATTCTTACCTGCAAAGAAGAAACAAATATATTTAGTATGAGAACTGAACATTGAAATGTTAATTTTAAGAACAGATATGAATTACAGCAAAACTCTCCTCGGTTGCCACAGCTTTTCCGCAGTCCAGGAGGAGGAAGGTAATATTCTCCTTCGAAACTTCGGTATTTATCATCCTATACGGCGTGACATCCTTCAAGACCTGAATCTTCATCAGCATCGCTACTAGAAATTCAAATCTCGCAACAGTTCTGGATATTCGTTAGTTGCAACATCTGCCGTCTGGAAGAGTTGGCATATTTACGACTAATTGTTAGAGATGTAATATGTGACGAGACGCCACGAATTCCGGAAATCTGAGGGAAACTGAGCCACATCCGAGAAAAAAACATCATGTTGAGCTCCCGTAGAGTTTTAAATAACCCCAATTACTTACCAGCTATGAGAGTAGTCGATGTAGCGACTGGACTAAGCGTTGGTTGAACCGGAGTTAAATTCCCGGCAGGAGCAAATGATTTTTCCCTTCTCCATAAGTCCAGACCCATTCAGAAGCCAACAAAATTTCCTGTTCAATTAGAACCCGGGGCTCTTTGGCTGAGGTGAAGAGGCCAGGGCGTATCGTTGAGTATTAACTTCTACCTATGCCCAGGTTAAGAATGAATGGAGTTACACCTCTACTCCCTTATATGCCTTCACGGTGTAGACAGTGACAACTTTACCTTCCTAACCTCTTCTGCACAGCAGAAACAGAATGTGCATAAACTGTCTTTATCTGTGTGGAGACAAAGTGAATACTTTCCGTACAGACGAAAGGTAATTTTACTTCGCAGTCAGAATGCCGCCCGCGACACAGATGTGTAACAAAGCGGTTTCGGAGAAAACTTGTAAAGTAAGAGTTGTTTTTAAACGGCCAAGAATTAAAATTATGTACCTAATGTAGACCTGAAACATTATATTTAATTAAAATACATTCTGTAGTTTCGGCGTTGGAACTTAACGAAGAGAGAAAAGGAAAGGGCAGAGACGGCGTTTAAGATAGGATATGAGAAAGAAAGGAATGAGGAATTATATACAGGGGGGTGGGCATGCTATAACGAATGATCCTACGTGGTACAACGAACGAATGCTACAACGAACTGTTTTTATCAATAAAATCAGGATGCTAAAACGAACGCGGAGGATCACTACGGCCGACGTAGCACGCGCGTGCGCATGGCGTGTTGGGCCTTCCCGCTGTGATTAGAGCGTCAGTCACCATCTTTGTTTTCGTTTGTAAGATTCAGTTACCAGTAGAGTTCAGTTATCTACTTAATTTTATATACTTTTTACACTTATATTTTTTATTTTGTATTATATTTTTCCTGTTTAAATGGTTGTGTTGGATGGTAACTTTGATCTAGGCTGTGGGCCTAGAACGGTTTACCCCTAAATAAATATATTTCAGTGTAGGCTAGAACGAACAGATGCTATAAGGAACGAGGTTCTAGAACCAATTACGTTCGTTCTAGCGTACCCCTCTGTGTACACACACACACTCACACACACACACTCACACACACACACTCACACACACACACTCACACACACTCACACACACACACACACTCACAAACACACAAACACA
>Ga0123355_10006777_pt1 | contig 17051 bp, 17 predicted proteins | sample TergutEmb28metaG_3_FD_89872 | JGI IMG/M metagenome (GOLD analysis project Ga0123355, IMG submission 89872) | Embiratermes neotenicus P1 segment gut microbial communities from Petit-Saut dam, French Guiana - Emb289 P1 | ecosystem: Host-associated > Arthropoda: Insects > Digestive system > Gut ...
AGGCCATAAAGCGCTTCGCGTACGGTCAAAGTTTCACCGACATCCATCGCAATATGGCTGGAATTGCGTGGGATAGAAAACACTGCGTTATGAGAAAACTCGATACGTTCGGATAGGTCGTGTATATGCTCCAGCACAAGCAGCGCCGTCATGATTTTGGTGATACTTGCCGGGTAATGTTGGGTGTTATGTTCGCTTCCGTATAACACCAGACCGGTTTCGGCATCCATTATTACAACGGCCTCAGATGTATACCTGGGTGGCGTGATAATAGGCGGTTGCGGCGGCGGCTCGAAACTTTCTACTTCCTCGGGCGGTAAATAGTCGCTGTAATAATAATTATGATGGCCGTCAGCGGTATAGAGGTCTTCCATGTTTGTCGAGGGAAAATGGTCTTGGTTAGTATAACCATACTCATTTGCGAATCCATAATCGTAATATTCTGTTTCACCGTAGTCGTACTCGTACTCATATTCGTAGTAGTAATCGTAGTCGTATGTTTCCGGTGGCTCATACTCATACGCTGATACCCTAAGGGGCAGTAAAAATAGTGACAAGCATAATGCCAATAACAGTAATTTTTTCATAGCGGTTCCTTTCATAGTCGCTCTACTTGAAAACTCAACCTAAGCGACAGTATTTTATTAGGATGTGGTAATCCGTGGACTTCGTTAAAAAATACGCATACGTTTTTTTAGGCGTGTTTTGTGTGCTGGCTTTGGGTGGGCTGTATATGTCTACCCGTAGCCGCCCGGCCGGGGTAATGGGCTTGGGCCAAAATATTGGTGAACCAAGGCTAGAAGCATCCCCTTCGCCTGCACCAGAACCGGCAGCAGCCGACTTGCAACCTGCCGAGCCCGCAACAATAATGGTGCATATCGTAGGCGCAGTGTATTCGCCGGGGGTGTTTGAGGTTGCGTATGGCTCGCGTGTAAACGATGTGCTGCAATTGGCCGGAGGACATACCTACGAAGCGGACTTGGCATTAATTAACTTGGCGGCTTTTGTGCAGGATGCCATGCAAATCCGTATACCGGCAGTTGGTGAGGAGCCCCAGGAGCTGGAAACCCAAACAGGCCAAGCCGCCGCCGCAATAACCAGTGATGGCCGCGTCAATATAAATCTTGCCAATTTAACCGAGCTTCAAACCTTGACAGGTATAGGCCCCGCAAGAGCTCAAAGCATCATAGATTTTAGGGAAGCAAACAATGGCTTTAATTCGATAGATGAGTTACTTAATATTCATGGCATAGGCGCGACAATTTTTGAAAACATAAGAGATAGACTGACTATAGACTAGAGAGGTGATTAAAATGGCTCATTCAATTTTAGTTGTGGATGACGAAAAATTAATCGTAAAAGGCATAAAATTCAGCTTAGAGCAAGACGGCATGAAGGTAGACGCAGCCTACGATGGCGAAGAAGCCTTGGAGCTTGCAAAAAGAAATAATTACGACCTAATCATATTGGACGTAATGCTGCCCAAAATTGACGGTACATCTGTATGCCAGCAGATTAGGGAGTTTAGCCCCGTTCCGGTAGTAATGGTAACGGCTAAAGACGATGATATAGATAAAATCATGGGTCTGGAGTATGGCGCCGATGACTATATAACCAAGCCGTTTAATATTTTAGAGCTTAAGGCCCGTATAAAAGCCATACTGCGGCGCAGTGTCTTAAACCGTCCGGCCACCACTACAGTTGAAAATCTTACATTGCGTGATATCTCGCTAGACACCCAGTCTAGGCGCGTGACTGTACGGGGCGCAGAGATTTATCTCACCGCCAAGGAATACGACTTACTGGAGTTTTTTATGGGCAACATTGGCAGGGTATATACCCGCGAGCAGTTGCTGGCCCAGTTATGGGGAAGCGAAAACGCCGGAGATGTGCGCACTGTAGACGTGCATGTGCGCCGTTTAAGAGAAAAAATCGAAGAAAATCCAAGCGATCCAAAATACATTTGTACTAAATGGAGAGTGGGTTACTATTTTAGATAAGATTATCTGGTATAAGAGCCTACGATGGAAACTGGCACTTAGCTATGTCGCGCTTAGTGTTATACCTATAATAATTTTCTATTTTACGGCGATGAACTCCATCGAACGCCACTATCTGGAGAATCGCGAAGAAGAGATGGAGTGGGCCTGTACAATAGCAGCTACTGCGATAGCCAGGCAGTTCCCTTTAGAGCGTCTGGACACAGCAGCGTTTTTATCCGGAGCGCGGACGGCTATAGGCAACCGCGGGGCAGATATGGGCATGCGTATCTTGGTCATAGACGATTCGGCTACGGTACTGGTTGACTCTATAGAGATAGGCGGTGTAAGGGGGCGTGCCGGGCAGACTCTGCTTATACCGGAAGTATTAAGCACATTAATTAACAGCGAAAATGTTTTTGCCTTTAGGCGTGAATACCAAGCCCTTTATTACGCGGTAAGCGTATCATTTGCAGATGGTGAGCGGACTGGCGTGATATTGTTTGTGTCAAGTGTCGAAGATATTTTTGAGTCGATTGCGGAAATAAGGGGCCAAATAATGCTTTACAGCCTGCTTGTTGGCATGGCTGTAATTGTGCTTATTTTTGTAGCATCCAACTGGTTGATAGCCCCGCTTAGGCGGATGTTAAGGGTTGTGCAAAGGACTGCCGCCGGGCGGTTAGACCAGCGTGTGCCGGTAAAAGGCAGTGACGAATACGCCATTTGGGGTACGGCCTTTAATACCATGACAGAAAAATTGGAGCAAGTAGAGCAAACCCGTGAGGAGTTTGTATCCAATGTTTCTCATGAGTTAAAAACGCCCTTATCCTCTATGAAAGTACTTAGCGAATCCCTTCTTTTGCAAGAATCTGTGCCGGAAGAAGTCTATCGCGAGTTTTTGCAGGATATCGTTTCCGAAGTTGACCGCATGACGACAATTAACAACGACCTTTTGGCTCTTGTCAAAATAGACCAGCGTGAGCAGGGGCTTAATATCCGGCTCATATCTATTAATATTATGGTAGATGACATCTTAAAGCGGCTTTCGCCTTTGGCCGAGCAGAAGAGCATCGTATTGCTATACGAAGATGTGCGCCCCGTAGAAATAGACGCCGATGAGATAAAGCTCTCCCTTGCAATTTCAAATATCGTTGAAAACGGCATTAAGTACACCCCGGATGGCGGCACAGTTAAAGTAGTAGTAGATGCCGACCATCAATATGTATATATCACCGTACAAGACACAGGCATAGGCATCCCCGAAGAAGAGCAAAGCCACATATTTACCCGTTTTTATAGGGTAGATAAAACCAGAGACAGGGAGACCGGCGGCACTGGGCTTGGACTTTCTATTTCTTATTCCGCGGTGCTTTTGCATGGTGGCAGTATCCGCGTTAACAGCAGGCTGGATGAAGGGTCTGTTTTTATCGTGCGTATACCTATAAGGAGGAGTTGAGGTGCGCTTAATGGATATTAAAAAGTGGGGTGTTATTGCGGCGGCGGTTTTAGTCATTGTTATTATCATATTTGTGATGCTTATATTGTCATGGATGCGCAATAATACAAATCATATAAACGTATATTTTTTTAACCCGGTAGCAATGCAGTTGGAAGCGGAACCACGACCACTTACGGAAGGGGATCATCAGATACAAGGGGTTATAGGGTATTTGCACTCCGGCCCTGTAAGGTCAGCGGCACTTGTAAGCATGTGGCCGCATATACTCGCGCCCGAGCCAGAGGATTTGATAAGCCACGTAAAGCTGGAAGGCTCTACGCTTTTAACCTTTTTTTCGCCTGTCTTTAATGAAATGATGCCCTTGGAGCAATCCCTTTTTAAAGCGGCTTATATCCACACAATGAAGGGATTACCCTCTGTTTCGGAGATAAAAATTGTGGTGACAGACGACTATAGCCATGCATTCGAAATTGTTATACGTGACTTATCCGAAGAAGATGACGATATCCCGGGAACATACGATGAGGATTACACGCCTTATATACCGCAGATTGTTTATGATGATAGCCATGCGGGTGTTTTGCTGGAGCCGCTGGATCCGCCAATTTCCCCAAGGATGATTGCCGATTATACCTTTAACCATTTGCATTTTGTTGATATCACAGGCACGGGCCTGATTATAGAGACATATTTTGCGCAAGAAATAGACCGTTGGGATGAACCTTTGGCGATATTCGCTTTTGACTTATTAAGAGACGGCCCGCATCCCGAGGATGCGTTGCTACTAATCCCGCCAGAAACCCGCGTTTTGCAATTAGAAATAGACACCTTAACAAACGAGATGTATATAAATTTAAGCATCGAATTTTATAGCCGTTTTACTGGCAGCCGCGAGCATGCCAACCTGATGATTCACTCAATTGTTAATACGTTGATAGCGGAAGTAAGAGTGCCTATATCCCGCGTCTTTTTCCTAATAGAAACCCAGCAGCTGGAGTATTTTCACGGTGTTGAGGATTTCCATACGGCATTTGTACGGGATAACACATTGCTTTTATCGTATATCGAAGCTTTGGAGTACGAAATTTGGGATGAAATAGAATGAGGCGCCCGTTGCTAATAGCGCTTGGCTGTCTTATTTTAGGCATTGTTATCGGGAGGGTAGAGGCGCTTAGGATGCTTGACCCTATGTTGATTATTGGCCTCGGTCTTGGACTGGGGCTTCTTTTTTGCTTGTTTTTGTACAGGGTTTACCGTTATGGTGCGGTGTTTGTTTTTGTGTTGTTTATTTTAGTAGGGTTATTACGAGTAGAGCATAGTTTACATAATCATATAAACGAGCCGGTTTATGTTGAGTTTATGGGGGTAGTTATTGATACAGGGCGTACCAGGGGCGGCAACCAGTGGGCAGCGGTTAGCGGTAGCGTTTATAACGAGTATCCAAGTTTCCGTATTATGGCCTACATACGCCCACATCAGCCGCAGGCTGTCATTGGCCGGGAAATAATATTAACCGGCTATTTACACCCCCTGACTAGAGCGCATAACCCTGGCGGGTACGACCAGTTTCAGCATCTTCGCAGTCAAAAGATAGACTCAACCATGTGGCCGGATGAAATTGCTTTGGGTGAGGTTATGCCATCATGGATGGTAACCCTCAGGCTGTTTAGGGATAGGCTGGCAAATGTATATGATAATTTACTGCCAATGCGCGAGGCTGGAGTCCTGAGGTCTATGGTCTTGGGTGACAGATTGGATATGGATCAGAACCTGGCCGGCCAGTATCGCATGATGGGTATTTTTCATATATTGTCGATTTCGGGCATGCATGTGGGCATACTTACTTTGGCGGCGTTTACGCTGCTAAAATTGGTAATACCGGAACGCACAGCGGGTATTGTTGTGCTTGGGATAATGATAGCTTATTGCCTTATGACCGGCGCTGCCGTGCCTACGGTACGGGCGGTTACTATGGGCGGAGTGTTGGTTTTTGGGCGGATTATATCCCGGGATTATGACTTGTTGGCTTCGGTTTCTCTTGCTGGCATTGCGTTGCTTGTTTATGAGCCTTTGTACTTATTTAACTTGGGGTTTCAGTTGTCTTTTGGGGCAGTATTTGGGATTGGGATACTAAAAGCCCCCATAGAGCGGGGGCTGGCTCTGCTCCGGTTGCCTGCGGGCAAGTTTAGAGGCAGTCTATCTGTTGGCATATCGGCTGTAATGGCTTCTTATATCGCGTTCCAGCATCACTTGTACGAGATTCCACTTTATAGCATCATTGGCAATTTAGTAATTATGCCTACAGTAACAATCCTGCTGGTGATAGGCGCCTTAGTTGGGCTAATTGGGCTTGTTTGGATGCCGGGGGCCATGGTTTTGGCCGGGCCGGTGTATTATATTTTGAGGTTTTATGAGCTTGCCAGTGGATTTTTTGCGTCTTTGCCGGCGGCTATGGCTCTTACAGGCGGCGGCAGCTTGGCTGTTACGGCAGCGTTGGTTTTTGTGGCTTTGGCTTTCGCATATGCTTTTTCTGGGTATGGGGAGGATTTTAGCAAGAGACTTGCGTTATTTTTTTGTGCAGTGCTTGTTTTGATTGGATGTATATTTGTGCGAGATTTCCCGCTGGATTTGCGGGTTACGGTTTTGCATACCCATGGGGGTTATGCTGCCATTAGGCATAGAGGCGATATGTTGATTATTGGTAGCGGCAGGGGAGGGGAGCCGGCCCTGCTTACGTACATGGATTTGCGGGGCATAAACCGTGCTAACGGGCTTGTATTAACAGAGCCGCCGCGCCCCACTGATATCAGGAGGATAGAAGAGCTGCTGCCTCGGGTACGGGTATTGTATCTGCCGGATGGTTTTGACCCGCCTGATAGTTTGCGGGTAGCGGCAATGGTTAATGGTGTAGAGTTTATATGGTTAAACGACGGATATGTGTTGGAGATAGGGCAACTAAGATTGCAAGCAAAAACGCTGCAAGGTTTTAGGCTGGGTTTTAGGGATGCGATTATTGATTTTGCCGATATTTGCGATAGCTCGGATATGATGGCCGATGTGATTATAGATACTGGGGCGGTTATGGTAGGTGGCCGGGTTTATGCTACGGAGATTTATGGCGCGGTGCAGTTGCGTATTGATGGGCGGCGGGTGCGGTATTGGATGAGGTATAGTGAATTAAATGTTAAATGATACCGATTTCACATTAATTCACTATAGTAAGGATATGCTCAAAATTGTTTATTTCTATAACCGTTAGAAGGTCTGCATTGTTTTTGACTTTGATTATTTTTTAACCCAATAAAAAAGGACTGCCGTTTTAACTGATAGTCCTTTTTGTGGTTATGTTGGGGTGTGCTTAACGCCCAGCACGGGGGGTAGTTGGTGGGGGATTTTGACCGCCTGTGGGATCCCCAAATGCCTCAAATGCGCAGGGGATGAAAAGGCTGAATGTTCCGGGGGGGATGGTTGGCGGGGGGTGTTTGCCGCCGTGAGGATCCCCAAATGCAGTCACGGACATAGATAAAATCATTAGCAACACTAATAAAAGAGCACATAAACGTTTCATTATCATTAAAGGCCTCCTTCGACACGTTCTTCATATAACTGTTCTTTAATCTCTAGTGCTGTGTTACTATATTCCAGCGCAAGCTCATAATCTCCGTATTCGGCGTAAAAGTCACTCAACGCATTGGAATATTTCAACGCATTCATAACAGCCCATACTACTCAAGCAGCATTGGCACAAACATAATGGGCAGTACGAACATATAGCTAATGAAGGCTACTCGTCGAGGGTCTCCATATAATCGTCACATATAGACATTGTAGAAGGGATACAAATGCTGAACGCTCTAGGAGGGATAGTTGGGGGGGGGTGTTTGCCGCCGCCAGGACCTCCAAATGCGGTCACAGACATGCTTAAAATCATAACAAACATTAGTGCAAGAATACAAAAACATTTTTTAACCATTATAAGCCTCCTTCAACACGTTCTTCATATAACTGTTCTTTAATCTCTAGTGCTGTGTTACTATATTCCAGCGCTGACTCATAATCTCCGTTTTCGGCGCAAAAGTCACTTAACACCTTGGAATATTTCACAGCCTCTTCATACAATTTATACTCCAATAGCTTCGGCATTATGGTTCTTTCCATGTACTCTAGTGATTCAGAATCCGACAATAACACGGAACATTTTAATGCTTCAAACAGCACCTTATTTGTATCGTTAAGTGGCATACGCAAACCTTTATCTACACATAATAAACCTTCACTAATATTACTACTATCAATTAATGTCAATGCTTTATGATATAGGTTAACTTTGTATGATTCACTTTCTTCACTCAAATACTGCAAAGCCTCATCAAAATTATATAACGCAGTATCATAATCTTTTGTGTTTCGATAAACCCTTCCAAAAGTCAAATACACAAACCCGATATCTTCATTATTGGCATTTACCCTGCCTATTTCTTTTTCAAGGCGTTTGTACAGTATTTCCAATGCTTCATTGCTTTCGCCTATTTTGCTGAGATTATAAGCCAGATAACCATCTAGTTCTGCATCATAAAAGCGGTTGGGCCTATCTTCATAAATCTTTTGCCATTTTGACAGATGTTTTGCCTTCCTAAAATACACACTTGCCCTTTTAGCAAAACCCATGTCAGATAAACATCTTCCCAAACCGTAATAAAATCCTACATCGCCCCATTTTGTATCCTTGTCCAACTTCTCTGCTGCTATATACGACTCTAGCGCCTTATCATAGCGATACGCCGCAAACTCACGTGCTGCTATCAGCCGGTAATAATAAAAATGATGCCTTGCGCTAAACTCGCTTTTACGCCGGTTTAGGGCAGTCATATTTTCTTCATAAGCTTTTGTATTATGGGTTTGCCAGTAGTACGCGGTCGCAAATAAGTCATAAAAAATCTCTGTACTTGGGCTATATGAGGATTTTACGCTTTTCTCTAACCCGGGTTTAAGCTCAGCGGCTTTTTTATAGTCGCCATAATCGATTGCTGACTTGAAATAAAACAGGCTATTTAAGAGCAGGTTTCTTTCAGTTTCGGTAATTGGCGCGTTTTTCAGGTTAAACTTTGCTCTTATAGCGTCAACAATGTCATATGTAGCCTGCTCCTCATTGCATTCGAGGGCAATAATCTTATCTGTGCTGCAACCAATCAGCTTTGCAAAGTCTTCTTGCGAATAGCCAAGATTTTTCCTGATGTTTGCTAGTGTCTTGTAATATATCACAGTGTACACCTCCGCAACTATGACACCAAACTCCATAAACAGTTATTTTCCGACTCAATTGTAACACACAAAATAATACTGTCAATGCTTTTTGCGAGTATAAAAAAAATATTTTTACATATTGCTCCATTATTGTTTGTTACGTTTTTTTTGCTGCAAACAAAGAGGCTGTCGCGCTAAGCCAACTCAACCATCATCCCAAGTCTTGCTTCAAAATTTACCCCAAAGCGAGTACCCATACCTGCCGCATGAGTGCGACGGATGCTGGCCAGGTTTATGCTACAGAGATTTATGGCGCGGTGCAGTTGCGTATTGACGGGCGGCGGGTGCGGTATTGGGTGAGGTTAGATACTAATTTGAGGAAGCGAAATATTAGAACATCATCTATTAAAGGTGTAAATAACGGATATTATTGTGTTATAATTGGCGCGAGGAGTTGATTATTATGAAAGCAACCATTCAGCGAGTTGAGGATAATTTTATTGTTAGCTTGCCAGCTAGTTTTGTTAACAATATCAAACTCAAGGAAAGAGAAACTGTGCAGGTGTTTGAGGAATACGGAAGAATTATTATTCAAAAATCTGATATGGCTACTCTTGCAAATGATACCACACGCCCGACCATAAGCGAATTGTTTGAAGGTTATGAAGATGAATATGAGTCGATTCAAATTGATTGGGGTACACCTGTAGGTAAAGAAATATGGTAAAGCAAGGCAATATAATAAAGTTGAATTTTGACCCGCAAAGCGGTCGCGAGCAAGCAGGATACCGTCCGGCTGTAGTGATTAGTAACGACATTTTCAATGTTAAAACCGGCATGGCAATTGTTTGCCCAATTACAAACACAAAACGTAGTTTCCCTTTACACATACCCTTGGATAATCGCACCAACACAACAGGGTATGTGCTTTGCGAACATATCAAATCTTTGGATTTGAGCGAAAGAGAATGCAAAGTTATAGAACAACTTCCTGACGACTTGCTGGATAAAATTATAGCTACAGTTTTTTCTGAAATGGACAAACCAAAACAAAAATGAGCATAATAGCGCAGGTAAGAGAAGTTGATGAAGAGTTAGGAATAACGCTTAATCCCGATAAAGGCATACTCATTAAAAGCTATATATCCTCAACAAATGATGCTATTGTAGATGCTTGGTTGTTTCATTGCGGCGCAACTATATGTGATATAAATTTTTCTCCCGCTGATATATCCGAAGTAAAATGGGCAGCTGGCGAATCGATTAAACAGCAAATGGCAAAAGGTATTTTTATCAGCGTAAATAAATATTTGCCCTATATGTACGATATGCTTACTTTCGTAGAAAGTAAGCATTGGTAGCGTTATTTCCACCCTTCACAGATAATATCCTATGCGTTAATGTCATAGTAAATTACATCATCTGACATGAGCGGCCTCACGTTTGGCTCGGCGACGCCAATTAACTATTTCATAAATCATTAGCACTAAAAATATTAGTATAAGAGCAGCACTCGACCAATCATAATCATATACATCTTCAACCCAAAGGCTGCCACCCATGAAGAAGTTACCGAGCGTATGCGTTGTTATTACTGGGATTATCGAAAATTGTCTTCGGAAGATAAGTACCATCACCGTGTGACCAAACATCCATACAAGCCACATAGCACCCCATCCCATAGGAAAAGCATAATCAAGTATTCCAATCGGTACATGTGCAATAGCAAAGCAGACCGCACCCACAAATATTGCAAGCACAGTATTCTTAATTAGGCCATGTAATCTGGGTTGTAGGTAGCCGACGAAAAAAATATCCTCTCCCGCAGCCATAATAAGTGTAGTTAGCAAAACCGGGATAAGCATCCCCAAATTATTAAGCTCCCACCCATATATCAATCCTGGTATTATCCCAAAAGCTACAAAAGCAAGAACAATTATAAACGTGAACCCGAGCGTATGTTTTAATTTATCTGTATGAAAACCGATAGAAGATAGCCCTTCTTTTTTCACAAAAATGATAACTAAAATTATCGCAATGCCAATGATACGCCCAAAAAACGGCAGTATTGCCGATTGCATATCAAAATGGGTTGAAAACACCCAATCAAGTACAGAAAGCACACAAAAGACCACAAAAGCACACAGGGCTATTATAGCATCCTTTTTCCCATACCTCTGAACTTCCTGCTTGTATCTTGAATCCACAATAAAACCTCCGCTTATCTTTATTTGCTATCTACAATATATCCATAACTAAACTCAGTCGCGTAGAGCCAACTCAACCATCGTCCCAAGCCCTGCTTCAAAATTTACCCCAAAGCGAGTATCCGTACCTGCCGCGTGAGTACGAAGGATACTGTCCGCAACAAAGCCAACAGCTACTTCTGCCGCCTTGGCCAATTTATGCTTGTTAAGCAGCCCTGCAAGCAGCGCGCTGCCAAAGATATCCCCTGTACCAGGGTAAAAACCGGGCACACGTTTGGCAAACGCATAATCTATCTGGCCTGTAGTACTGTCATAGGCTGCCGTGCCAAGCTCTGTTTCATTAAAATGCACTCCGGTTAGTACCACCAGCTTGCTTCCCAGCGAGGCAAGCTTTTTTAATGTATCTGTTATAAAGTCCTGTGTATATGGGCCTTCGCGATAGGGCTGGCCTAAAAGCAGAGCAGCCTCCGTCATATTTGGCACTATTAGATCGGCTTTTTGACATAGCTTGCGCATTTCATGAGGGAAGTTTTCCGGGAATGTTTTGTATAACCTACCGTTGTCGGCCATAACCGGGTCAACCATGACTAAATTATCTTTTGTACGGAAAAAGTCAAAAAAAGCCGAGATTAATTCAACTTGCCGTATAGAGCCCAAAAACCCGCTATATATGGCATCAAAGCCTAGGCCCAAAGTCTGCCAATGTTCGGCTAAGGGAAGAATGTCTTCGGTTAAATCGCGATATGTAAAGTTGCCCAGCCCCCCTGTATGCGTAGAAAGCACAGCAGTCGGTACGACACAGCACTCGATACCGGCGGCGGATACTATAGGCAGTGCTACTGTAAGCGAGCAGCGCCCAAAGCCGGAAATATCGTGGATTGCGGCAACGCGCTTTTGCTTGTGATTGGAAGAATGATTGTCCATATAGTCTCCGTAATCCGGTTTTGACCGGCGTTTTCATTTGTCTAAGAAAACCGCCTAGACAAACGAAAGCCGCCTTCCTGATGATAATGATAAAGGTTTCTTCGGTTTTGATGATAATGATAAAAGCGATTTACCATCAACCGCCCTTAGATGTGAACGAAAATTTCCGCTCAGTGCCAGCAATCAGCCGCTGTATATTCCCACGGTGCATAAACCACGCTAGCACACCCAATACAGCAGTCACGGTTATTACTTCCCACCCATGAGAGAAAACCGCCATAAATATAGGCATAAGCAGCGTAATGGTCAAAGATGCCACCGAGATATACCGCGTTACGAGTACAAGCAAAGCCGCAACAACAAAAATTATTATAGCGGCCCGCCAGTCAAGCATGAGCAGTAACCCTATAGAGCATGAAATACCCTTGCCGCCTCTAAACTTCATAAAAACAGGGAAATTATGCCCAAGCACTACGCCAAGCCCGGCCCATACGCCCGGCAACAACCCACGCATACCTATGGCCACAAACCCATTGCTGCCGCCAAATAACCATCCGGCCACCCAAAACGCCAGCACCGCTTTAAAGATATCAGCGATAAAAATCCATATTCCGGTCTTAAACCCCATTACCCGGTTGGCGTTGGTAAAGCCGGAGTTTTTGCTGCCATGCTCGCGGATATCTATGCCATGTGTTAGTTTGCCAGTGATGTATGCGCTTTGGATACAGCCAAAGACGTAGCCGATAAGTAAACAAAAAAGTCTAAACATCAGAATATCCCTTCTTATTTATCTGTCGCTCTATTACGCACAACAAAATGCACCGGTGTGCCCGAAAAGCCAAAGGCTTCTCTAATTTTATTCTCCAAATAACGTGTATATGAGAAATGCATTAGCTTGCTGTCGTTAACAAACAGCACAAAAGTAGGCGGTTTTACCGATACTTGCGTAGCATAATATATCCGCAACGGCTTGCCCTTATCTGTGGGCGGGGAATGCATTGCTGTGGCTTCTATTATTACGTCGTTAAGGACGCCGGTGGCTACTCTCTGAGCATGGTTTTGATATACGGCAAAAATCAACTCGAAGAGTTTATGCACCCGTTGCCCTGTAAGTGCGGATATGAAGAGTTTTGGCGCGTAGGGCATGTATTTAAGTTCTGACTCCAGCTTTTGAGTAAATTCCTTCATGGTCTTGTCGTTTTTTTCGATTATATCCCATTTGTTTACGGCTATTATCGCGGCACGGCCACGTTCGTGGGCTATGCCCGCTATCTTTGTATCCTGGTCAGTTATGCCTTCTTCTGAGTCTACCAGCAGTACGCAAACATCACAGCGTTCTACTGCGGCCAAAGTGCGCAGGATGCTGTAGCGCTCTACATTTTCTTTTATACGGCTCTTTCGCCTTAGGCCGGCTGTGTCTATAAACTGGTACTCGTGGCCATCCTTGGTCAGGAAGGTGTCTACCGCGTCCCGGGTGGTGCCGGGTATATCGCTTACAATCATGCGTTCCTCACCAAGGATCCTGTTTATCAATGATGATTTACCCACATTGGGACGGCCCACAACGGCTACTTTTATGCGGGTGTCTTCTTCTTCCTGGTCGGATGCGTTTGGGAAGTACTTTATGACTTCGTCCAACATATCACCCAGCCCAAGAGCCTGCCCGGCAGAGATGGGGATTGGGTCGCCTATTCCAAGTTCGTAAAACTCGAAAATTTCGTTATTATCCTTGGTTGGGTTATCAACCTTGTTTACCGCAAGCACAACAGGCTTTGATACCCGCCTTAGCATGTCTGCCACATGCCTGTCCGCATCCATTATGCCGGATTTTATATCTGTCAGGAAAATTACCACATTGGCGCTTTCTATTGCTGCCTCGGCTTGGCGGTATACATGTTGGATTAATTGATCCTCAGCGTCTGGATCCAGCCCGCCAGTATCTATTAGGGTAAAATTGTGATTTAGCCACTCGGTATCTGCGTATAAACGGTCGCGGGTTATCCCGGCGGCATCGTCAACTATGGCAATCCTTGCGCCTACCAGCCGGTTAAATAAAGTGGATTTGCCTACATTGGGGCGGCCTACTATTGCTACTAAGGGTTTGGGCATGTTTATCTCCTTGCAAAAGCTTGTATTTACACGCATCATAACATAATATCAGCTAAAACCGAAAGGAATTAACTCATGCTTAATACCGTGCGCCATACAATCAAACAATACAATATGCTTACCCGTGGGGATGGTGTCGTTGTAGGGCTGTCTGGCGGAGTGGATTCTGTCGTGCTTTTAACGGTGCTAATAGCCCTTAGGGCAGAGTTGGAACTGTCTGTTTTCGCCGTCCATGTTAATCATAATTTGCGTAGTGCGGCCAGGCACGATGAAGAATTTGTCCGGCTCCTTTGCGAAGAAAGAGATATCCCTCTTTTTGTATGCAAAGCCGATGTTAAGGATTTTGCCAAGGCACAAAAAAAGAGCATCGAAGAAGCCGGCCGTAAATTACGCTATAATTTTTTACAACAAGGGCTTGAAAAATTTGGCGCGCATAAAATTGCCACAGGCCATCACGCCGGCGATAACGCTGAAACCGTCTTGCTCAATCTTTTTCGCGGTGCCGGGCTTACTGGGCTTTGCGGGATGCCGCCGGTTAACGGTCAAGTAATACGCCCATTATTAGAAGTAAGACGGGAAGATATCGAAGCCTATGCCAAAGAAAACGGCTTGCATTTTGTCACGGACGCAACAAATGCCGAAAGCGACTATAGCCGCAACTATGTGCGCAATAAAATAATCCCTGTAATAACCGAGCATTTTGGTGACAGCGTAACAGCAACTATAGCAAGGAACGCGCTGGGGATGAGGCCGGAGGATGCGCTCCTTTCTTCTTCCGCAACTGAGGCGTTAAGAAAAATCACATCATCGAATGTGTTGCAGGTATGTGAAAGTATGTCACCGGCTTTTGATACATCCAAGATATTGCTTCAAATAGATGGGCTTTTGGCCTTGCCGCCTGCCTTAACCGGGCGTGTAATCCGTCAAGCCATAGCCATCCTACGAGGCGAGCAGGCGCTTAGCGATATCCAATCAACTCATATACAGTCAATCTTAGAAATTGCCCAAGGCCGCTCTGGCAGGGAAGTCAGCTTGCCGGGCTTTATCGCCGGGCGTGAATACGCAAACATAGTCATGCAATTATCCGATAAAAAGCCCGATACAGGTTTTTGTTATCCTTTAACGCCCGGCACCCCGGTTTATGTACATCTTAAATCTATAACTTTGACAATGAAATCACCACAAAAAAAGCCATTTTACTGTACTCATTCCTTTAATTATGATAAGGTAGACAATGTGTTGGAATTGCGCACACGCCGTCCTGGGGATAAAATAGTCTTGGAAGGCGTAGGTACAAAAAAGCTACAAGACTATTTTACCGACACAAAAACCCCAAAAAGTGAGCGTGACCGGATACCGCTTTTGGCAGACGGAAGCAATGTACTGTGGATAATGGACGAGCATAACCGTACAAGCGCTGCGTATAGTCCTGAAAACGGTCAAACAACATGCTGGGTAACAGTGGAAGTGGAGACTGACACGCCGGGGCGCGGCACGCAGGCATAGCCTACGGAGCGTAGCTCTCATTTTGATGGAAGGAACAAACAAATGAGTGTAAACGAACGAATCGAAACATTATTATCGGCCCAGCAGATATCCGTACGCGTAGCGGAGCTGGCCGCACAAATCAACAAAGACTACGCAGGCAAAGACATACTTCTGGTTGGCACCCTAAAAGGTGCGTACATCTTTTTGGCGGATTTATCCCGTCTTTTACCTACAACAACTCAAATCGACTTCTTAAAAGTCTCCAGCTACGGGGATTCTACTTCGCCGGAGTCGGAAGTAAAGTTTGACCATTACCCTACTATTGAGCTACAAGGCAAGCACGTAATCCTTGTAGAAGACATTGTTGATACAGGGCATACATTGGCCTTTTTACGAGAATATATAACGGCGCAAAACCCGGCCAGCTTGCGGGTTTGCGCTTTACTTGACAAGCCAAGCCGCAGGGAAGTTAAGCTTGACCCAATAGAGTATCTTGGCTTCCCTATCCCGGATAAATTTGTGATTGGCTATGGGCTGGATTTTGCCCAAAATTATAGGAACTTGCCCTTTATTGGAGTATACAAGCCTGATTAAGTAAGAAGCTTCTAAATTATGAATATAAATTAAGCGAAAGTAAGGTGTACAAGTGGTAAAACATAGACACGCGAAAAACATCAGTATTTTCTTTCTTTTAGTAGCTATTTTGCTAATGGTCAGTATGTTGATGAATCTTGCAAACAATCAAAGCGAAGCGGAGCCTTTCACATACGCGCACTTGTTGCAGGCGCTGGAAGAAGGACTGGTTACAAGTATAACAATCACCCCTTCGCAGGAAGTAAACAATGTGGGTGAGGCGGAAGTAAACCTTAGAGGAGTTGTAGAGCCTCAAACGGTAGATATCCCCAACATAATAGGTTTTGAAGAGTTTGTACGGCAGGTGCGTGAGACCCATACTGATATTGAAATAGAATCCAACCCTCCAAGGCGGCCCAGCATGTGGATACAGGTGCTGCCCTTTGTGCTGGTATTTGGCGGTTCTTTGATTGTATTAATGCTGGTACTTAGGCATATGCAAGGGGGTATGGGCGGTAACCGCGGCCCAAGCTTTGGCCGTAGCCGCGCAAGGGTCAGCTTCCAGGATACTCGTAAAGTGACCTTTGACCAGGTAGCAGGGCTGGACGAAGAAAAAGAAGAAATGTCCGAAATCGTAAGCTTCTTAAAGTCACCGCAAAAATATAATGAAATTGGTGCGCGTATTCCCAAAGGTGTGCTACTGGTAGGCCCTCCTGGTACAGGTAAGACCTTCCTTGCCAGAGCTGTTGCCGGCGAGGCGGATGTGCCTTTTTATAGCATTTCTGGTTCCGATTTTGTGGAGCTGTATGTAGGTGTTGGCGCGTCAAGAGTTAGGGATCTTTTCGAGCAGGCCAAGCGTACCGCTCCCAGTATGATTGTCATAGACGAAGTTGACGCGGTAGGGCGGCGGCGTGGCGCGGGCCTTGGCGGCGGACACGACGAGCGCGAGCAGACCCTTAACCAGCTACTCGTAGAAATGGACGGCTTTGCCGTAAACGAGGGCGTAATTGTTATAGCCGCAACCAACCGCCCAGACATCCTAGACCCGGCTCTGCTAAGGCCGGGCCG
>Ga0123355_10006778_pt1 | contig 17050 bp, 16 predicted proteins | sample TergutEmb28metaG_3_FD_89872 | JGI IMG/M metagenome (GOLD analysis project Ga0123355, IMG submission 89872) | Embiratermes neotenicus P1 segment gut microbial communities from Petit-Saut dam, French Guiana - Emb289 P1 | ecosystem: Host-associated > Arthropoda: Insects > Digestive system > Gut ...
AGCGAAATGCCGTTGTACTGCTGTCTGGTATGTGGTTTAGATACCATAAAAGTCTTTTCAAATTTTTAGCTCCTTTTAAGCATGGACAAAAAAACGCCGCTGATCTCTTGATAAAATCAAGAAATCAGCGGCGCAAAATAAATCAAGCTTTCATATTTAAGCACGAGCGGACAAAATGACTTTATCTAGTTTGATTATATTCAGCTTTTTCATCTTGTCCTGCCTCCTTTAGATTTTTTATTTAACTACCTTGTATAGTAAAGCATATTTTTTTGAAGATTGCAAGTTTTTTATACCCTACCCAAATACTCTCCAGTACGAGTATCAATCTTAAGCACTTCACCAATAGAAATAAATAAAGGCACTTGTACCACAACCCCTGTTTCCACGGTAGCCGGCTTGGTGGCACCTGTTGCGGTGTCCCCTTTAAAGCCCGGCTCGGTATCTATCACTTCAAGCTCTGCAAACATAGCGGGCTCTATACCAAAAACCGCTCCGTTATGAGACATAATTTTGACGGTTTCGTTTTCCTTTACAAAACGCAAGTTATCGCCAACTTCGCTAGCATTAATGGCAACTTGCTCAAATGATTCCGGATCCATAAAGTGATAGAGTTCCCCATCGTTATACAAGTACTGCATATCTTTTCGGTCTATATGGGCGCGGGGCATTTTTTCGTTTGGGCGAAACGTACGCTCTACTATGCCGCCGTTTATTATACCTCTTAACTTACTTCGTACAAAGGCTGCACCTTTACCAGGTTTTACGTGCTGGAAATCTATGATTACATAAATATCTCCATCTACTTCTATTGTAATACCGTTTTTAAACTCGCCTGCTGAAATCATTGTTTTGCTCCTTATCTAAGCCGTAAAGGCGTTATTTCTCCATATGCTACCCTTCCGCTGGAAGGGGTTATAGTCAATCTTTGCTCGTACCTGCTGCTACGTAAAACGATGGTAAAACCATGAGCTGCATGGCCTCCTAAAGTACCTCTTGGTAAATATTCTATCTGTCCTATCGGCAAATTCATATGATGTATTGTAACACCAGAAGGAAGATAAATAGGCTCATATACAAACTCTCCTACTGGATATACAAAATAACGGTGACTTGCCTGATCGAATCTAACCCGATATCGTCTACCTTCGATAACCGCCAAACGTTGAGCCTGCCGCATATCTGCCTGCATCAGAGCAGAAGCATTTTGTATCTCGCGACGCTGAGCCCCACGTGCAGACGCAAACCCTGCTACGCTTAAAATAGCTATAAGGCTGATAACAACAACCAATTCTATTAGCGTAAATCCATTTTTCATATATCAATCCCAAGGAATATTATAGTAGTAAAGTTCCAATGATGCAAGACTCATATTGGATTAACATGTGTGCTCAAATAACGCTTCAACATGCGCCTCTCTAAACCACGCTTAAGGCGTACAGTCCACCATTCTTTATCTGTGATTGGCTTGACAAGCACTGTTCCTATGCCTGCCTTTTTGCCGCACCATACATCTGCAAAAAGCTGATCACCAATTATCAGCGTTTCTTCGCGGGATGCACCCATTTCTTCCATAACGCGTCTTAAACCGGGGGTAAAAGGTTTTGCAGCCATAGACGCACCTGGCAAATTCATAGATTTGTTAAAGATGTTTAATCGATTTGGAGTATTATTAGAAAGTAAAGCCACTCTAAATCCCATTTTTTCGAGCTTTTCTATCAATGCGAGCGTTTCTTTTGGTGGATGTTCGTCAGCGTGTGTTGCTAATGTGTTGTCTATGTCGTAAACCAATACACGTATCCCCTGCTCGTACAATCTATCGTATGGGATTTGAAAAACTGAATCGTAATAGTAATCTGGACGTAACAATGTTAGTGTCTCCTTTCTTCAAACACAGAAAATGTTAGCCTAAGTTGCTGCCGGGCTTCCTCTTCATATATTTGAGTTCTCCATATTTGAATATGGCTTTCGTGTTGGGATAAATCGTACAAAAATGCTATTATATCTTGGGCGTGGCCTTCGCAAACTATGGTTGCTCTGGTTTCTATTGCTTCGTCGTGTAGCGCGTATTCGCTGGCATTAAACTCTAGCATTCTTAAATCTTGCTCGCGCAACATTATTAGTACATCTGTAAGTACTTCACCTGTACGGCTCATCGGCCTAGCTATGCCAAACTCTGCAAGAAGTTGTAAATTATCTTCTTGCAATTGATAATTTAGCTCTAGCGATTGCAGCTGTCGCTCTCTGATGTTTATTGTGGATGCTTGTAGCTGTAAATTTGATATCTGACCATGTACAACAAAACCAAACAACATTACCAATGCCACAATATTCGCAATCGCAAAATATATCTTAATTCTCATCTGGTATCCTATCTGCTTTCGGGCTCACTCTTCTGAATCTTCTCTTGTATTTTGCTAGTCTAATAGCGTCATCCATTTCCAGGTCTTTTTCTCCTGCCATAGATTCTAAATGGTGCATAAATTCATGCCTTAGTACTCTGTCTATCTCCGCGCGTATAAACTCTCTATTCCTTCCGCCATATACTGTCATAAAAGAGCCGTAGTATATGTTGATGTAGCGCCCCAAACGGCCTCCTGAATAATATCTACCTAAAACAAACAGGGTATTACTTACGCTTTCAGGATGAAGGGGCGCATCTTCTAGTAAGTTTACACCGCCGTTTAGGTTGACAAAAATCTCTTTTGGCATACTGTCTACTATCTCGTCTAACATTATACCAAATTCTTCAAATGTTATCTGTTCCATCATTATACCTCTTATTTTAAATAAATGTACAATTTTCTTATAAATTTTCTTAGAATTTTTCTAAATAAAAATTTCCATTCGTGCTAAATTAAGTATATAATATAATCTCTGAAAGGGGTGCATTTATGGAATCTTGGTATCAAAGCGAAAGCGTTAAGCCTTATATCTCTTTGCTAAGCAGAGTGTTGATTACGATCTTTATTATTATAGTACTTGTGCGACTTGGACCTGCAGTTTTTACATTTTTTATGCCTTTTATATGGGCCTTTATAGCAGCCTCTGCCATGAATCCTTTGATAAGTTTACTGCAACGTAAATGGAAAATTAAAAGAGGCATTTTATCAATATTTATGGTAATTTTAGTACTTTTAATTATGTTGGCTATTATAGGTGGTTTGCTTTTTGCACTTGTACGAGAGGTAATTCAAATAGCACAAAATATTGATAATGTTTTGGCGCATTTTAACAATACACTCGAGGCTTTAGCTTACAATTTGTATTGGTTATTAAATCTTATACCTGCAAATGCCGAAGAAATGATGTCTGGCCTTATGGATGGTTTTGTTTTATGGGTTACCACCCAAGGCACAGTTTTTGCAGATGCTGTAGTTGCCAATACTGTTGCTATTACAATCAATATTGGCGGCGGGGTAGTTTCATTTGTAATTTTTGTAATGTCCGCCTATTTTATGATGACAGATTATCCGCGGATTTCTAAACGATTAAGCAAGCTTTTGGGACACAAAAACAATGAGGGGTATTCTACTTTAAAAAATGTAACACTTTCTGCCCTTGGTGGATATATGAGGGCGCAAACGCTTATGGCATTTTCTATTTTCCTACTTACACTGGCATTTCTTTTGCTTATTCGTCAAGAATCTGCGCTATTACTTGCGTTTTTGTTTGGTATTTTAGATTTTTTGCCTATCGTAGGTACAGCTATTGTCCTAGTCCCATGGGGGATTATCAATCTGTTAGGCGGCGATTACTTCCGCGGGTTTTATTTGCTCGGGATGTCTTTAACGGCCTTTTTGGTGCGTCGTATGATAGAACCTAAAATTGTCGGCGATCAAATGGGATTATCTCCCCTTATGGCCTTGCTTAGCATTTATGTAGGTATGCAGCTTGGCGGCGTAGTTGGTCTTATTTTAGGCCCTATTGTTGCCATGGTTTTGGTCAATTTATACAAAGCCGGAGTTTTTGATGGCTGGATTAACGACATAAAAGCCGTCGTAGAAGATATACGCAAACGATTTAACAAAGTATAACATATTGGGGGAACCTTTACTATGCCAAAGGAAAAATCCTTGTTTACCTGCACAGAATGCGGTTATGAGGCCAGCAAATGGCAGGGTCGCTGCATAGCTTGCGGGCAATACAACACTATGGAAGAAATTACTATAAAAAAAACAGGCACAACAAGGGTTGCTGCCTCTTTACCGACAAAATTACACGAAGTTTCTACATCAGAAGATAGTGGACAACGTATGTCTACCGGCCTTAAAGAGCTTGACAATGTATTAAGTGGAGGCATTGTAGAAGGCTCTTTAATGCTGCTTGGAGGCGATCCTGGGATAGGAAAATCTACTCTATTGTTGCAAATTTGTCGCTATTTGGATTCATCTGGTCGTACCTGCTTATATGTTTCTGGTGAGGAAAGTGCCAGGCAAATTAAAATGCGTGCATCTCGCTTAAATGTAAACACAAAAAATGTGTACATTATGCCAGAGACCGATTTGGATGCCGTGTTAGACGTAATTTCTAAGGTTAAACCAGATTTGGTAATGATAGATTCTATCCAGACTATGGCTACATCTACATCGGCTTCTGCCCCTGGCTCTGTAGTGCAGGTAAGAGAGTGTACATCTCAGCTAATGCGTGTTGCTAAAGAAGATGGACATGCTGTGATGATTGTTGGGCATGTAACAAAAGAAGGGGCGCTTGCTGGCCCAAGAATATTAGAGCATATGGTGGATACCGTACTATATTTTGAAGGAGAAAGACGCGAAAGATATCGCTTGATAAGAGCTGTAAAAAACCGTTTTGGGGCTACAGACGAGATAGGCGTATTTGAGATGAGGGAAGAAGGGCTTGTTGAAATAGAAAACCCATCCGCATATATGTTAGCAGGCAGGCCGCTTAACGTATCAGGCTCGGCAGTCACTTGTTGCTTAGAAGGAAGCCGGCCAATTTTGGCAGAAGTGCAGGGCTTATGCAGCTACACTCAATTTGGAAACCCTAGAAGAACAGCCACAGGCATGGACTACAACCGCGTAGTAATGCTGATAGCTGTATTAGAAAAACGCGCGGGTTTAAAGCTTCAAACCTACGACAGCTATGTCAATGTAGCTGGAGGCATGAAGATATTAGAACCCGCCGCCGATGCTGCAGTGGTTGCAGCATTGGCATCCAGTTATAAAAACAAATCTGTTGACCCATCTTGCATGGTTTTTGGTGAGGTAGGCTTAACAGGAGAATTACGAGCAGTTACAATGGCAGAGCGGCGTATAGCCGAGGCACATAAACTTGGGTTTAATCAATGTATTATCCCACAAACGCATTTAAAAGGATTAAAGGCACCAGGTACAATGAAGGTTTATGGTGCAGCCAATGTTGTAGAGATGTTGCAGTTATTGATGTAAAGCCAGTAGTTATGCGGGGTTGAACGCTTTTTACCAAAGGATCAACCCAATAATCACCATTTATCCTGAATAGCCTCTCTTAGTATTTGAACATATCTTTTTGCTTTATTTATATCCCCATTTATAGTATATACATCACGTTGAGAAAACTCTAAAGTACAGCCCCTTGCGGCGTGCAAAGTAGCGTAAAAGTGTTTTTTCACAGCTTCTTCATCTAAATTGCAGCCTACACCCAAGTAGGTTGCACTGGGTTTGCGATGGTAAATAATCTTTTTCCCTCTCAAATTTTCTCCCATTTTTTCCTCATCACACCAAGGGGAAATTGATACTTTTTTCAGATTAGTAAAACTTGATATATCGTCCCAAATTGCATGAACATGCTCGCAACAGCCGTAGGACAGTGCCCCAAAAATATTTGAGATTTTTTTATAGCATGGAAAAATAAATTCACTAAACATGGCTGGCGAAATGCCAACACTCTCTTGAGAATCTAAATAACCCCACACATCTGATGTAGCAAGCGGCCTATCCTGCGGTAGTGTAGACGGAAGTTCGTCTGTAAAACAGAAGCTACCTTGGCTTAATGTTTCTGCACCCGTGGTTGGCTTCAGAAATCCTCCATCCTCCAGATATTTGAAATAAGCTATGTAGTCATCTGCTACCCTATCCATCATTTGTTTAAACAAATCTGGATACAGCATTAGCGACTCTAGCATATGCTCCATCCCCATTAAATGGACAATTTTTTGTGTAGGAACAGCATAAAGTGAACCCGATACCCTTTTTACAGGCATAATGTCGCCTAAAAGCTCGTCAAGAAACTCCTCTTCTTTAAGAGATGCTTCTACATCAACTCCGTATTCACTTGCTCCTAGTTTATGATAGTCTTCTTCTAAATCTTCTATGATGTGATTAAAACGATGCCCAAGGCCGCTGCCCTCTTTGTTTTCAACGTGGGTGGCGGTTATTTCATGTCCAAAAAGGGTAAACCAGGTTTTCCAGTGGATAGGTAAGTAATCAGGTATGGGCTTATCGTCTCCTATAAGTTTTTGATTAACAATCATCCTATACAGCCAGGCCTCTATGCTTCTCGCTTCTGTTGATTCGCATCGCAAAAGAGGTGGGATAACTTCATGCTCGAAGGTTCCTAGTTCAAGATGTATCATTGGTCGGCTAGTGCGAAAGGTGTTGAGAGCCAGCCATTCTTTCTCTAAAGTTTTGTTTTGCGGTGTACTGGCAAGTTCCTGCTGATGTTTGGCCAAATCTCTGATGATTTGTTTGTCTTTATTAGATATTGATTTCATTATTTAACACCGTCCTTTGAGTTTTTCTTGTTAAATGAATTTAGCAGAAGTAAAGCTAGAATGCAAGAATATTGTGTTGCTAATTGTCAAAATTTTATGTATTATGTACCCAAGCATTCGCAAGGGCGGTGTTTTGGCTGGATTCCTGGAAAGGAGGAAGGCCATGATTGTATTACCATTTACGCCATACGAATTAATTCACTTGATTTTAACTGTGGTTATCATATACATAACCTGGAAATACAGAAACACAAAAAAATAAGCCCCCCGACCAAAGTGAGGCTTACCTGTGACACTAAAATTCTAATTTGATTTTGGAGTCCAGTCACCACCGTCGGAGCGTTTGCGACCAAACTGAGGGGACGTTCCTACGCGTCCTCTCTTTTATTTAGTTTATATTATATGTTGATTATAATCTGTATGTCAAATATTTTTCACATTTAATTTATGTGTTGCTAATTGTCAAATTTTTGTATATTATGTGTTCAAGCATTCGCAAGGGCGGTGTTTTGGCTGGATTCCTGGAAAGGAGGAAGGCCATGATAGTGATTCCGTTGACGCCGTACGAGTTAACATCGTTGATTCTTACTGCACTGCTAATCTATATCACTTGGAGAAATTCAAGAAACACAAAAAAATAGGCCCGACCGGATAAGTTGTGACCTATTTTTTGATACCATTAAATAATATTTAAGGTGTCCAGTCACCACCGCCGGAGCATTTGCGACCAAACTGAGGGGACGTTCCCATACGTCCTCTCTTTTATTCTGTTTATATTATATGTTGATTATACTCTGTATGTCAAATATTTTTACTGTGGTTTTACAAGCGTAAATATGATATTATTGGTCAGGAAACGCCTTTGTCGGAATCATCGCTCAGGCCAAAAGCGCTTTTAACCAAATCATCGCTCTAATTATAGCATAAACCAAGGAGGACTAACCATGCAAGCCCTAAGTGTAAACGAACTTAGAGAAAAGTTCTTATCTTTTTTTGAAAGCAAGCAGCATCTGCGTATGCCTAGCTTCCCCTTAATTCCGCAAGGCGACAAAAGCCTACTTCTTATTAATGCGGGTATGACACCCCTTAAACCTTATTTTACAGGCCAAGTAACGCCACCAAGTAAACGAGCGGCCTCTTGCCAAAAATGCGTGCGCACCATTGATATTGAAGAGGTTGGCGTAACAGCCCGCCATAATTCCTTCTTCCAAATGTTAGGGAATTTTTCTTTTGCTGACTATTTTAAAGCAGATGCGATTACATGGGCATGGGAGTTTTTAACCGAGACATTAGCGATACCTACTGAACTTTTATACGTTACCGTTTATCTTGATGATGACGAGGCTTACGATTATTGGAACAAAAACATAGGCCTTGCTCCCGAGCGTATTTTTAGATTAGGCCGGGAAGATAATTTTTGGGAACATGGCGTTGGACCTTGCGGCCCATCTTCAGAGATCTTTTTTGATCGTGGTGCAAAATTCAATTGTGATAATCCCAACTGCGATGTAACTTGCGAATGCGGTCGGTTTATGGAAATTTGGAATCTTGTTTTTATTCAGTTTAACAAAACTGATCAAGGCGATTACGAAAAGCTGGCCAATTTTGGAATAGACACTGGTATGGGCCTAGAGCGCATAGCCATAACCATGCAAGGTGTGGACTCTATTTTTGATATAGATACTTATACGGCGTTACTGGACAAAATCAAAGAATTAACTAAAATGCACAAGGATGAAGCACTGAATACATCCATTAAAATAATTGCCGACCATATACGCAGCATAGTTTTTTTAGCTGCCGATGGTGTACTACCTTCTAACGAGGGACGAGGATATGTCCTTCGTAGGCTATTGCGCCGCGCTGTGCGTCATGCCAAATTATTAGGTAGAGACAAGCCATTCATTTTAGAACTATGTCCAATTATCATTGAAGAAAACGCAGGCGCATATCCGGAACTTACTGAAAGGCGCGCCCATATCCTACAAGCCCTAAGCAGCGAAGAAGAACGATTCTTTGCCACATTAGATACAGGTATGGCACTGTTAGAAGGGCTTTTACAAAAATCTAATAGCAAAGTGCTTTCTGGTGCAGACGCATTTAAATTATACGATACCTACGGCTTCCCGCCAGAACTTACAGAGGAAATGCTAGCAGAAAAAGGCTACACCTACGATAAAGAGGCCTTTGCCGTTGAAATGGAAAATCAGCGCAATCGTGCCCGTGCTGCCCGTGGCGAATCTAACTATATGGGTGCAGCAGATACAGTATTTAATCAATTGGATGCCGCCCTTTCTACAAAGTTTGTGGGCTACGAAACGCTAACATCTCAATCTAAAGTAATAGCAATGGCTGTAGGACAAGCGTTAAAAGACGAAGCCGAAGTAGGCGATAGCGTAGCAATATTCCTAGATAAAACGCCTTTTTATGCAGAATCCGGCGGGCAAAAAGGGGATAGCGGCATTTTGGAATTCCCAAATGGCAAAGTTGCTATTTTCGATTGTCAAAAAGTAGCCGGCACCAAAATCGCTCATATTGGTGAAGTTATAGAAGGTACTATCAAAACAACGGAACAACTAACTGCTCAAGTGGCACCAGCACAACGATTGATGGTTATGAGAAACCATACAGCAACCCATTTGCTAAATAAAGCCCTGCGTAAAGTATTGGGCGACCATATAGAACAAGCAGGCAGCGAAGTTTCGGCAGAACGTCTGCGCTTCGACTTCACCCACTTTGCATCTGCTACCCCTCAGGAATTACGCGCCATAGAAGACGAAGTGAATTTAAATATTTTTGCCGCACTAAATTTGTCTATAAAAGAAATGCCAATGGACGAAGCCCGTAAAACTGGCGCAGTAATGTTAATGGGAGAAAAAGGCGAAAAATACGGCGATTTAGTGAGAGTTGTAAACATAGGCGAAGGCAAAAGTGTAGAACTTTGCGGCGGAACTCACCTAGAAAACACAGCACAAATCGGCCTATTTAAACTATTAAGCGAAGGAAGCGTAGCCGCAGGCGTACGCCGAATAGAAGCTGTAACAGGCGAAACTGCACTAGCCCAATATCGCCAGGCAGAGGATAAACTTAACGAAGTAGCCGCAGCGATGAAAACAAATCCAGATCAACTGCTTAATAGAAGCCAAGCCCTTAACACCGAGCTTAAACAAGTGAAACAAGAACTGGAAAATCTAAAATCTAAACAAGCTTTAAGTCAAGTAGGCAACATTTTAGATACAAAAGAAGAACACGGCGGCCTAACGCTACTTTCAGCAAACGTACCAGGCCTTGATGCAAACGCTCTGCGCGGTATGGGAGATCAGCTAAAAGAAAAAGTGGATGTACTGTTACTTTCTAGTGCAACAGATGGCGGCCCAGTACAGTTTATTGCACATGCATCTAAAAAAGCTGTTGATGCAGGCGTACACGCAGGGAATATGGTAAAAGAAGTAGCCACTTTATGTGGAGGCAACGGCGGTGGACGACCAAATAGCGCGCAAGCCGGTGGTAAAGATGCATCTAAGGCAGAAGAAGCTTTAAAAGCTGGCATCACCTTAGCAAAAAATCAGATAGGCGGGTAATAATGACTAAATATATATTTGTGACCGGCGGCGTGGTATCCGGCCTGGGAAAAGGTATTACAGTGGCATCTTTAGGGCGTTTGCTTAAAGCCAGAGGCTATAGGGTTGTTACCCAAAAATTTGACCCATACATCAACAGACGTCCCGGTCAACTAAACCCATACGAACACGGAGAGGTTTTTGTCACCGACGATGGCACAGAAGCCGACCTAGACCTAGGCCATTACGAGCGTTTTATAGGTGAAAGCCTAACAGAAAATAGCAGCATGACCATGGGTAAAATTTATTGGTCTGTGCTTAATAAAGAACAGGAAAATGCATACAACGGCGCAACCATCCAAGTAGTACCCCATGTTACTAACGAGATAAAAGAGCGCGTATTGCAAGCCGGCAAAGGCGCATCTGCCGGGGATATCGTAATAACCGAGGTTGGCGGCATTGTCGGCGATTTTGAGAGCCTTCCCATATTAGAAGCCTTGCGTCAAATTGCTTATGATGTAGGGCGCGAGAATGTAGTTTTTGTTCACATTACTCTAGTGCCTTACCTGGATTATATAGGCGAAATGAAAACAAAACCCAGCCAGCATTCCGTAAAGGATTTGTTGAACCTAGGCATACAGCCAGATGTTATCGTATGCCGCTCAGATAGGCCTATACCAGATGAAATGCGCGCAAAACTGGCTTTATATTGCAATGTAGAGGCACGTGCCGTTATACAAAATGCTCATGCCGAATCTGTTTACGAAGTGCCACTTTTGTTAGAAGAAGAAAACTTTGCTAACATACTTTGTGACAAACTGCGTTTAGAATCTGGCCAGCCAGATTTAACCGAATGGCGCACTTTAGTAGAAAAACATAAAAATCCCAAGAAGCAAACGACTATAGGCCTCGTTGGTCAATATGCGTCTTTACGGGATGCTTACTTATCCGTTGCAGAGGCACTTAGCCACGCGGGTATACAACAAGAGCTTAAGGTCAACATAGAATGGATACCTGCCAAAGATGTTTGCGAGGACAAGCTTAAAAACTTAGATGGTATAATTCTTGCCGGAGGGATTGGCGAAGAGTTATCTTGGGGCAAAGCAAAAACTGTAGAGTATGCTCATGCAAACAAAATCCCCTTTTTGGGCATAGGCAATGGCTTTCAGGTTGCCTTGGGGATTAATGAGTTTGAAGAAAGTAGTGGAGCTAAGACTTGTAAACTGACCCCTAGCAGCAAAACAGCTACTGCTTATGGTGCAGATATAATAGAAGAGCGCTTCCGTAGTTACTGCAATAACGTACCAGCAAACGAAAATTGGCTAATTTCAGAAGATGGCACCGTTGCCGAATTAATAGATCATCCTTGGTTTATATGTGTTCAATTTCATCCAGAATATAAATCTCGAATAAATAAAGCTAGTCCATTGTTTGTTAGCTTTTTGCAGGCAGTAACAGGCTTATGAGTATGACAATTAAAGATGTGCAAACCAAAACTTTGCTTGTACGCGATAACATCGAAAAAGTAATGGTAGGCAAAACAGCCGAAGTTGAGCTAGTGCTATGCGCACTTTTGGCTGCCGGGCATGTTTTATTAGAAGATGTACCGGGAACAGGCAAAACTACCCTTGCAAAAGCCTTAGCATCCTCGATTAATGGAGAGTTTAAACGGATTCAATTTACGCCGGATTTATTGCCAAGTGACCTCACCGGGCTTAATGTTTACAACCCAAAAACCGGGGAGTTCACATTTAAGCCGGGAGGATTATTCACTCAAATACTGCTTGCCGACGAAATTAACAGAGCAACGCCCCGCACTCAAGCAGGTCTGCTAGAGTGCATGGAGGAAAGCCAAATCTCCATAGATGGTGAAACCCATCAGCTTAACGCACCCTATTTTGTAATCGCCACCCAAAATCCTGTAGAAACACAGGGGACTTTCCCTTTGCCAGAGGCTCAGCTGGATCGTTTTTTAATGCAACTTAGCATAGGATATCCACAGGACGAAGGCCAAATTATAACAAGATTTTTACACAACAACCCTTTGGAAAATTTAACTCCCGTTAGTACAGCAGAAGAATGGCAAGTTATGCAGCAGTGCGTAGCCACTGTTAAAATTCATCAAGATTTGTGCGATTATATAGCAAAATTAGCTGATCATACACGGAAGCACGAGCTTGTAACACTGGGGGTAAGCCCGCGTGCTTCTCTTTCTTTAGCGAAAAGCGCACAAGCCTATGCGGCCATACAAGGCCGGGATTATGTTGTTCCAGAAGATATCAAATACCTCGCATCTTGTGTATGGTCGCATAGGATAAGTTTGCGTAGCATAGGTAGTGCTGCAAAAAAGCAAGTTGTGGAAGATGTCCTTACAAAAGTTGAAGTCCCTACAGAGGACATGTGGAAATGACTGCCATAAGCATTTTTTTGGCATTGCTAATCTCTTTGGCTATTTTGCGTTTTGTCTATCAAAAGCTATGCCTAAAAAATCTAGATGTACAGCTTTCGTTTTCTGAAAATTCCGCCACAGAAGGGGATAGGCTGATTTTATCCACTGTAGTTAAAAATGCCAAATGGCTGCCATTGCCTTGGGTTTCGGTTAAATTTCAAATATCAAAATTTTTGAAATTTAACGACATGCAAAGCGGTCAAATTTCAGATGATTACTATAGAAACGACTTATACAATTTACTAATGTATCAGCAAATTACCCGCCGTTTTGAATTTGAATGCAAAAAACGCGGGTACTTTCCTATCAAAAGCTTGGATATAAGCTGTTGGGATCTTTTTATGGAGCGCAAATACGCAAGTAATTTTGACTGCCAAGCAAGTATAACAGTATATCCATCCAGCATTCCACTTGACGATATTGACGAGTTATGTACCCGTATCAATGGCAATATACAGGCCAAACGATTTACTTACCCCGATCCATTCACCTTCCGTGGAATACGCGAATACTCACAGAGTGATCCGCTAAAGGCAGTAAACTTTAAAGCCTCGGCTAAGGTGCAAGATTTGATGGTAAACCTGTGGGATTACTCGGTAAGTCGACAAGTGATTCTAATGTTAAACCTACAAAAGCAAAGCGTTTGGCACAACGAAATTTTAGACGAACAAGCCATCAGAGTAGCTGCATCTTTAGCCAGGCGACTTACAGCTATGCACATACCCGTCCGCTTTATTAGCCACGAAATTGAAATTCCAGAGGGTGCAGGCGACACACATCTAAATAATATTTTAGAAGCACTTGCCCATATGGATGTAACAATCACCCCCACCATTCCATTTGCAAATGTTTTATCATACACATTTAATACGTATCAGCAAGAGCCGGAATACTGGCTAATATCTACCTATCACGGCGAGGATATTGAAGCTGCATACAATCGCATAGAGGGTTATGGTGTAAAATGTGCCTGGGTAATTCCTTATTCTCAGCAGGTTTTTGTAAATGAAGACTTTTTAAATCGTAAAAAAATAATTTTAAGTAAGTGTGGAGGATGATTTTAATGCCAAAAGAGTTAAAAACTATTTCAATTATATTTTTCTTGGTAGGTTTTGGTTTGTTCGGACTGTTAAATTTTGTTCCTATAATGACCAGTTTTTTGATTTCCTTCCAAGAATTTTCGCCTTTTGGGGGTATTTTTGATAGCCCATGGATTGGACTGCATAATTTTTACGCTTTAAGTGGTTTTACATCTGTAGCTGGCTTGTTTATAAATTCTTCACTCTTTTCGCTAACATCAGCGGTTATGGCTACACTTATTTCTCTTCCTATTGCCGTAATCCTTGGTAATATGAAGAGAGGAAAGTTACGCTCTCTTCTTACTTTTGCATTACTTTTACCGGCGTTTATACCCGGGTCTATTTTGGCAATGTCAGGTACTTATTCAATCATAAGCCATGTCGTGGTAGATTCAGGTCCGCTTAGGATGTCAATGATTCTGCTAGGCACTATAAGGCCGGTTGCTATATTCTCTTTTGTTGGTGCAAATGCCGCCGGTTTATATAAGGATAAAGGTATGAGTAGTTTTAGCGGAGCTGTATCAGGTATTATTATTGCTGCTGCAGTAAGTCTTGTTAGGTTCTTATCCAGTGATTTAGATTTTCATAACCTTTTTCATGTCTCAATTTTTAGCCCAAGGGGTATACCTATTACAGAAACTTTTGATACCTTTATTTTTAGAATTGGCTTTCAGCAGCTACGTTTTTCAATAGTTTCTGCTGCTTGGCTGCTTAAAACTGTTATGCAAATGCTTATGGCTATTTTTGCTTTTATTATTATAATTTTGTGTATGCGTTCAACTAGTAGGCCTGTCACGGACTCAGATACAGGTGAGGATAATTCTTCTATTTTTACTTTCCTTTCAAGTTTTGTTGGGATTATTGCAGTTTTTGTCTTCATAGTTTGTTTAGTTTTAGCATTTGGGTCGGCAACTGCCAGTTCATCTCATTCTTATGCCTTAGGGTCGGCTATTTTTAATAATGTGATAGTTACCGTAATATCTGGGTTTTTATTTGTTGGTCTTTTGTTTTTTTTGACTTTCTGGTATAGCATAAACATTAACAGCAAACTGGCTTTGCTATTAATACTTATGTTAGCGACTGTTGCAAATAATATGGTTGGAGAGTTTATATTTTTTAGGAATTTGGGCATAGTTAATACCCATATTGCTCCAGCGCTTGCTAACGATTTTAATTGGCTATTTGTAATTTCGGCAACTTATTTGGCGAGCCTAAAAATACAAAAGCCAGATAGCTTTGGTAAGCTTGTCTCTGCCCTTTTGCCTTATTTGGCAGTTTTTAGCGGAGTGTTTATTTCCAATGTTTGGGGTAACAGTTTTAATTATATGCTTCATGTAAACAGCCATGCTAATTGGGGTTTGGCCCTATGGACAACATATTTTGATTCTGATATTAGTTTTACTTTTTGGATTGTTGTTCCGGTGATTTTGATTTCACTTATAACAGGGCTAGTTTTTGTTTTGACCAATAAGAACCATGACAGCTAAACGATTGTTATTAGAGGACATTTTATATGATATAGTCCATTTCGCCTTTTTTTACAGTTTTTTTACCCTGATATCAAGCGCTCTCGCTTTGTTTATGCTAGTGCCTTTATTTTGTAACTTTGCCGCTAGGTACTATATTAGAAATACCGCCTTGATGCTTGTTGTACATTTGATTATAATTGCACTTGCCTTTTTGTTGTACAGTAACGTTTGGGGCTTGGCATTTCTTGTAATTATGCTGGTTTACTCTATTTATAGACGTGTAAAGGGGTGGCAGCCCTTGGAGCGGCTTACTACTGTATTTATGTCTGGGATTTTTATAATCATCTACTTTGCCAGTGAATATGTTGGCCTTTATCAACATTCATTAACATATCCCACACTAATTACTATTGTGATGATAAGCATAGAAATACGCTCGCGAATGCTTAAAGTAGATACCTCTCTTGAGATGACAGCAAAAACATCTGTCCAGCCAATTAAGCAAATTTTGCGTTTTGATCACAAGTTTATACTAGTCTTAATAGTAATACTGCTTATAATTGCGTTGGCGGCTCATTTTGTTATAGAACCGCAACTAAGCCGCATCAGCTTTACTGGGATAGAACGAGATTCTGGCCTGCCTGATCCAGTCGAAGCTCCGATTGCTCCCGCAAGGGGCAGTGCAGGTGGTATGGATTTATCTGCCTTTGGTGAAGCTAGGGAAGCCCACATCATTTGGGTGGTTTTGGAAGTCATACTTGTATTTTTGTTAAGAGTGGCTTTTATTGTAGTTCCAATACTGCTACTAATAAGCGGAACTCTAGTCTTATATCGAATGCTTTCCTATAACAAAAAAACGCCCTCTTTTAATGAGGGCGAAGATGAAAAGGTTTTTATAATTCCAGAGAAGATACTACATAGAATTAGAAATCCATTATCATATTTTAATTGGAATGAGAATAAAGTTCGCCGGGCCTTTAGGAAAAAGATTCAGCAGCATATAAAAGCCGGTGTGCCTATTATTTTATCTGATACTCCCACAGAGATAGCGGAAAGGATTAAGGATGAGGATATTAGGGATTTGCTTGAGGAGTATCAGCAGGTTAGGTATAGAGGTGATAAGTACACCCCTTATTAGTGAAGTACACTGTGACAATTATCACAGCCAACACATGTCTGTATATCTTTGTCTCTTAAAGATACCTGCGTCACTAAAAGGCCTTTGGCCTTTAATTCATCGGCATATAAATTCGCTAATGCCTCTGTATTGCTCTTGCTGCGCGTATTGCCCAATAAAATTAGAGCTTTCATGCCGTCCTCCTTAATTCAATGATTACGATTACATCTGACGATTGCGGCGTCGGATTATAAGTTTTAGGATTTCAACTGCGCCAAGTTGCGTCATGGCAAGCCCGGTAATGGCTAACCAGTGCAAGCCGCTTATAGGCACTACATCAAATACTTGTGCCAAAGGCTCCCACAATGCAACCATGGCAGTAACGAAAACTAAACTTATGACTGCATAGAAAACACCTTTGTTTGACATAAACCCAGCTTTAAAAATTGATTGCTGTGTTCTTGTATTGAATGTGTCAATAGTGGATGCCCAACTAAGCGTCAAAAATGCCATTGTTATACCTATGGGGAAATGACCACCATAACGTAAGGATTGTATTGAGATGTCATTCAAAGGAATGAAATAATCTGCGTAAACAAAACCACTGGGGACAGGTAGTATGTACGCACCCAAGACAAAAGCGGTTAATGTTAAAATTGAA
>Ga0123355_10006781_pt1 | contig 17042 bp, 16 predicted proteins | sample TergutEmb28metaG_3_FD_89872 | JGI IMG/M metagenome (GOLD analysis project Ga0123355, IMG submission 89872) | Embiratermes neotenicus P1 segment gut microbial communities from Petit-Saut dam, French Guiana - Emb289 P1 | ecosystem: Host-associated > Arthropoda: Insects > Digestive system > Gut ...
AACGCCACTAAAGTATGTGTCTTTAATGTATTTGATAATTTCCGCATGGAAAGTACCCGTGCCTGTTGCAGGGTCTAAAATAGCGACCTTTGGCACAGTTATTTCCTTGGTATCGCGCCATTCCTTTCTTGCGCCCTTGGCCTTTTGGTATTCGTAGCTTTCGCAAGGTACAGTCACTTGCACTGTGTCATTATTGGACAGGCCACCCTGTATGCCAAAATCCTCAATCAGCAACTTGTCCACCATGCCAACCAAGTACCGTACCACCTGATGTGGAGTATAAAATACACCAAGGTTTTTGCGTAGTGCCGGGTCATAATATGTTAGGAAATCTTCGTAGAAATGCACGATGGTATCGCCGCGCTTTTCGCAGTTAAGCAACGCTGAAATATCACAAGCTTGGTATAATGTGCATAGTTTGTCTATTACAGCGTCTAAGGTTGGATGCTTTGTGCCTGTGTTGGTTATATGTTCAAAAAATCGGTTAAGCAGTGCAGATTCTTCTTGAAGCTTGCTAATGGCTTCGTATCTATTGAACGTCATGGATGTAGCATCGTTGTACCGTGCAATGAATAGGCCGTATACAATGGTTTGTGCGTACATATCCGCAAAGCTACGGGTGTTAAGCAATGGACGCAAGTCCACCTTAATACGGCTAAATAGACCATGCAATTCCGGGAAAAGCGGCAAGCGTCTTTGCCTATCATCTACTAAGGGCTGTGCGTCCGCATCTTCCTTCAAGATGCCTGTTATAACGGAGCGTATTGTTTTAGCGTGTATCGCCATATATTCTGCCAGTTTATTAGATGAGCGTATTTGTGCGGGATCTTGAAGTAAAAAATCTTGTACTAAACTGGTGAACAACTCTATATTTTCATCTTTAAGTACAAGTTTGCCATCAACCAATTCCATTAACTGAACGCCGCTGTACATTTTATCTTCGCCTGCGCGCCAAAATTGCCAGACTAAATTGTCTGTAAGAATGGCGTAGCCATATAGGGCAGCTTCCTTTTTTATTTGGGCTTTAGCTCTTGCATCTATGCCATTTACCTTTTTAACTTCTACGCCGGCAAAGGGTTCGGTTTCGGTTGTTTCATCATCGCCACGCCACAGCTTAATGTCTATGTTTTCACCCGCTTGACGGCTGCGCTCGCCGGACAAATCCCTTGCATTGCAACCAAAGTGCGTTAGTAGCGTGATTATTGGCGCGTTGTATGCTGTTTCAATGTTGCCAAGGCGATGCTGATGCCCTCAAAAAACCTGTCTCAACCCCGCAATTTAGGCGGTTTCTGCGTTTTCAGTTTTTCATGTTTGACAGCAATTTACGGCAATTGTACCGAAAACGGTACCAAAAATTAAGCAACTCGATACGTATCTGTCAGTCAATAAATTTGCTATATATCTTCGTTTTCTACTACGAAAACGTCAATTTTGGTTTAAATATACCACAACTAGGAGGAAATAAAAATGAATAGAGTTGTCCCTATAGACCATGGTAATCGGCTGACAAAAACCTTAACACACGTATTCCCTTCCAGCTTCATGGAAAGCAAATATGTCCCATCTATTGGTGGTGATGTACTAAAATACGAAGGTAAAACTTACATCATAACAGATCAAAATCTTCCTGTTCTTAATGACAAGACAGAAGACGAGCGTTATTTTGTCCTGAGCCTTTTTGCAATAGGTAAGGAACTTGCCAATGATGCAGAAACGCTTAGAAAACTCACGCCTAATGACCATATTAAGGTAGAATTACTCATTGGATTGCCATTATTGCATTACGAAGCCTACAGATACAAATTTGAGCGGTATTTTACTAGCCGCCCAGGTATTATCAAGTATGAGCTTAACAGTAAATCATACTCTATACAAATAACTGATGCAAAAGCATATCCGCAGGCATATTCCGCGGCTGTTACGGTGCTGGACAAGCTGAAAGGTTCAAACATAGTAAATATAGTTGATATCGGTGGCCATACTGTCGATTGTCTCCAATTAGTTAAATTCGAACCCAACATGGGACTGTGCACATCATTATACTGGGGAGTGAATGCATTGTTTCAAGGCATCAATGATCAGATGCGCTCTATGGGTGGAAAGGATATTCCCAATAGTATCATTGAAGGGATTATAAGGAAAGACCCCGCTGATCTCGCGGAATATAGCGAAAAACGCATAGACACAATTTTATCAGCAGCGATATCCCATACGGAGCGGATGCTTGCGGAGGTAGCGCAAAAAGGGTTTGACTTGGAAGAGGACAGAACTGTGTTCATGGGTGGCGGTTCGATTTTGTTAAGCGAATATATTCGTCAAACAGGCAAAGTCAAAAAACCTATTTTTATTGATGATGTACATGCAAACGCTAAAGGCTATCGCTTATTATATGACATGGAAAATGGTACTGCAAGCAAGCAGCGTCACGGCGCATAAGGTTTGGGTGGTGTGTATATGAAGAAAGATGAGTTTCGCTTTACCTTGCGATTTTGTTCGGATGCCCCAAAACAAATAACGGCGACGAATGTTTTAAATGCTGCCGGTAAACGCAAAGCATCGCTCATTGCCGACCTTATAGATGAGCAAATAAAGAGGTGCGGAGAAAACGCATTTGCAGATTATTTTCTCTACTCTGCCCTAAAGCAAGATACTGCTCTTGGTGCGTCCATTAGTCAAATCGTTTCCAATACTGACGATATGCCTTTACAAACATTAAAGATGAGTGTCGATACTACGAACCACATTGAGCCCAATGATGATACAACGCAATTGGTTATATCATCGGATGATGAAACTTTTGATGCTGAAATGCACAATGCCGTTATGAATGGTCTCAATATGTTTAAGAAGGCATAAGCTAAGTGAACTTATTGCCTGCAAGAAACAGCCAGTCTTACACCTTGGTGTTAGGCTGGTTTTTATTTATGAAAATGGAGTGATGCATATGCCAGTATTCAGAACAGAAAAAGTAAACGACTACGCCGTGATTGCAAAGCACCACCTAAAGAACAAAGCCTTATCATACAAGGCCAAGGGGCTTATGACCTTCATGCTATGCGTCCCGGATGATTGGGATTACAGCATGGCAGGCCTGGCAGTCTTGGCAAGTGACGGCATAGACGGGGTGCGCAGCGGAATAAAGGAGTTAGAAAAGCATGGATATCTGACCCGCCGCCGCATTCGGGATGCCAGTGGTAAGCTGGGAGACATTGAATATACCATACATGAGATACCGCAGCCACTTTGTAATATTGAGGCGAATGAACCACTAACAAAACCCTCGTCTAATCACGACTCACCCACGTCGGAAATGCCTATATTGGAAAACCCAACATTGGTTTCACCTACGTTGGAAAACCCTATATTGGATTTTCCAACATTGGATAAGCCTACGCAGGAAAATCCAACGCAATGTAGTAACAAGGAATTGAGTATCAATAGACTAAGTACCAATAAACTAAATAACAAAGAAAAATACCACTGCCAGTCTGCGACAGGTGTTTCTAGCGATTCACAACAGCTCACCCTATGCGATGCTAATCCTTTACCCGTAAATCAACAAGCCGAGCGCCTAGCGGTTGAAAAGGCCCAAGGAGCAGGAATACCTGAATACCACGCCATGACGCTTGTTGAGCATGAGCAGCAATTTGAAATCTTCTGGCAGGCATACCCACGAAAGGCGGGTAAAAAAGCTGCAAGAAAAGTGTGGATAGTCATTAAGCCTGATGCTGCACTATTTCCAGTCATCATTACTGCTGTCAATGCTGCTAAACAATATTGGAATAGTCATGGAGTATCTGCGAAGCACATCCCGCATCCGTCAACTTGGCTTAACGAAGAGCGATGGGATGATGAATTTCTACCAGAGCAAATAACGGGAAGAGCGGGTCTACACACAAATATGACAGGGGGAGATCGAATTGCAAACATTGGGGCAAATTATACAATCGGGGGAGACGATGACCCCTATCGCTCAATCATGCCAGATTAATAACATACCCAGTTACGCCGCTATTAATAAATTCGCAAACATCTTTTCAGATGCCGACCTAAACGTACCATTAACGCGCTGCGACGACTGCCATGACCCAACACAAAAAGACGTTGAACTGTTTGGCTTTAGGCGCAGGGTACCAGTCATGTGCCGGTGCCGCTCAGAGGAATATGACCGAGAAGAGCGAGAGTCTGAACAGCGTGATGTACTGCGTCGATTGGAGCGGTTTAAGGCATACTCACTCATGGACAGCCGTTTTGAAACATCCACTTTCGAAAACTGGACACACCGGCCAGACAATCGCGATGATTACATCCTTGGCACAAAATACAGCGAAAATTGGGACGCCATGTATGCAAACAATCGTGGGCTCTTGCTTTATGGAAAGGCCGGTAACGGTAAAACCTACCTCAGTTTTGCCATTGCCAATGCGCTCTATAAACAAGGCAAAGCGGTTATGGCTATATCCATATCAAAACTGCTGTCCATCATCAAAGATAGTTTCGATAAACATGGCGAATACGGCGAAACAGATGTACTAAACACAGTCCGAGATGCGAGCTTGCTGGTGTTAGACGACCTGGGCGTTGAGTACAAGACCGCATGGGCCTATGAGAAATTTTACACTATCATAGACACCAGATACCGTGCAAACAAACCTGTTATCGTTACGACAAACCTTACCTTGGATACCCTACGTGAAAATCTATCCATAGTTGACCTAAGAACAAAACTAACAGACCCGTCCGAGAGGGTGTTTAACAGAATCACAGAAATGTGCGCTTTCCATGAAGTCATAGGCGCAAGCTGGCGTATTTCAAAAGGAATGCAAAACAAAGCAGCCTTGCTTGCCGACCTTGGGCTGCCACTTAAAATATAGTGCCGGTGATCTAGGGGCGAACCTTAAACACCGGCTATTTTTATGCCAAACATTGGCGAAAGGACAGATACAATGATATTACCATGCGTAAATATCGATCCAACCACCACTAAGCTAACAATACTTGAGTTGGCTGAACAAAGCAAATCCAATATGGATGCTGGCTAAGGGGGAATTCCGATGGCAAATAAAAAGGCAAGTGTTGTGAATACAACTAAAGACAAATCCACACTGGAGCGACCTGACTACTATCACGATTCTGAGAAGCTACTAAAAACGTATCGGGATGTACGTTGGAATCTAAAGCTGTCTATGGAACACCACCGCCAGGATTTTGAGGCTGAGTATGGTATGTCCGTAACAGAGTATTTAGAAGATGTGTATGCCGCAGGAATTGAGTTTGCAGGCACAAAATTAGAACACCACGCAAACAGTATGAAGCGCACGGCGGAAATGCTGAAACTAATCGACGGTGCCATACATCTAATCCGGGAAAACAACAGCGAGGGTGAAACTTTTTATTGGATTCTGTATTACTCCTACCTATCACCGCTAAAATTAAACAGCGTGAATGAAATCATAGACAGGATTCAAATGCACATTCCCTATATATCAAGGGACATCTATTTTCGTCATCGAAAAAAAGCAGTAAATGTATTTGCGTCTGTTTTGTGGGGGTTTACCACAAAGAGTGAAATTGGTATTCTTGATGCTTTTGTTTGACCTTATAAAAACCATTAATTTTTGCTGTGCATACTATAAATTCCAAATCGGTGTAGTTTAGGCATAAAGTTTTCCATTGTAGACTTATCAGTTAGTTGAATTTTGGGGTCTGCGTTATCATGTCGACGGGTTTTGGCACATCATAATCCACATAATCACGGGGTTTGATATCGATGAGTGTCATAAAATTTCTTATTACGCTCACACCGAGTACAGATTTGGTTATTGAATCCCCTACGAACCTTATCACATTCATAGTATTGAAGCCGATATCATAGCCACCCAATATAAGTGATGGAACAGTGATAGTTTTGCGACAATGTAGAATTTCCGATATGCAAAAAGTACACTTTGACGGTAGCCAGGATAGTTGTAAGGATTATAATAAGCCCTGCGTGAATTGAATATGTCTGTGTGATGTGTTTATTGAGCTGTAATCTTATTAAGCAAGCTCTTTGGTAAAAGTTAGTAAGACCTTTGTCAAGGAGCTGTCTTTTTGTTCTGCGGGGCGATTTGGTTGCTTGCCGTGACGGACTAAACCGATTTCGAATTAATTCATTGCAAGCACGTTTCTTTCTTGCGGCACTACTTTATTTGCCAAATTGCAACAAACTTCTTGACATAGCACAGGCCATGAATTATCATTTGTGTAAATTATTACTAATGAGGTGCAAGATATGCGAATGACAATGATGCAAATGTACAAAGAACTTCCGCGCTTCGATGACGAAAGTAATGAAGGGTGTTTCATCACTTTTGGTACGTTCAAATCACTGATTTTCAAGGAGAAGGAGCATTTCAGAAACATAGAACTACCGATGCTTTCATCAAAGTCTATTCATGAGAAAAAAACAAAAGACAGCCGAGGGTTATCGCAAATATTGGCATTTGACATAAGTGAAACACGCTGTGAGCAAAGTAAGGTGGAGAGTATATTAAATCCACATAAGTTGTTGGAAAAAACAGCAACCCAAGTTCCACTCCCTCTGTGTGCAATAACCACAATAAGCAATGACGGTATACCATATAGCTCTAAACACAATGAGTTTAGAGCCAACATGGAAAAACATTTGAATAGCTATCACGCAAAATTGAAAGATTTCCATGAAAAAAATAAAGACATGTTTCCCAATTCAAAGGCTGAAATGCATATACTTTTGACTACTTCATGTGTAGATGTCGTCCTCGTCATTCGTACAAACTCCTACTTATATGCCGCCGCCTTTATAAATTATTTGAAGGAAACACATAGTTATAAACGCTCTTATACTGTGTTTGGATACAGCGACCGCCTATTTACAGAACCTAATTTGTTTAGCAGCACAGTGGATATCGAAAAGATAGAATGTGATGTACTGCTACGTACAATCGATACTAGGGATGGCAGTATTGCAAAAGAAGCAAAATCAATACTAACAACAAGGAGTAACAGTCACCATATGGTTGCGGGTACATATGATGAAAGATATTCAGTTAGTGGCGACAATGTTCGAGCGTTCTTTAACGATATATATGGCTCTAGCGGAGTTTGTAACAATGATAAAAATCGCAGAGAGTTTGGTGACATCTCAAGAATATGGCTAAAATTCGACTCGTGCATACAGCAACAGGGTGTTTATGGAGACCACGCAAGTACAAAGCAAAAGAACGAATTTGAAAAACTGCTAGAAGGTTTTGAAAATATTTGCATCCTCTTAAACGAGGGAGCTAATATAACAAATGAAGGAAAAGGAGTTCTTCCTATACATTATACTAATGGTAGGCATTATAACGATTATAGTATAGCTGGAATAAGAGATTACACAAGTTCACTACACAATATATTGTACCAGCACATCGCATTTTTTGAACATCTTGCAAGCGCAGCAAAAAAAGGGATTAACCCAGAAATTATGCCAATGCTAAAGTCGGCATTGGAGATGTTGTCTTACCTTGCAAGCGAGTATCACAACTCTGTTCTGGACATAGCAAAAGATTTTGACCAACCTAACTTTGAACCAACATATTTATCCGATAGTCTGCCTCGTTCTTATTCAAATTTTTTGGTAACATTCCAAGAGGTTTTAACAAGCATCGGAACTTTTACGTTTAATATTGCACGCACACATGAAAGCTTTCTGGAAGCTGGTGGCTTTTTCGAAGACGATGTTTCTATTACCACGTCTATGACCTATGGTTACTACTATTTTGTTAGAGAGATTAGTAAGGAGTTGCTGAAAATAGGTGAACGGAATCCGGGAAACGTAACAAATTGTGCATATTTTGTAAGACTTGACGCCAAGCCGAGTCGCGTTATAACGAGGGAACACTTTGGTTTTTTGCAACGGAGCAAGCAGAACGACTATAACCCGGATCTACAGACGTTAATTTCACTGCGTATCGCCCATCATATTGCTTTTGAATTTGAGAGGGTGCGTCGTGATTTAACACATGAATGCCTGCACCACATAGGCGAACGCAATCGCGATATGCGAGCAGATGCCATTTTAGAAACACTGTGTCGCTGGTTTGGTGATCAAATCTTTCAGCATTCGTTTAATGAAGAAGTGTACAGGGAAAAAGCCGAAATGCAAGATGCCTTGAGCATTCGCATGATGGAATTTTTTAATGATGATGTACAGGATAATGTTATCAGCAAAGTGTACGAGGAACTGCTGGAGCCCATTGTGCATCATTTAAAAAATTTAATGTTACGCCTTGCAAAAAACAAGTATAAAGAAGGTGTTGCTGACGGGGTCGATACATTTAACTGGACATTTATTCACTCCTTAAAAAAATGTATTAACGAAATATTTGAAAGTTTTTTTGAGTACGAAAAACATCCATCCAATTGGCATGATTTTGTTAAACTGGTGATAGACAAAAATGTCGAACTGAAACGAAAATATCTTGCAATATTCCTTGACTGGAATCGGAAAAAACAATGTCACAACGAAGACAGCAAGCTTATGGCCGATTATGAAGCGATACGAATATTGGCAGACGAAAAACATCAGAGCATTTCGTCTGAATTTGGAAAGTATAGGGAGTTAGTGTACCAACTATTGGGTGGATTTGCTATTCCGCACACAATATATCTTGATTTTGATGTAGACGAAAAAGGGAATCTTATTACAAAGAAACCAAGTGCGCCTTCTCATCAAGAGCCGACGTATCGACAAAAATTGACCAATGTTTCTAAATTTTTAGACTACGTTTGCGATGCTGCTACAGAAAGTTTTTGCGATATTGGTATGTTAAAGCTATTCCCAGAGACTACACCAAAACAATACTTTGAAAATTTGGAGCTTGCGCACAAAAGACCAGAGTATACGGATTATCGTATCTATTTGGTTTATAAAGCGTTCTATGCAAAAGAAAATGAACTTCTACCTGCTGAGTTTGCAAATGCTATGAAGGATATCTCACCTGATATGGAGTTTTATTTGGAGCCGTTGATTGCTTATTTGAAAGAATCAACTGATAGTATATTACAAGTAAAACAAAATAACCCATCGTTGTTTATTGACTGGAAGGACAATGAGCAAGCGTTTATGCAACTATATTCCTGGGGTCAATTACTGCGCGAGGAAGGCAAGGCTATTTTCACAGTTAACAATACGGAGGATAGGGCATGAGTTACGTATATACATGCAATTACAAAGCAATGAAAAATAGTGTACGCGACCGTTACAGTTGCCATACAACAGCTATGGATTGCAAGAAGGATTCCTGTAAGCATATTAACAACTGTAAGGGTTCCACAAAAAATCTTTTCAAAGGAACTGCTGCAATATTACTTGGAGCCGGGAGCTCAGATAATCGCCCGGACGAAAACAACCCACACTGCGGCTGGAATATGCGCAGCTGGTGGAGTCTATTAAAGGCTATGGCTACGGGTATGAACAATGCTGATATTGAAAAATTGATAGACTACGAAGATGCGAACGAGTATGTAAAAGCCGGAGCAATAGAAGAGCAATTTACAAGCCACAATATATTCTGGATGCCAAGCGAATTATCAAGACGCGGGGGATTCGCTTTTCCTGAACATATTATGAAAAGCATAGCTTCAGATCGTACATCGTACCAATTGGCAAAATATGTAGAAACCATTCTAAAATCAAAATCCGATGATATAAAAAAAATTATCATTGACTGCATTGGTTCAGAGAACTTTGATCCATCTTCTGCGCTTGGGAGAAGTACAGTTTTTGCTCTGGCTAAGATTTGCTTAGAAAGGGCAATGAAAGGCGTGCGCACGATTGTAATTACCTACAATTACGATGACCTGTTTGAGTTTGTACTTAAAAAACTTATTGAAAGGGATTTCATTGGCTCCAAAGATATTGAAACGCCATCATATATGTATCGTAAGCGTGGAGCTGATACGGGATCATCACTTAAGCGGCTTGTACAAAATCCTGCCAGTACAATTGACATTTTTTATGTCCATGGCAAAATCCCTTTATTTACCTGCGAATGTGAAGACTATGACTGCCTGTGTGAAGGATATGATGGTATCGTACTAACAGATAGTAGCTATGCGGATCTAGAACAGCGTAGACATAGCTATGCTAATTTAGTACAGAGCACAGTTATGGCTGCATTGCCAACAATAACATGCGGGTTTTCATGTATTGATAAAAATTTTCAGCGTTTACGTAAAGAGTTGCTTTTTGCAAATGATAAAATTTCTCCTATTTTGGCACTGTGCCACTGCAAGTCTAAGCATGGATGTATGGCCAATGGTTCTTGTGAAATGTACGGAGAATTGCTTTCGCATGAGTATAACGGTTATAATCCACTTCCAGTGCGGTCAGGTGAATACTATGATGTATTAAGGGGTATATTGGTGGAATAAGTGTTTGCAGCGTCGTATGTAATCAATTTGCATAGTATGCATATACTAGACCAGGAAGATGGTTGATTTTACCATTGACAAAAAAATTATTTTTGGCATACTAGACATCTTCCACTGATTCATATATAATCAACAAAACTCGCAACGTATCATCAAAGGAAGGTGTAAAAAATGAAGTTTAAGCAACCAGACTATGAGTCTGATGTCGACATTCCAAACACAACGCCTGCATCTAGCGGCTATCGATATGAACATGTAGATGCGACAAATAGGCTTTACGAAAACGAAAGTTCTCCAGATGGGCGCATGTGGTATGCTGGTGGTACGGAAAAAAACATTTCAAGGCGTAAATCTACAATCGGTAACACAAATAGTTAAAAAGGCTCTCTTGCACGAGTTGCGAGAGAGCCTTTTGCTGTGGATTCAGCATGGGCAATAACTTGGTGAGGAAAATCCACAACAGACTTGGCAGTTAGGAACTGTTAGCTTAAACCGTATATTGATATGGATAAGTTGAAACAATGTAAAGCCATCAGCCCACCATAAAAATTCATGAAGGATTTGACCTGGATCACTTTGCTGCTAAATCGCCATCTGACGAGACTAGAGCAAAAAATACATCTTCAATTGGTCGTAACGGTCGATTGGAAACAGAGAAGCATTTCTTATCTAGAAAAAACAATCAATGCTTGGACTAAACGATGGTCGCGTGCGCGCTTCGTTACGTGAAGTGGTTAGCAAAGGAGTTATTGAGAACAGTCAGAAATAACAGGCATATGCTTTACATTTTGCTGAGCATGACCTCATGAGTACACTCTTTCATTGCAAAACACAGGCAAATGAAGGGCGGTCATATTACGCCACCCATAAAGCCTCTTGACGGGCCAACGTATGCCGTGTCAGGAAACCCAAATGTTTCGGGGTCGTCATCAAGAATGCCTATGATATGCTATAGTTCATCTGTCCTGTTCCTACAATAGTAGTAAACCTTAGCACCTATCGGATCGAATGTTCTATCGCCTATGATGAGCCAGTTATTCAAATATTTATCCATAATTTTATCCATGGTTTCATATGTTGGGTTTTCAACCTTAATCACTTCTAATGCCATCATCTTTACCCATCCTCTCCTATAAAAGTGCGCTTGTTTTATCTAACTCTTTTTTGAGGGTCATAGATAGTATATCCTAAGTAGCCACAATTAAAATGCCACAGCAATGCTGAGCATCTATCAAAGTTATATTACTACCCCGTAACGCTATAAAAGTGGCACTTTTTTGTCATTGACTAGCAATTCATAATCAGCAAAACTGATAACCTGGAAAATTAAAATTCTGGTTTTGCCCCCTATGATGCTCGCGCATCCCTGGGGGCTTTTTGTCGTTATTTGACCATTAAATGAAGGGAGATATGTAATTGACGAAAAACAAACAGCAGAACAGGGCACAGATGTTGTTACTGGAATACAGACCTACAATATGGCGTAAAGCGGTGCTTGAAACCATATCGGGAACCGATGATAAGGCTATCCAGGCTTGCAATAAGCAAATACAACTTACCCTGGAGCTTGCACAATCACTACGACAACGAAGCAATAAACAGCTAGGAGAGAAACTATACTGGATTATTTATGCTTCGCATTTAACCGAGCAACAGGCCAGTTAATGTAGTGAAAATACTGCTCGACATAACTACTATGCACAAGCGTATTCCACGGAGGACATACTTCCGTTTGAAAGGTCGCGCCATCAGCATGATGGGCGACAGATTAAATGAAGTAGCTTAAAGGATTAGCAAATCTAATTGACTATATCGCCTGCCTATGGCCGGAAGGCAATCTTGATATAGAATATATGTATCTTTTAACCACTCAGATATTGCCAATGTTGTTCATCGTGGCTATTCTGGTGATGAAGATACAATGTTTTTAGACATCCTCTATGGAAACGTTCCTGATGGACTTATCCAAAAGGGTCTGGTTGGCTACCTTAGCAAATTCGTACAATGTGCTGCCGTCTTGTGTGAAGTCTTTGCAAGCCACAACCGTTTTATCTTTGCCGTTGTTGTCTGTGAAATAGCCCAACAGCGTATCCTGTGCGTTAAAACCACAAGCCTTGAATATTTGACATCCGATATGTTCAGAAAACTGATTGTTTTTGTAGCTCAAATTTTCCCTGAATTTATCGGAACGTACAGGGTCGGGATATTTCAGCATATAAAGTTCGCCGTTATACAATACCGTTGTTTTCTTTTCTGAACCAAGAAATTTGTTGATTTTTTCTTCGGCAGTATTGAAGTTAATTAGCATGAAGACGCTCCTCCAAATAATGCCGCATCTCGCCCGCATCTACAGGGGATAAACTCCCCTCAACTTCACGATGCTTTATCGTAAAAAATAAATTTTCCCACCAATGGTAGTTCAAATCCAATTTTGTGGAGTTTGATTTCTCCATAACATGAGTCTCAAACAAGTTATAGAATGTTGATAACTCGTCAGCTAAACAAGGCATCATGGTGAAATCCGATGGGTTGTATTTATATTTGTTTGGTTTGTAACTCACATCAGTCATTAGGGTCACTCCTTTACATTGATTGAGGATTTCGCAAGGGCAAGCCGTGACTCATTGCCCTTGCGTTCCCATGTCATAATTATACCCCACTGGGGGCTAAGTTACCACTACGATTTTACCAACCACGTCCTAAATAGCCACAATTAAAATGTCACAGCAATGCTGGCATCTATCAAATTTATTATTAACTACCCCGCAACGCCATAAAAGTGGCACTTTTTTGTGATTGACTAGCAATTCATAATCAGCTAAACTGATAGCGTGGAAAATTAAAATTCTGGTTTTGCCCCCTATGATGCTCGCGCATCCCTGGGGGCTTTTTGTCGTTATTTAACCCATAATGAAGGGAGGCATACCATTGCTGAAAAATGAACAGCAGAGCAAAGCTCAGAAATTGTTGCTCGAATACAGGCCCACAATATGGCGCAAAGCGGTTCTTGAAACCATGCCGGGAACTGGTGATGTGGCAAAGCAGGCTTGTGCAGAACAAATACAGCTTACACAGGAGCTTGTGCAATCACTACGCCAACGGAGTAACAAACAGTTAGGGGAAAGACTGTACTGGATTATTTACGCTTCGTATTTAACCGAGCAACAGCCATCCAATGTAGAGAAAATACTGCTCGACATAGCCACTATGTACAAGCGTATCCCACGAAGGACATATTTCCGCTTGAAGGGTCGTGCCATCAACATGATGGACAACATCTTAAATGCAACTGCTTAAAGAATTACAAATCAAAAACAAAATTGAGGTGAATGTAATCATGAATGAATTGAACTTACTACCACTAGGAAGTATCGTAATCTTAAAAGGTGGCGAAAAGAAACTAATGATTTACGGCCGTTACCAGATTGCCACAGAGAGTAAAGAAGAGTTTGACTATGTAGCCTGCTTATGGCCAGAAGGTAATCTCGATGTGGAGTATATGTATCTTTTCAACCACTCGGATATCGCTATTGTTGTTCATCGTGGCTATTCCGATGATGAAGATACAAGGTTTTTGGAGACTTTAACACAAAAATAACAAAGGCTCACCAAGCAAGGTTAAACTTCTCACCCTGCTTGGCATAAGCCTTATTATATTTCATCAAGATATCCCATGACGACTATCTATACAACCTAAATGTTTGGCGGCTGGATAAATACATCCCATGGCTCCCACACATTCCAATATTGAAATATTTCATCATTACCAAGTATTTGATAATGTGTACTGCCAAATGAGCCTACTCCAATATGAGTCCAATCTTCAGTAAGTATATTAGCTCTGTGTATCGGAGACCCCATCAATACGTAAAGTACGCCTGCGGGTGTCATTCTGCCTCGCTGGCCATTGCCACTGCTTGCCCTTAGCCCCCATGCGATGGCTATGCCTGTCGCTCCTCTGTATGGCCCGACAGAATGCCCAAGCGGTAGGCTTAAATCAACCATGGTTTGTGAATGAAGCCTGGCTACCAAGGAGCGCTGCAAATCCAGCTCTAACTGCTCTAGGCCGTACGCAACGCGAATTTCATTAGTTAGTCGCACAATCTCTAATTCAAAGGCGTTCATTCCGCCTAATGAATTATACTCATCAATCCAGTTTTGCATTTCTGTATCAGTCAATCTCCTGTTGGGTACAGAAAATGAAGATGTTGTGCCTTGCAACACAGCTCTCCATTCCGCATCACTTTTTTCTACAGGTGCTATGCCGTTGATATCAACAAAGCCAGGTGTAGCAACAGGTGCTGGAACGTATGCAGGTACTTCAGGCTCGCTGGGGATATAAATATCATGTTGCGGCGGCGTTGGCTGCGAATAGTCGTTATCCGCACTACTACGCATTAAAATAGTAGTACCCATTGTCGTGAAAGAGTCGAATGATTGTACTCCGGCATATCTATCAAAAAACGCACCGTATTCATACCCAGCAAAATTAAAACGTATATATCCGTCTACGGCAAATGAGTTATAGAATTGTGCCCTTGTGAAATCTGTTCCGTCTATTCGTATCGTCCTAGCTGATAAATCCACATTAGCTCTGACCGATGTTATGACGGCAGTATTATTAGCCGAATCCCATTCCGCCATATATCCGACACTTTCAACCAATGCGCGGATAGGAAGCATGGTGCGGTCATTGATAATCTGCGCCGGAACATCCAGCACATGACTTATTCCATTAGTTGTGAATGTATAGCGGTTAAGTGGCACATGAACAGTGTATTGCGCGTTTGATAAAATTGCGGTTTCGGTAGCGGAGTCCCATCTAACTTGAAAGCCAAGTTCTTCAAATACATCTCTAATAGGGACAAGTACGCGGCCATTGATAATAACCGGGCGTTGATCTGAAAAGCGAACCTGCCTACCGTCAACAGTCACCCTAACTTCTTGCTGCGCGGCATTGGTATTAAAAGTAGGAAAACATACACCAATAAAAACTAAGACCAAAGCCACGCATACGATAAACTTGCCCAAGATACCGATTTCATTACAAGATTTTCTCAACATTTTTATAGCTCCTTTTGCTATTTTTATTTTCGATGCAAACGACAATCCCCGCTACGGGGTTAATATATATAACTTTCGCTGGCAGACAATGATGTCTGCTTTTTTATTTCCTGGAAGGTGATGCCTATGGTTTAAGTAGTCGGTAGTAAATTGTTCAAATTATTTTGCTATTTAGCAGGAGGAAAATTATGTTATCACAAAAAACGAAAACAAAGTTAATGTCCTTTGTGGCACTTCTACTAACAGTAATTATTACTATCGGAGTCGCCCCAATAGAAGCCCATGCACGTCAAATGCATTTCCCCGCGATTGAGGAATACCAACCCGTGGAACTACAACCATTCACAATACAAATGGACGGCGAGGATGTAGAAGTCCCATATTGCGGTATCCTTATGGTATCACTCGAAGGTTTTCCTGAACCTATTGCGGTGGAAATACCCAGATACGTTTATTTAGACGGCGAACGCATATACATTGACGACGAAAGAGTTGAAAATGTAGCTCCAGTAATCCCGGCCATTATGCCTCTGGGAATCGGAGAGGCTCCTTTGCCCCATGTTGGTGTTATCGTCGCCGTAACAGGATTACCGGTTGGCGTGATACACCCACACGATGAAACTCACCAATTTAGCGGCGGCCGCCTTCGCATGAACGGAAATATTGTTAGCGAGCGAAGATATGTGGTAAGTATCAACGGAGTTGAATACGAGGCGTATTGTGCGGATCCGCCGCTACGCGGACCCGAAAGCCCCGGAGCGGCATATGTGATGACCGGTATATCCGGCGAAATATTCCGTGCCGTATTGAGATATGGCCATCCAAACAACCCGTATATGAACTCTGCGAACGATGCAGGGCGAGCATGGAACTCTTATATGACAAGAGTTGCCGTAGCCGCCGTGGGCAATCCAGACGCAGTATGGACAATGGAGAACGGAAACCCTATTGATGCCACTACAAGAGCCCATCTCGATAATTTTATGGCAGGTACAGTAGGTAATACACCAGGCAGTTTGGCAAACTATCCTGCAATTACGGTAAATGGCGAGATCGACCGAGATGAAATGGGCGACACACCAACATCGCCAACATTTAATGTAGCGAGTAATCGTCGCTCGAACTGCGGTAGAAGTCCATTTCACTTTGAATGGGCAGCCGGTACACCTGCGGGTACAGAGTTATTCGTAAATGGTACACTTGTTGCCACTGCTCCCGCAAACCCGACAGACATTTTCTATAGCTTGTCGCAAGCGGAAGGCAATCCTCGCCCGCCATGGATAAGAGTAAGCGACTTCCATTTTGTTATGCCAGCGGATAGTGCAGGGCAAACTGCGAGAGTAAACATGGTTGGCACCAACAACGTGTACGCAAATAGGGTATTTGTAATGCAAAATAACACAAATCCAGAAACGTGGCAAGATATCGGTGCGACACGTTCTTAGTCTAAGCCCATGCTACAAACAAATAAATAAGTTTGTAGCCATAGTCCAAGTGGAGCGGTAAAACTAAGCACACGCTAATTGTAGAGAAATCTA
>Ga0123355_10006783_pt1 | contig 17039 bp, 9 predicted proteins | sample TergutEmb28metaG_3_FD_89872 | JGI IMG/M metagenome (GOLD analysis project Ga0123355, IMG submission 89872) | Embiratermes neotenicus P1 segment gut microbial communities from Petit-Saut dam, French Guiana - Emb289 P1 | ecosystem: Host-associated > Arthropoda: Insects > Digestive system > Gut ...
CCCTCCCCTCTCCCCCCATTGCGCGTGGCGGCTGCGGCCGCCTCCCTCTTATCCCTCTGTTTTTTTTTTTTTCCCCCTGTGGGTTTTTTTTTTTTTTTTTTTTTTTTTTTTTTTTACTTGTGCAGTTACTTAGCTACGTACCAACTACCGTCAGTGGATTTCGATAATGAAAGCTACTGTAACAGGTTATCAGCCTTACCTGCAACAAACACAAAATATGAATGGTTAACTGTGGGAATCGTAATGTCAAGTGAAAATTTAATTAACATACTACAAATATGTTACTTTAAGTGTACCGTATTTGCCACATACACGCGCGCGCGCGCGCGCACACACACACACACACACACACACACATAAATATTACTTTACAAATACTGAATGACATATTTACACATTTCACAGTTTCCATTCCGCACATTACAATTCAGATTCTATCATTTAAACCATTCAAAGCAAACAACTGTATTAGATTTGCAGTGAGATCATAAAAGCCACGAACTCCTACTGGGCCATCATAAAGGGAGTAAAATAAGGCCTGAAGCATGTAGGAGTTAGTGGCCTTTATGATATTCTTTAAATATAATACAATTGTGTACGCATGTTGGTTTAAATTATAGTAATATTTACCTGTGTTTAAGGCAGATGGTTTCATAAAAATACGCAAAATATACACGCCCGTTCAGTAAGGTACTTCAACAACCTATGAAGTAAATAACGTGTGTGTCCCACTTACGTACGTATACATTAACTCTGTGGCCCTCAGGTCGAAATAGTGTTTCAAAGAAACCGTGCGCTGCATTTAACACACCAAATGCTGTATGGTGAGTTGTTTTGAGAAATTGCGACTTTAACATCCCACGCTCCTAACAGAAGGGCTGCATCAAACTTGACACGAAACAGACGACCCATAACTTTTTGATGTAAACCTCATATACACGTACCACTTAATCAGCACACCAACTAATGCACATACATAAAACATTTTTACATTAAAACATTTAAAATCGCTCCAACACGTTTCGATCCTAAGATCATCTTCAGGGAGCTACAATATTCCTTGCTAAAATCACATTTCTAAAAATACTCACTGATTAATTTCCTTATATTAATGCTGTGGCAGCATGTCGTATTGTGTAAGTCGTACGGTGCTGAGAATGCGCCTCAGGCGCATTATCAGCGGCGTGTTTTTAAAAATGTGATTTTAGCAAGGAACAGTGTAGCTCCTTGAAGATGATCTTAGGATCGAAACATGTTGGAGCGATTATAAATGTTTTAACGTAAAAAAAGTTTTATGTATGTGCATTAGTTGATGTGCTAATTAAATGACACTACGAAATGCACGATGCAACGATAAAGACTCGTATACCACATTACATCGAAATCAGTTGTCGTTTCAGATACTGAACTTGTGGACATGACATTCCCCTTTATGCGCTCGTCTGTGCCTTTACAAACAACGTGAAAACAGACGAACTTCTGCTGCCAGGTTACATACGAATACATGGTGAAAACTGCACACTTCAAAAACAGTCGCTAAACGAAGCTAAAGTGACGTCACTCTATATTCCAGGCAGGGACGTGCCTGTAATACAAGTAGAGCTGAACTTATTCTTAACCTAGGCACTGGATGAAAGCGAATGGTCCGCTTAACTCCCGGGCTGCTCACCACCGGGGAAAGAACCCCCGCACCCAATGAATAGGAGGACAGGTTGGTCCCAGGGACTGTCTAGAGAATATTAGTGAAAATTAAAACACAGCACAGACAATGCACGACGACAATACCTCTGAAAACACAAAGGCCTGCACAGACATATCAGAAATCAGAAATGCATTTAAAAAAAACATGCAGACGCCGGGATGGATAGAAGAGTGCAATTTAAATTCTAAACGTCGAACAGGGTTTCGAAACATTCAATCCTTCCGGACGGCAAGTAACTTAGTATATTTTGTGTCTGCAAGCAGAAAATAACTGCGATGCTAATACTTCAACTTAACAAATAAGACAATTATGACAATTCTTTAACCTCTAAACATTTAATAACAGCCCCGTGATGAATTAATCTATGGGTCAGAACGCAACGGGAGTATGACGCGAAATGCAATATATGAAGCAATGGGTGGCAAGGAAATAAGCCATGGTCTGGCATTCCAACCCTCTAGAACAGCAGGAGACTTCATATAGCTGCAGACCCCCATGTTCTTGCATCTTGTATCGCGATTTCAAATTCAGACTTCGAGAAAATTAATTTTATGTCATACAATAGGCTTAGTCCCCTACCTCCTTAACACGAGGGAGTTTTATGGCTGACATAACTTTTATGGCCTGATTTTGTTATGAAAGTTCTAATGTGTCATTTTGAAGAAATTATGGCTAACACCTGGATACAAAAGAGAATGAATATAATACACGTAGGTGCCTAATCTCTACAGTGTACCGACTCTCAAGTATTGAGTGAAATTCATTCTCTACAGGATTGTAACACTACCTGCAGCAAACTGAAGGAGACTTAAAGATAATTTAATGAAATAAGCGGAAATGCATTTGTTAGTTTCGTACGCAGTCGCCTTTCTGAACACCTTTATAAAGCAAATTAAATACACAAACTTACGGTACACTATTTTGCAAAGCAGATAATGTAATCTAAATTTACAATTGGAAACGAGTTTCTGCTTCATCAAGTGAGTATATTATTCACTCATGCAGGACTCAGCTACATGGCGCTAATCATCAAGCAGCCCACATTTCTATAACATTCCTCGTTGAGTATTTAACGCGCATTTGCCACTAGTAACGGTAAAGCTATCCCTGTATAGGGCCTGAGGGTTCCAGAAGGTTCAGGTTCCCACATTTCATGACAATTAGCACATGCAGGCCAGCCCTATGCACAGGCAGCCTTTATCCCCAGGAAATACTCCTGGTACTCAGTTCTGCTAGAGGCTGAGTCGACCCCACGGACATAGTGCGGCCGGAAGGATTATGACATCGTCGGGAATCGAACTTGCGACGTTCGGACTTATAGCGCAGTGCCTCAACCACCTGCGGCACAGCGTGCCCCCATTTACCACTAGGACGATTCCTAATTTCCGAGCAACACCACGCCCCGCCCCGGCCCTTAACAGCCACCGCACTTAAGAAATGTTCGAATAAAGACTTACAAGCCACCTTTCAGGATTAATCTCTTTTTTCCGCCCCAACACGGGATGGTATTTTTTAATTTTTTCCACCATGCTGTGAATGCCCCAAATATCACCGAAAATTGCGATTTATTACACAATATACATCGAGCCCGGAGTATTGTTTAAGCTGCGACCTACAGCCGTGTCCACGCTATGTTTACTACTGTCAATTCGACATATTTTGCTAGTACATATATTTCCATGGCATCTCCAGTGGTAAAGTCATAAAAGCACAGACAGAATTAGAGAGAAATGACATGAGTGATAGTGACAAACTTCAAAGGAATTCAGCGCAGGCTGACGCTTTTAAATGACACAACCAACTGTATCTGAGTCGAAAGCAACTCTGAATTATTCCGTCCAGAGCACCAGCCGGACACACGGCAAAGCAATGAGACATACTATGGTTAACGTGGTATGGAAGGAAATTCGGTTGGCATTAACGAAATAATAAACCGGGTAGTATATGCAAGATTTCCCCCTACTGCTTTAAACGTGGGCCTGTCAGTAGTACTAGGATATTCAGAGCAACTGAAGATGCACTCTAACTATACCTTAGCACCAAATGAAGCAGACAGCCTCCTTAACAAATTCTCACAAGGCTACCACCCACAAAGAAAGGAACTTTTCAGTTAGTTCTAAACATCTATACGTTCATCACACTGGCTTACTAAACAGCCCCATTTCTATGAAACCTGAAATGCTTAAGTTTCCCACTGTGGCTTCTAGTTCCATCTGACCCTCTGATGAAAGACTTCTATCCCACGTGGCAAACATTTCATAATGCTTCGATCCCACAGACCGCATTAAATTAGGAACCCGCTGTGTATCTAAGAGTACAAACCGTAAGGACTACACGGTATCTCTAAGGACATGGCTTGTTCTTTCGACATCCTTTCGAAGGGACGTGATTTTCACTAAATTGGGACGAAGAAACCCGTGTTTAACTCCAGGCCGCTTCCAAACCACTTCCCACGAGAAAAAGAAACGTCGGCTTTCCCGTAACGAATAAACACTCTGTGCCTGGTGATTTTCCTCGTTTCGCGTGGAAACAAGGGGGCCTAGAGGGAGCCTACCAGTCTTTTGTGTGTGGTTACATGGTGCACTAATTAGGGTGCGGCCAGGTACAGATTCCGTGCGCCTGTAACTCTGTATGAATGTGTGCATGTTGGTAACTGGACAGCCGACAATGGAGCCTCAGATGTATTTTGTCTCCGTGCATTAACGACACATGTTCTTGTAGCTAACAACTGCCACCTACTGGTCTCCTGATCAACATGACACTTATGATGACGCTGTACAAGAGGACGTAACTACATGTCTTCAGCAAACACTGCTGACAAAAACAACACTCGAATTTTATTTCCAGTACATGTCTAAATGCCGTGCGATCTCAAACGCCACCGGACTGATTTAAATCCATTTTACAGACCTCCTGGAGATTCTCAGTTGTTCGCCCTGCCTGTTAATGGCAACAAGTTCAAAAACTGGAAATTAGAGATTATGAGAAAGCGAGAGTGCCCGGGGTAAAAAAAAAAGGTAAAGATGGCCCCATACAAACTACGAAACCACAAAGGGGGAAAAAGGTTCAGCACCCCTCACTCGTAACATCGGCGCTAGATGGAAGCTGCGTGGTCAGCTTCACGCCCCGGTCCCTTTACTCCGCAGGAAAGAGGCCCTGTATAGGACTGAATTATGAGGTTGGGCGGGCCCCAGACCCGGTCCGGATGTCTTGCAGATCTCTTGACCTGCCGGGATTCGAAAACCGGGATCGTCCAGCCCGTTGCCTAGTCACCATACTGACTATACTAAAGCGGCTAGAACACTGTGACTGCATTTTCAGTTTTTTATTCTTCGCCATTTGTGAAAGACATATTCCTTCCAAGACAAATACCAGAAGCTACAGGGCGGAACACAACTACATGAACATAAAAAATAATAACGCGATGAAGGAATTATGAGGCGTAAAGCTTCATTCATACTTGACCTCGACACTGGTTAACATCACGCTACAGAAATAAACCCGATGTCGGGAAGAGAACTGTGATCTTCTGCGTTGTTACGCAGCGAGTAATGGTACTACGTAATTCTTTGCCAACATTTCGGTCCCACCTTCAAGAGTCAAGTATCCAACACGGTGTCCACTGAATATGGGGTCGGGTGGGCCACAGAACCGGTTTTGACGATCCGCAGAAAGTAAAAAATCTCAAGCCGCTGCCAGGATTCGAACCGCGGATCGTCTAGCCTGTAGCGAAGTCACCAACTACATTATCCCGGCTCTACTGTATGAAAGCAAAACAAATATTTCAGAAGACAATTTTACGTTCTTTCTCGGTTCACTTTCGTCTCAGTTTCCCTTCAAATAAGATGACCTGTCTTGGAGGTCGAGTGACATTAATATAATAATAAGACACATCTCAGCAAAATCATCTGTGAAGCTGGGGAAAAGCTCACGTTAATGTACAATGACAACATGGTGTGAAGGTGCTGAAACCTTGGGGTTCAATTACCAGAATGACTTAACATTAGACCACGTGTAACAGCAAACACTTAAATATTTGCACAATCTATTTTAACATAAACAGCCCTTACTACGCAACTAAATGCCAACCAGTGAGGATTACTTCTCCGGTCAAGGCACTGTCCAAAACCTTCTTTGTACTCCGTAGGATTACTTCGCCTTCCCTTCCACACAATTCAAAGCTTCACGATGCGGCTGGTCCTGTCAAAAGGAACATATGATGCTCGATGTTCTCCCATTTGGCTGAATACGTCCTGCGACAAGCTACCGCCAGCTTCTGATTACGACGACCAACTGCCTCTTTGAGCCTGTCTGCTATATTAAGTCGTACATGCATGCTTATGCTGTGCAGTGAAGCAGCTAGTTTGCAACATCGCAGTGCTTTGTTCAGTACCAGTAATAAACGTGCATATTTACTGCTTCGGAACGTCACCAATGCATGCAGACATAATACAAGCACATGACCTGAGTTGCTGCAAACTGAAGGTAGTACGGTGCAACAACAACCAAGTACTGAAAAACACATCCCAAGTCCTTCGCATAAATTCGTAATTACAACATAAAGACATACGTCACATAAAATACAATAAATATTTTTATAGTTTGATTCGGTCTTTCTTTCCCTTGTGATTTCGATGATGTAATCCTTCAATGCAACATTTAAGATAACGAAACATTATGGTTTTGTGCTTTAATTCCCTATGTTAAAAGTAAAAAAATAATGACGCTCTAATAGCCCAGATGCAGCTAGCGGTTACAACAGCTACCGACCAGAGCTTAGAAAGAATGCCTGGGAATACAAACCTTCAACATTCGAGCAATGGAGTACAATGCAGAGAAATTAAAGAAGACATTAAACGGAAATGCAATCTTTAAATTTACTTCTTAATCGCAACTTACGACCGATGTTCTTGCCCTTCTTCACATTTTCGTAACAGCAATAACAACATTAAGGGTGGTGACAACAGATTTAGCCCTTCTACCAAGCAAGATCCTCACACACAAATGTCCCACTGCAATGACGTCTTAATTTATATACATGCAGTTAACATCTCGCATATACAACTGTACCAAACATGTAAATCGGTAAAATTTGTATGTAACATCCCCGCTGGTGTATCAGTCAGAAAGGTATAAAGAATCTCCGGTCACAACCAACACACTTTTATGAATACGTTTAATAAGCGGCGACTAGTTTCGGCCCAAGCTTGGGCCATCATCAGGCCATAATAACACAAGAAACAAGGAACTAAAAATCATTAAGCAGATCTCCCCCTGTTACATGAACATATATTAAAAACATATGCCAGGAATGCACAGTAAAAACAGTACACAAAATAGTAAAAAAAAACACAAACGCCCTCAAAGACGTGTTTAAAAATAAATATTTTGGTATAAAATAGTTATTTAAAATATTAATTCAAAGAATTTTGAGAAATATAAAGAGTGTGGCGTACGTCAACTGTGTAAATCCATAATAAACATATTAAGAAGATTACAATATACTGGTACGGTGCACGCCACTGGCACTTTATGATAGGTCACGTATATTGCTATTTTTACAAAAGCAAGATGTGAATTCATTGGTAGAAGAACTATGTTGGAGATGAAATAATGTTCTTGCAGAATGGCATATATAATAAAGACTTTCCGGTTTCATGTTACAATGACGGTCCTGAAATGTAATCATTACATAATAAACAGATAAGAATCAAAAACAAACAAGACATAAACAAGATAAACAAATTTATATCAGTAATTAACCAACTTGATGAACAAAATTTTTGTTTTACAATAAGTTTATTTCATGCCTCTACATGTTTCGAGCACATGTGCTCGAAACATGTAGAGGCATGAAATAAACTCATTGTACAACAAAAATTTTGTGCATCAAGTTGGTTAATTACTGAGATAAATATACTGAGATGCAAGGTCAACAAAACGTCAAAAAAAATAAAGAAATAAACACACTTACACAGACTGGAAACTTATAATACATAATGATATTAATGTGACTCTAACTCTTGTGCAAGGCGCTTGGTGAATTCCGTGTGATTTATGCCGTATGGAGAATGGACAGTAAAAGGTATAATGAACAAAACGCACAAGGCGTAGCCTACTCTTTCCTACAGCACAGCTGCGGTGCCGAACATCTTGTATTTTAATATCATACTAATATCGTAAATGTTTAATCGAACAAAAAACATTTGATATGGCATATGGGACAGGGAGAGTGTCCTCAACTTGTGCGCAGGTGGCTGCCCGATCGCATTCCAGTTAATTCAGAATTATTCTGTTTGCTGCTGTTAATATGTTACAAGCATTCCGATTTGCACGGCCAGCAGTGCTGCAATAATGGGTTTTGGGCTGCACAGTGCTGGGGTAACTGTTGTTACTTCTGCTGCTGCTTGCTGCGGCCACTGGTGGAGGTGACGGCGGTTGTGGTGCTGCTGCTATTGTTCGGAAGATTTTATTACACAACTTCAGGAAATATTTCGAATATAAGTCAAGGCTTCGTCCTGTCGCCATGTTTGTATCTACTGACTTGCCAACAGTACTACATACATTATTGGTAATTACGTTAACTTGCCAGGCTTTAGTGCCTCATCATTTACCATCACCTAACCGATAAAAAAAGAGATTTCGCGCAGCTGTATGCAGTAGCTTTACACTCCATGAACTGCCACCGTACGCAGACCATTCTTCGAAGACGTATTCCCACACGCAACGTCAATATTTTTCCACATCATCTCATAATCCGTACAATTTCCTAAAAACAAGGTATTGAACGTGAAATGTGTGTATTGATTTCCTCCACAACTTTTATCTGAAAAGCTTCTCATTCTGAGAAGGAACGGGCAAGATATAATCACAAATGTATATTGGGCTTCATATAACGTACCTGTTATTCTTGTCAGGTTTTAATGAAACTTGATTTTCCTCGACAGATTTTCGAAAACTATTCAAAATATCAAATTTCATGAAAATTCGTTGAGTGAGAGTCGAGTTGTTCCATACGGACAGACGGAAGGGCAGACAAACATGACGAAGCTAACAGTCGCTTTTCGCAATTTTGCGAACGCGCCTAAAATCACCGGGCTACAGTGGCTGCCACCTTAACCACCATTAATCCCCCACAGGTGAATCTGGGATCGAATCCAGCTCTCTGAACAATCCAAGCAAATTCTAATCCAGACTCTTCTACAAATGTATCATGTTAAAAACGTACTGCCTAGCATGCGGATGAGGTTTGTGAAGCTGAAATTTACCCCACACTTCACGGAAGCACAAATTCGCATTACGCGATAACGAACAGACCCAATGGGCATCCAAAACTGAAAAGGTAAGATTTATGAAATATCTGTTTATACACTTTTACGTAGTGTTGGTTGGGATGGAGGCACGTGCTATACATGATAAAAACGTATCAAAAGTATATTTAGGAAACGTGTTATGAGAATGACCAACACTAAACCAACATAGGATCGTGACCAACGACAGGCTCTACCCTGACACCTTCGGGTAATTTGCCCAAACAATTAGATGTAACGTCATAACTCGTTAATTTCGGGCCGTGTGGATTTTACCTTCTCCGCTTTTTATTCGCCGTGTTAATTACATCTGATCCTTGCTGCTTTGTTCATGTCAATTGGCATTTGATCCTCGTGCGATTCTAGTCGCATGCAGTTTAAACACACCCATTCCACTCTGCTATATGCATTCACAAACAGCACCCTCGGCCAGCAAGAGTGACATATCTGCCCCAGCGTACTGAAATTCGTGATGTATTTTTCTCGCTTATTTGTTTGGTCACTCCTCACCTGCAAATTAATCGCCTGGTTTATCAACAGAAATAAAGTTCTGCAGCGTAATGATAACTTGCACGTGTCTATGTATACGACTGGTCAGGTTAGGTCCTCCGTTCTACGGGTCTCTACGCCAGTGTTTCCCAGCTATGGTTCCGCAGAACAATCCGAAAGGAATCGTGGAGCAACTAAATAAAAATTTTTAAATGCCGCGAAAAATTCTAAATGGTCCCCGAAACATCGTGCGGAGTTTCGTATGGGAGCTGGAGTAATCGCCGTGTGCTACCAACCGCTTATTTATGTTGTTTTAGTCAGTTCGTATTCAAAGGTGTATTTAGTTGTATTGTCCGTGTCCTTTCGTATTGTCACACCGTCCCCTCACACGTGGCGACTGAAGGGCTCCATGCTACCTACTTTTCTGGACTGTAAACGTTTTCTCAGGTAAAGGTTCCTCGGAATATGAAAAATTATTTTAAGGGTTCCTTCACGGGGGAGTGGGGTGGAAGTCTTGCAAATACTGCTCTATGCATAGCTACGGCAGTCGAACGACACCTCTCCTGAGGAACCACAACACATTTCCACAACGCACAAATCGTGTATCAGATACGTGAATAAGAAGAACAAGGCAAATAAAATCAGAAGTAACTTCCCTGCGATATCTTTATCACTGAATCCGAACACTTGTGGCTTTATAGGCGGGTTTAAACAGTTCAAAACCAACTGACTGAACCGACTTCAATCTAACAACGCATGGTCGTCCTACACTAATTCTATCGGGCTGTTCCAGTTTCGTGTGGTTAATCTTAATGAACATTCACTCACAAGCCAAGGTATAGGTTTACTACTGCAAACCTACTCTTAATCCTACCTCTCACTTTTACAAAACTGCACATATGACAATTCTGGTCCAGACTACACGTTTCGTTCACTGTAATTCACTTCAACGGCCACCTTGCTACACTATTCGTTTAATTACTTTTGGTGTGACGATTTTGCCTGCAGTTCAAACACTATAGCGTCGAGTAGTATGAACAGTCAATAAAAAGCTGGAAAGGAGGAAGACGGAAGAGACAGCGAACGAATTTGGTGTACTGTCCTGCATTTGCCTGGACTGAAGAAAACAGCGAAACAAGCTCTGGGTAACCTACCCGAAGAACGACATTTGAATCTGAAACATCCCGAATACGGATCATCTGTACTACCAACTGGACTGCGACGTTCGGTACTTCACTGTCTACTTCGGCTTTAACATTTACCATTTCAGATTATAACCTAAACGTAATAATACATTTCACTCTACACATTTTGTGTCAGTAGCAGTTATCACTTTGCTAAAGGGCCTAAATGAACCACGCCTTTCGCCAAACTCGATGAACTCGACAGTTGGCTACTGTCAGCCAGCACGATATACACAGATCAAACGTGGCGACACAAATAGGTTGGTTCGAATGCTCTACTCTGAACATCTATCACGGTTTCTGGCACGAAGCACGTTAGCAATAAGCAACGGCAGCCATGGCAAGAATCGAAACAACAGCCGTTTCTGCCATTGGCCAACTCCAATAAACAAGTACCTAGCAGTCGAATCCGACGGTTCAGCATCGATGATACTAAGGCCCTGCAGTGGTTACGATCCCTGGATATACTACTTCGCCCCTCATCCCACTTCTGCTAAAACGTATCTTACTAATCTCCCACTTCTTCGGTTCTTCGAATAATGGCTCAAATAAAGACCTCCCCACAGAACAGTCTACATTTTCGGACTCCTTAATCCGAATATGTACACCCATATCAACCTTGTTTATCCCATTACCCTAGTGGTAGTTGAAAAGTTTCTGAAATTAACCAAATTCGGCAAACAACCACCATATGACAATTCCATTCGAAGGTGGTATGCACAGTTTCAAGAGACAGGGTGAGTGTGTATCCCGGAACTGAAGGTACGAATCATAACCGCCATTGAAAATATCACCGCTGACATGCTACAAATAGTTTGGAACGAACTCAGCTATCGTGTTGATGTTTGTAGAATCATAAAGGGTGTACATATAGAGCGCCTGTAAGGTATGTAACAAAAACTCGGAGTGTTGTTCTATTAAATAAAAAAAACACATATACTCCTATCTCAAGTGTATTGTGTATGACAAGTTGTTAAAACCCCGACAATCATTTTGAATAACCCTGTATTACCGTTATGTTACAACACGTTACACCTAGTATTTCCTTACTCTAAATTATTCAAAGTGTACAATTTTTCTTCATTAAAATTAATACAGATTCCCTAAAAGTTTGTTCTTTTGAAATCGCACCTCACTCCTCTTGCCAAAGTTTAACGTTATATTTCACAAGGTCCTATGTGACAGTGTTGAATCAAATCACGCGATCGATGTCCCACTGTGCTATTCGAGCTGCTGCTTCCAGTTCTAAATTACTTCTAGTTGGATTAAAAGGAGTTAAAAAACACATTACTGGGGACGAACTGCAGTGCTTAATTAACACAGACAGATTTTTTAATCAGAAACATTTTATACACACTCAATGACACAATTAAATTCAACACACTTCGCTTCATCCCCATTGCAGATTCACGTAACTCTTCATAAGCCGAGGGCATGACATCATTTACAAGCACTCTCTTCAAAGCACAGAATTTTCTCCCACTGCGGATCTTGTGCTGATGCAGTGGTTACGAACTACACAGATACGCTCGGAAGGAAATATTAAATCTATGTCAGTATGGTTTTTCAATTTATTAGAAGACGCCTTCTTGGTAAGTTAGTGTTTCTCATTTGAAGTGCCACGCACTGTTCCATTTAAAAACGTCTCTCTACTTAACACAATCCAACGATTCTCTACTAACTGCGGCTACAGCCTCTTCAACCATTTTCGTGCTCAACTTACCAACAAAATAACGTACTTTCTTAGGGCAATCATCATTTATCAACAGCCTTATACCATTCCTCACTTTCGTCATTTGGTCTACCTATCCCTAGGTTTTGTTGGCATCTGATGGGTAACTTCGGATATAAGCCAAAGGCTGCGCTGTAGAGGTCAGTTGAAATGTGATGGCATAGGCGCAGAAACCAGATTCTGTCTTTGGGCGAAACGGACGAGTCCATTTAAATCGGCAGGGGCGTCAGTTCAATCAACTGGCAGCCGAGGTGTGCGCATCAGCGGTAGTTACGCTGGTTACACCATGTTCCGAGGTAATGTGAAGGGTACTGGCTACCCACTCCATTCGCCAGTTTCCCCTTCACTTCCCCTCCCGTGCGTCACCGTGTGCCATCACATTTCAACTGGACTCTACCAAATTCTGCCATGTTTCGACGCGCAATTCAGGCGACATCTTCAGGACGCACGGGACGAAATGAGGCAGTGGACCGATGTGTTCGGAGTAGATGTGTGGGTTGGCGCTATGTGGTTAAGTAAACAAGCTTCAATAAAACAGACAAAACAGGAACAGTGGCTGCGGAAGCCTCCTGGAACTCTCATAGTTCTTTCTTCCGTCTGAAGAAGGGAATTCCCTGTATATTTAACTGCAATTCGGTTGACACCCGGTGGCAGTAGTACACTACACATTTACACACAAACAATACATAGAAAACCCCAATTAAATACATAGAACAACACAATTCAGTCCGCAAACCCCCAAGAATACACTTCAGTTTTCAGTACATTTAGATCCCCCCCCCCCCCCCCCCCCCCCCCCCCCCCCCGGCCCCCCCCCCCCCCCCCCCAAAAAAAACCCCATATGTTCGATAGACACATTTCACACACACACACACACACACACACACACACACACACACACACACTGACGGCCTATACTCTACGAGACATTATTTGACAACAGGAGATTTGTCAAACGATTGCCTATCCGGACTTTCTACAGGTCTCATTCAAACATTTTGGTACACTGAATTTAATGGGCATGTTAAGCCAAACTTCACTCCTAACTGAAACACAGGCTTTCCTGAGGTCAGTGAATACCTCACTTACTGCCGGAATGCACTCCCATTTTTTCAAGTATTTGACGAACGCAGAATATCTGTCCAGCACCCAAGCCATCATGTCGAAATCCACATTGACGATACCGAATAAGTTCGTACAGATACCGGCAAGTTTGTTTGCAAAAACGATAAACACGTTTCTTGTTAATTCAGCCCAGCAGAGTTAAGGTTCTCGGAGTGGCGAGTGTCCAGATCATGCCAACTCTCAGTTCCTTGATATTGCAATGCAGCAACTCGACCAAGGATGTACGGACAGCTACTTGACGCATCAAACTCATGAACACAACAGTCTCAAAATTTGGATCAATGAAGTCCCTTCAGGCAACACGACAACTTGAAGTTGCTAAAATCCGGTGTATGTGCCCATCACACACACTTCTTACACTCAGCGTAACGTAAAGGCAATTCTTCTGTCCACTAAGCTACAAATGCCGATGACCGAAATGTGATTGCAGGGGGTGTACAAAATAACACGCTAACGCGCTTCGTCCAAGATTTGGGTGAATTAAATTCCCAAGTTTTGAGTGCCTGTTAATAATTCCATTTGGAATTGCCTAAAAAAGCATGAAGGAATGAGACCGTACAGTTATGTAACTTGCCTGATACATGGAATCAGGTATCCGTACATGCTACAGAACTGATGGTCTGGGTATCAAAGCATGGAATTAAAACGACCATACTTTCAAAAATGCAGATTGGGGCCCAATGTGTTTAGTTCTTTAAGACAAACACTTTACAATCTGTTATCGAGGCAACGTTTATTTATATTAAGCTTCGTAAAATGAAGACGAGAATATCTGATGCAATTATTAGAGCCTTACTATAGCAAATACTGCAGATCCTCTTACAAACACAAGAATAGGAGGAGTTGGTGGTCCAATAATGCTGACTGACTCTCTGGTACTTCTGAATTGTGTGTGTGTGTGTATGTGTGTGTGTATGTATGTACGTATGTGTGCATGCACCTATGTCTGTATGTATGTACGTACGTTATGTGTATACACATATATAGACATTGTATATGGCACACAAAGTAGCCAAAACAGTAATACAATACTGAACTAATGCATACACACAATACACAAATATAAGTAACCTTCCAGTGAATGTAAATAAATGATAAGGACACAGATCTGTGTCAGTAGTCTTACATATTTCACACATTACCAATGCGGACAAAAATTTCGGAAGCAATATATGCCCGTTTTTTCCCGAAATCAGTACATCTAGTATCAGGTCATACGACGGTCTACATTACCACTAAAGAGACGCTGGTGATTTGGGAAATTGTAAGGACTCTGTACGGATGGTGACGCTATGATGGCCATGCGAATGAGCCGATTCTAGCAAATGGATAAAGAGCTCCTGTAGCATGATACTACAAGACTTCAAGGACGAAAAGTTTGGGCAGAAACTGAAAAGAAAATGCTGTGGGAAAACAGAAGAAATGGAGACTCACTGCCCAACGAATTACGTAATAGAAAAGACTGTAGAAACAGTAGACCTCTGTCCAAAATACGGTGACGCAAACCGCACATACCATGTTCCTTTGAAATGCTAATGGGGAAAAGACACTTCCGAATGACACATCACACAAAACAGGAGCAGCCTTCAGCTTACCTTCAGCGGTCTAGTTACGGTGACAGTCTCTATGGTAGTGGTGGGGGCCATCCTGCTCTCGGACGGACGCCTGGAACTGAAATAAGACAATACTGGTATTACACGGACAGTCACAAATACAAGAAAACACACAGCACATATTGACAGGCAGGTCCACAATCCCTCACCGGCATTTCCAAAATCCGAAAACCTCTGAAAACCAAACGTTTTGACCCACGCCACTAATGATGCAGGTATGAGGCGTCAGTTGTGTGTCGGCGTTCCTACTAGCTACATGCGCCTCTGCTGTTAGCCGATTTTTTTTTTTTGGTTATTTTGTGACTTTTGGCTTAGCTACACTTTAAAAATGTAAAAAGCAGTTAAAGACACGCCTATGGATAACAGTGTACCGTATGACTTTTCTAAAATCTTTCAAATACTGAATCCACCGACTAATTTTCATGACCCTTCACACGAACGTTACACCCATGAAGCCAATTCCGATCATTTTCTACACTCAGTAGCAGCAATGGATTGCGCATATAAACTAGCAAGATGACCTTCTTTTGTACATGTCCTGTTTACTGCCCTGTGTTATCTGTGTTCGCCTGTTGTGCTGTTTCTGTTATTGACCACTTGGCTGTTCAGTCGGCATTTGTATGAACAAGAAATGAATTAACCCGAATAATAAAATTATTTTTATTTGTTCAGATGGATATCCATGTCTGTAGACCTGGCTACGGCTGGACTCCCAAGGAATCGTGGATTGATTCCCGGCACAGGAAAGTAAGGCTTCTCTTCTCGAAGTCGCGGAAGTTCAGCTCTGGACCCCCAACCAGCCGGCACCTCAAGAGGCACTGGCCACTTTGTCCGGGGATAAAACGGCCAGGGCGAGAGGCTGACCAACTTCATCTAGGGCAGAGGTGAGGATACGAAAACGTGCACCTAAACCTTCACTTCCCCATATGCCTTCACAGCATGCAGATGAACTTCGCCTTTACTTCCACCGCTGCACATACTCGTTATGCCGTTCAGCGCGTAACAGTACTAAAGGAAACGCAACGGCAGCGTAAACTGGTCTGTGCAGATGCAAGGCAGACGTAGCGAGTTCTACCATATCACGCTCTTCCACAGCTCCAGGGACTGATTGATGACGTCCTAAAACACACCGTCGCAACCCACATCTGGGTAACGTACAATGCCTACAGTTGCAAATGCCTCTGTTCTAGGCGGAACACTACGCCGGATTTGATTCCATTTCTCATTTCAGTCAAGTGCAAACTTCTCGTGCAGTACCCGTTAGCATTCCCGAAGGAACTGTGCTGTTCACGTAGGCCGTGATAGCGAGTAGCTACGGGCTGGAAGGACCGGGGCATCGAATCCCGGTGGGGGCGAGATTTTTCCGAACCCGTCCAGAAAGGTCCTGGGGCCCACCCACCCGGTACTCCCGAGGGTAAAGCGGCCGGGTCGTGGTACTGACCACCCACCCCCCATCTATTGCCGAGGTTAAAGAAAGATACAGCTGTACCTCTACTCCCCCTCTGGGCCTTCGTGGCATGTTAGAGGGTGAACTTTACCCGTGCTGTTTCCTGCTACCAGTACTCAGAACACTGTATCTTGCTAATGGAGATCAGGTCCTGATTATTGAGAACTTCGAAGGGCAATCTACTGTCCCAGGAGTGTCGGATGGAAATGACGTGGTGTGCAATAGTAGTCACAATAAAATCAGCAGGGCCCAACCCTTCGAGCTCTAGAGAGAACAGAGGCAGGCATAGCAGGGGAGGGGAGATAGCAAGTAACTTACTTACTTACTTACTCTATGGTGCAGAGTCCTTCTTGAGAAGCTAACTGGTCTGCAGCTAGTCAAGAAACTCCCCGCATTTCACGGAACCCGAAGGTTCATTACCGCACTCACAAGCGTCC